>Ga0073934_10006866_pt1 | contig 16249 bp, 18 predicted proteins | sample LarsenN4metaG_FD_76834 | JGI IMG/M metagenome (GOLD analysis project Ga0073934, IMG submission 76834) | Hot spring sediment bacterial and archeal communities from British Columbia, Canada, to study Microbial Dark Matter (Phase II) - Larsen... ...
TAACCGCACGTCCTTCCACCCCCGAAGAAATGCAGTTGACGCTGCAGCAGGAGAGACTGGACCTTGAGGAGGCTCGATCTTTGGCCAGGACGCCGGAGGAACGGGCTGAGATTGATCGGCGGCTGGCCGAAACGACAGAGATGCAGGAAGCCCTTCGGGCTGAGGCGGCACCGGCCGAAGCTCCGTCTGCCGCCGAAGCCCCGTCGACCGACGCAGCGGCGGCCAGGGCTCTTTCCATGCCGACAGTGGACGAAATCGTTCGTGCCGACGGGGAGGCAGCCGTACGCCTGCTGACAGAGGATCCAAGATTCCCGGTTTCTAGAATGGTCGCCTTGGAAAAACTTGCTGTTGGCGCTGTCGTTCGGCCAGGAACGGATCCAATACTTGTGCATCTTGTGCAACAGTGGGCCGTCAGCGAATGGCGAAGAATGCTCCCGCCAACGTTTTACTCTCGCGTCGCGCAAAAATTGCGCGAAAATCCTGGAATGGAAAGGCAGGAAGCCGAGGTTCTAGTCAGCAGGGAGATGCGCGAAGAGGGAGCACCGCCGTGGGGCCCCCGGCTCGGAGCAGCGAGCACAATAGAACCTCTAACGACCGGGGCGGAGGCAGAAGCTAGGACAGCTAAAGTTCCGAGAGCTCCCACTCCCTCTGCAGCCATCCGCACCCGCATTGAAGCCGAACGCATCGGCAAGGCCGTCAAGACTCCGGTTGGTCCGGGGACGGTGGAGGGAATTGACTGGGAAACCGGGCTCGTTCAAGTTCGGATGCCGGATGGGTCCCTCCGAGAGTTCCCGGTGGAAGACCTCCGAGTCCCGGCCACCCCTCCTGCAGCGGCCCCGCCGAAGGCCCCGCCGAAGGCCCCGCCCGTGGCTCCGCCGAAGGCCCTACCTTACCCACCCCGCGGCCCTTTGACCGCCGAGCTCTCTGAAGCCGAAAACTCCATCTTCGCCACTTGGCGCGCCACAAAGCCCGGCACCCCGGAGCGTGAAGCCGCCTACCTGAACCTTGTTCAAGCCGTCGCCCGACACGCGCAAGCGCTTCTGGCTCTCGAAGTCCAGCGCGGGCCTTTTCGTGCTGCAATCCGTGAGCTCTCCGGAGTTGCGCCGCGCGGCCGGAGTATGTTCGATCTTCGCGGTTTAGCGCTCGAAATCGCGCACGACGCACTGCGGTATGCTGGGAAATTCCGAGGCCGGGCCATGTTCTCAACGTACATCCACAAGGCGCTGATGCGCGTCATTCGGAGACGTCTGAGCGAAGAGGTGTCCCGCTACAAGAGGACGGTCCCGACCGTGCCGCTCGAAGAGGCCCGCCAAGCCGCCCCGGAGCGTGCACCAGAAGCGCTGGCCGAGCCAGCCGAACCTGCAATCCTGGCTGGGCCGGTCGATGCCGGGGCGCTTGAGGCCCGGGCGCAGGCGCTCTACCGCAAGTCCTTCGACGAGCTCAACGAGACGCAGAAAGCGCATGTTCGATACGTCGAAGAGCGAGCTGGACGTGCCATCCCGGAAGAGTTGCCCCCCGCCGCTCCCCCGGAGCCCTCTGGCTGGGCCCTCCCCGAGGGGGAGATAGAGGTACGAATCCCGGTTCCACGCCAGCGACGGCCAGCCCGCCCGGCGGAAGACGTTATCGCCGAAACCGCCCCGGAGATAGCTGAGGCGATGCGGCCTGTTACTCCGAGGCCGGAGGAGGAGCTTTCCACGCCCCAGCGTATGACGCTCGAAACCATCCAAGGCCTTGAACGAGAGGTTCGAGCCGCCGGACTGAAGACAGGCTTGGAGGGCCTGCGCGAGGAGGCAAAGGCAATTTTACGGAGGGGACCTCAAGAGGCCCGGGAGGCGATTCTCACCCGTTATGAGCAGGCTCTTCGGCGTTACCTTGAGCTTTTCCGGCAGGGACGGACAGACGCTTACGCCATTGCAGTGAAGATCCTTCGGCGCACCGGCGGCGAATTCGGATTCGCGCTCCCGAAGAAGGCGGCGAAGGAGTTGGAAGGTGTCGCGAAGCGCCTACGATCCACGGAAGCCCGCTGGAATATCCGGAACATGTTCCGGCGAGCTGATGAAGCCGGGATTGAGGCCTGGGAGATTACCCCCGAACGTCCCGCAGGAAAGAGCGGCTGGATTTCGCCAGATGGTCGGTACTTCATAGATTCCCCGGTAGACCACCTCCTGGATCTAATGCAGGCGCTCGGCCTGCGTCCAACCGATAGGCAAGTCGAATCAAGGCTAGCTCCGACTTTAGGCGAAAGAATAAGTCCGGAGCCACCGCAAGTGACCGGCATCCTCGAAACAGCCTTTCGTCGGGGTTGGATTCGAAAGAAGGAACCCGGCGCCTACGAAGTCGGTGACACTACACCGGAAGTTCTTCGAGCCCTAGAAGACGACCTGATCTCGGATGGCATTATCCGCCCGGATGTCGCCGGCTTGGAACCAAGGCGGATCTACATCGATCGCCGGTTCCCGACCACCCTCGGCGGCCTCACCCTGAACCTTGGCAGCACCGAACTCAACCGGCAATACGGCGGGAATCTTTCCGATTACGTCTCGGACTACCTGCAGCGGTATGGCGCGCGTGTTCCGACCACACGTCTCCCGGAGTGGTCCGGCGGCCGTGCCGTGCCGCCTTCCCCGCCACGCCTGGAACAACTCCGCAGGATCCGAATCGAGGCGGAAGAGGAAAAGGTTCCTCTCACAACCTCCTTCGTAACAACCACAGCCAAATTGGCCAGGAAGATTTACAATCGGTTCTACGACATAGAAAAGGCCGTCGAAGAGGCACGCCGCCGGGGTGTTGTGCCCGAGGTAGATCCGGCCAAAATGGCCCACGTCGCCTTCGGCGGACAGACCGCGGCCATCTTCGCGGATCAGAAACTGCTCGAGAAGATCCAGAAACGGGCGGAGAAAGCCCGCCTGAGCAATGCTCTTGTGGATATCCTTGACCTTCGGGGCTTTGCGCGCGGGCTTCGGATCATCAAAGAAAAGCTTGCGAAAGCCGTCCTCGAAGGAAAGCCGGAGGAAGCTCGAGAGTTCGCCGAAAAGCTGTACAACGACGAAGCCGTTCCGATGAGCTATAATGATGCGCGCCTGAAGGAGGATATGGCGCTTCTCAAGCGGTATGTGACGGAAAACCTTGGAGAAGAAGGCTGGAAGGAACTCCTGAGCTTGGCGAAGGAGCATGAAGCACTGAACCTGAACGCTTGGAAGATGGCACGCGACGCTGGCCTTATCTCCGACGCCGTCTACCAGCAGGGGCTTGCGCGCGGTCCGGACTACGTTCCCCTCCGTCGCCTGATAGAGGGAGTTTCCTTGGAGACAGACCGGATCGGCGGCGCATTGCCGCTCTCGGTCGCCAAACAGTACACACTCCGGGTGTTGAAAGGTTCCGCCTTGCCGACACAGAACCCCATCAACGCGTCAGCGGCCTGGCGGGCGCAGGTCATCCGGGAGGTCTGGCGTAATACAGCCGCCAGAACGCTCATCGAGTTCGCAAGGAAAGACAGAGATGGCTTGGGGATGCAGGTCACCCAAGTTTCCCGGAATGCAAAGACGCCTTACGGAATGGGCAACCTGTACCTCTACTCGGATGGCCGGTCTCTTCGATTCGTCGTCCCAGAACTTCTCGCAGAGGCTATGAAGTTGTCGGGACCCGCAGAAACGGAGATAGTCGGCCATACACTCCTCCGGTTTTCTTCGGACGTACTCCGCGTGACCGCGACAGGCGCGAATCTCGTTTTCTCCTTTCGAAACTTGCCGAGAGACCTCCAGGATGCAGTTGTTCTGACGAAACTTTGGAAGATCCGCCGTCCCGAAGACCTCGTAACCTTCGCAATCGAATGGGCAAAGGCCCTCAAAGAGGTTATTCGCGGAGACCCCGTCTTCATCGAAATGCTCCAAAACGGCGCCGCCTACACCATGCAGATGGCGGTCTCGCCAAGGAGCCTGACTACTCCACGGCGTTTGCTCTCGGGCCCGAGGCGCGTCCTCCGGACTCTTGAAGACTTCAACAACACCCTCGAACTCTGGACCAAGCTCGCAACCTACAAGCAACTTAAGACTTCCGGCCTCAGCGGTGTGGAGCTCGCGTACGAGGTCCGGAACCGCGGCGGATCCCCGGACTTTGCCCGTGGCGGCTTCCAAAAGCCGATGCTGAACCTGCTCTTCATGTTCTTTACTGCCGCTATTCAAGGAATAGGCCGGAGCCTTCATTGGATAGGCAGAAACCCGAAGGCCCTTGGCACCGTCATGGCCGGTCTCACACTTGCCGAACTTTTGAGATTCCAATGGAACATGCAGTTCATCAATCCGGACAGCGGGCTCCCGGAGCTGGCGCACATCTCGGAGTACGAGAAGAGGAATTATTGGATCGTCATAACCGACAAACTGTACCAAACAGCGGACGGCAAACTGCGGTATCTGACTGTTATGATCCCGAAAGGGTACGTGTTCCAGATCCTTACAACTCCCATCGAACTCCTCTTGGAGCATGCCGCGAAGCTCCGGACGGACTGGGATAAGTCCGCGCTGGAAATGTTGTTCCAGCTGGTGCCAGGTCAGGTCGAACCGGAAGCAGGCCCGTTCAAAGAGAGAATTGCAAGCGTCGGTCGGGCCGCCCTCGCCACGACGAATCCGCTCATCCGCGTTACCATCGAACAAATGTGGGGACGCGAGGCGTTCACAAACGTGCCCATCGAGCCGAAACGGTTCCAGGCGCTTTTGTCGAAATACCGGAAATTCCCGCACACCAGTCCGTCGATTGTCCACTTGGCGACCTGGGCAAACATGTCCCCCCTGCGCATCAATCACCTCATTCGCGGTTTTGTCGGCGGCTTGGGAACTCAGGCCGTAGAACTTATTGACGTGGTTTTCTACCAGGACGAATTGCGGCGCGCAGCTGAACTTCGCGAATTCCCGGAGCGCCACACACGCCTGCCGGTGGTCGGCGCGTTCGTGCGGGGCTTCATCGGGTCTGCGGCGGACGAAGCCGAGCGGAAAATGGAAGAATACTTCTACACAACCCACGAGAAAGCCGTTCAGGTCCGCCGGACATTCAACTATCTGAAGGACACAAAGCCGATGGAAGCCTTCGATGCGACTTTCAGGAAGGAGGAAGATCGGAAACTCTTCTTCCTGGAGCCCACCCTCGTCAAGGTCGCGGCGGAGCTTGCGACGCTTCGTCGATTCGAGGAGAACATATTCCAGAGCAACTTGACTCCGGAACAGAAACGCAAAGCCATTCGTACAATATTCTTGGTCAAGCAGCGCTGGTTGAACGCCACCAACGCCCTCATCGAGGGGTACTTGAAGAAGGACGAATAATGATAGACCGGGAACGCTACCACAACAAGTTCGACCGCTGGTGCATCGCAACGAAGCACTCGAACACCGCAGAACAGTACTCTCGCACCGTCCAACGGTTCTTCGATATGTTCCCGGAGCGGGACCTCTCCCGGCTGGACGAGACGCACGTTCTGGATTACGTGTGGAAGCGAATGAGGGAGGAGCCGACGCGAAGCATCGACACAGTAAGGAAGGAATTGAGCGCGCTGTCGGCGCTCTGGAGGTTCTTGCAGGAGACGGACTTCCCGGAGTGCCCGAATCCGGTCTTGCGCATAAATCAACTTAAGGTTCTGGAAGCTCTAGTAGGGAGATCTCGACGTGGATCTTCCCATCCCGAATCCCGCCGAGCTCCCGCATTCCCGCCTCAGAAAGATCAAGCCCCCGCCAACCCGAATAATACCTGACCCCCCGCCACACGGCAAAAGGGCCCCGGTCTCGGATCACAACCGTAATTTCACGCCCGTTCTTCAGGTTCCGCACTCGCAGCTTCGTCTCGAACGGAAGCTCCCGATGCGCCGCTGTCGTCGGGTCGTCCTTGTCGAAGATCCGGCCGTTCGCCATTCGACGGCCGTGGAACTCCGCCCCGTAGAAGCTCGCCACATCCTGCCACACTCGGAGGCCTGGCGGCGCCGGCGGGCTCGGCGGAGGCGGAAAGGCCGGCTCCCTGCTCCACACGGCGAACGCGATACCTGAGAGCGCGAGCACGAAGAGCAAAGTAATCACGAAATTCTTGCAGAGTCTTCTCTTCAAGTTTTCTGGCACGTCTACTCTCCAGCGCGATATAGGCGACGAGCGCGGTTTCGATGATGAGAACTAGCAAGTCCATCAGCGCCTTACACTTACCGTCTTCCCACCCAGTTCCTTCGCGAGCAGGGCGGCGACGAGTTCCGTCCCCTCGCGGGGAAGAACGTAAACGACTATGAGGCCTGACTCAGGAATGGCCTCGACTTCGACGAGAACCTGCGTGACGTCGGGAATTTTCGAGAGCATATGTCCCCCTTACGTGCACTGACCACCTACTTTCGGATCGGTAAGTTTCGGACGATCATCCACGGATACCCCACTCAGGGTCTCATCGCAAAGCCGGAGCGCGTTCCAAGCCATGTGCGCCAAGTGATGGAGCCCGGATTCCGGATCCAGGTCTTCCCCCTCCCACCAAGCAACCAAATGCCGAAGCAAGGAGGACGTGCTCTCTGAGGCAGAGGCCCCCTTCAAGAAGTTGTACTTCGCGTACTTCCTACTACCGTAGGAGGTCACGTCCGAGATGGCCCGTAATGCCCGAGAAAAGGCCATTAAGTAGTGGAGTTCTGTCTTGCCGGTGTTGAACCGAAGCGCTCCCGCCATCCTACACCTCCTCCAGCATCTCATTCACACTTTCCACGCGCCGCATTCGCGGAAGCAGGCGGTAGTTCAGGTTGTGAGACCGCGACTTGAGATAGAGCTGGCAATGCGGATGCTCCTCTCGCACCTGCTCCAGGTAAAGCGGCCTATCGTCTATGAACGCGTAACACCCGAGGGCTGCGGCGACTTTCCCCTTCTCCTTCGACAGAATTACGCTCGGGAATTGGATCCCAAACTCCCGACGAATCCAATAGGCGGTCTGCTGCTCGAGAGGCATACCAAGTGAGGGAACTCGGCTGGTCACGAAGTACAGGATCAGGTCGTTTTCCCGGGCTTCAAGTTGGTCAGTTCCCGGCAGCTTGTACAAGCTCAGCCAAAAGTTCGGTGTATTCTGGATGTGGTTCCAAACCTGCCGCATATCGTCGCGGGAAAGTCCGAAGTTTGAAAATTCCCAATCCGCCGGCTCACGGCCGTTGAGCTCCCAACGCCCTGTCACTGCCACGGCTGCGGCCGTGAACGCCGAAACGAAATCCGCGAGGCAATCGTCGACATCAATCCCGACGACACGCCTCTTGCTGGCCGTGCCGTTCATCCTTCCTCCCTCACTCGCTTCGTGTCCCGTCCCCATCTTCCGCATTCGGTACACTGAAATCGCCGGTACTTGTACTGCCCCACGAAAGCGAAGCCCCGGTATTGGACGGGGCCTCCGCAAATTCCGCAGGTACTTCTGTCCGCCACCAGTCGGGGGTGCGGCAGGTCGTATTTCTGCAACCGCAGATAGACCTGCTCGAGCGTCCGAACGTCCTGCGCGCAATACCGAGCCATCTTGTGGATGGCGGCTCGATTCCCGGCCAGCGCCGACGACCACCAACCCGGCCACTCCTCGGGAACCCGCTTGTGGTGTTTCTTCTCTCTCACGCCTAAGATATCCGCGAGGTTGGCAAGGCGGTTACCGGAAAAGGTAAAGGCCCGGCGCGCGATCTGCCACGTGTCCCGTTGCTTCGTCGGCGGAGGCGGAGTAAGCCCCTGGATGACGCAGCGTCCTTGGAAGTACGGGCGATCGAAGAAATCCCCGAAATGTGCCACAAGAACGTCGGCCTCCTCCATCAACCGCAGAGCGGCCTTCAGAAGGCCTCTGTCGTTCAGGCCTTTTTGGCTGAACCAACCCGGGAATTGGTCTATCGTAAGAACGTGAGTCTTCTTGTCTCCGACCCATTTGTAACCAAAGCATACGACATTGCTCAGGTCGGCCTTCAGGGAGTTCACTCCGGCGGTTTCGAGGTCCCAAATAAGAATCTTCGGCATTTAATCCTCCAGAAAGAGGAGCAGCAGAATAGTATATATCAAGTACGACAGGCCAATCACGATGAGGCCCGAAATCACGCGGCCCACAATCGAGATCAGCTCGCTTTTCAGGCGTTCTCGAAGCGCGCTTTCCATGTTCCTACTCCTTTGTCCGTTCGATCTTCCCGTCTTTCCTTCTCTGAACCTCTCCGCTCTGCACGAGCGAGCACACGGCGGCATCGATCTCCGGGGCCGGCGCCAAGTTCCGGAGAGCCCGCCGGAGAAGAGTCGGCGTGACTGCCTCGTCCCCGATTGTCTCCAGCACCTTCGTGAGCAACCGGCCTTTCATCGTCAGCGGAACCACGACATCCTGCATCCTGGACTCGGTGTACTCGTAGAGCGAGGTTGCCGCCTGCACATCGGACTCCCGAATTTTGGCCCTGCCGCAGGAGAACGCCAGCAGCATAGCCATCCGGAGTACATACTCCCCCGCGCGGGCAGCAAACGGCGCCAAATGTCCCCCGGAAGGCCGATGCTGGGAGTACCATTCCGCGTAGCCGTCAGCGACCTCCGGATCTTCGAAAGCCGTGTTCCCCTGCGCCTTTATGATGCACTCAAGAAAACTCCGCTGAATATTTCGCTTCTCCGTCTCCCAAGCCGCGCGCCGGCCGGCGGAGAAGGTAAGACCCGGAAGCGGCAGCCTCCGGAATTTCTTCGTCTCGTAGACAATTAGGAACCTCGGCAGAAACCCCCCCGACATTGCCGTGTCCGGAAGTTGATCTTGGAGCCACTCCGGGGTGGAACCGCCCACTGTCGTGACGCTTGGCTCTACCACCCGCACCAACCCTTCCCCCTTCGTCCGTAACTCTATGTAGGGAGCGTAGTTGAGAAGCGCCGTGTAGTAGGCGACCATTGACTCCATGTACTTTTGACGCGTGAAAAAGCTCGCTAGTTCCTCCGCGAAGACAATGGATTTTGGGTTATCTCGCAAATCCGCATGAAGCTTCTCCGGAGTCGGCTTCCCAAGAATGACCTGCGGGGCCAAGCCGGCCGGCAGGCTCGAAATAAGTTCGAGCCCGAACGAGATGGAAACTCCCTTCCCGATTCCGCTCGGCCCAATCAGCAGGACATTTAGCATCGGCCATGTTTTCATGTGACCATGGTCGAGGTACGCCCTCCGTGCTATTGGCGCCCCCAGCATTGCCATTCCGACAAAGAACAGGTAGCTTCTCGGTGGCTCTGTGTCCTTCCAGAGATGGAGCCAGCGAAGGAACCAACTCTCCTTCGGAACCTTGCTCAGAACGTCCTTGAACTGTAGTTCCTTAGTTGACACTCTTTTTGTCGTCCCGGAGGAGAGTCCCGGCATCTCCGGCCGCCAACTGCTGCAGGAGCCTCCGCTCCGCGCGGTCTCGGGCCACACGTTCCTCGAGCGTCTCCAACTCGTCCACGAAGAAGTGCCGAATCTCGTGCCGAACGGTGCCATCCCCGGTGATGACCGGGAAGCGCGCGACGGCGACCGTCGCTCCCCGCCAGCCGTCGGCAACTTCCCTTGACTCAGACGCCAAAGCCACCAAGTCGGGGCTGCCGGAGAGCAGCAGAACGTACCCTACCTCCCCCGAAGTTTTGGTGAACACCAATTTTCCGACCTCTATCACTGTTCTTTCCTCCTATCTATCTTATTAGACGTTCCAAATCCCTTTTGTGGCCTCAAATTCTGAGCCTCTTGACCCGGTAGATACACCCGTGGGGTATGAACGACACGCCAATCCAGCCATCCAGCATGGGCTCCCCTGGGTTCCGGCATCCGGCTAGAAAGATGCCGTCTTGGTTCGCGGAGACGAAGAACCCAACCGATTTGCAGTGCGCGTCGTTCGAGATAGCATCGAGGTCATTGAGGTACTGCCAGCTACCGCGGGAAGCGGCATCGACCCAGCACACCAAGTACGCCTCGCCGGCGCAGTAAGTTCGCGTCCGGTCGAAAAAGCCACGTCTTGGTGGAACGTTGACGACCGCGGGGGCGGCTTTTCTGCTAGATTTCGGTGTCATCGACAATCGGGACCTCCAGAACTCTCCAACTTCCGTCGGCGATTGGCCGACCCCGGCCAATCCGCACAAATCCGAACGGAATGTGGATTTCCACGTTCGGGATAGACAAGCAGACGTGAAGTCCGAGCTGGAGGCAATCCCAACCAACGAAGTGGAAGTAGGCGTCCAGCTTCCTGCCCTCCCAACCGAAAGTGCGCGGCCCCCTACGGAACATACGGCTGCAACTCCCCCCACGAAGGGCCCCAGGAGACAGAGACGGGGATCACGAACCCACCCAACTCCCGCCACGGTTGGCCCATCACGCGCTGAATCACGCTCACCGTTTCGTCCAACTTCTCCCTCGGACATTCGAAAACGAGCGAGTCGTGGACGGACAACAACAGCCTCGCCGGCTCCGGCAGCGGCTCCCACACTGCGCAGATCTTCGCTACCCGTTCCTCCGGCCACCCAATCCGCTGGTACATGAGTCCGATCATCGCCCGAAACAAGATATCCGCCGCCGTACTCTGCGGGAGGAAGCTGAGGGATTCGGTGTAGAGCCGGGTCGTGTAGAACGGCCGCCGGCGCCGAAAGGGCGTACTCAGGTATCCCTGCTTCTTCGCCTGCTCCGCCGTCTGGTTTTGCCACGCCACCGTCTTATGCCAAGCGAGCTTCAGCTTCGTCTGCAAGCGCTTGACCTCCGCGAAGTCCATATCGTACGTCATCGAAATTTTCCTTGGACCCATTCCATAGTTGGTTGCGTGCGTAATTCTCTTGGCCTTCCCGTACGGTGCGTCCTTCGAGTTGTCTGTTGTGATCTCCTCCAGCGGAAGCCCGAACATCACGCTTGCGACCCATTTGTGCTCGTTGAAGGCGGGATCCAACTGAAACCGGGAAAGGCGGTCGGTGTCCCGGGCGAAGTACGCTGTCAGACGGTTTTCTATTTGGCTGAAGTCCGCGTCTACGATGACCCATCCCGGCTGGCTCGGCACGTAGATGACGCGGGCGCTCTTCGGGACGTTCTGGAGGTTCGGTTCGCTGGAAGAGAGCCTTCCGCTGGCTGTTCCGTGGACTTTGAAGTTTGAGTGGATCCGCGAGGTTCCCCGCATCTCCTCCGTCGCGAATGTCGTCATTGTTTCGTCAAAACTCCGAAGGCGCTGAACCGCCAAGATGGCACGGTTCTTCGTCCGATTGTAGAGCCGGTCGAGGGCGACTTTGTCCGTCGTCCGCTTCTCCGACTTCACGTGCTTCTGCACAGGGAGCCGAAGCGTCTCGTACAAGAAGTTCCCCACCAACTTGTCCGACCTCCACGGCGTCACCTGCTTTACCCCTGGCACCAACTTGAACCGAATGGGCTTGCCGGTCTTCTCTGAGAGTTCCCCGGGCGCCGCTGGAACCCGACGCTGGATGGGGACTTCCCGGGTTTGGAGTTCCAAGGGAAGGTGGGCTTCCTCTTCCCGCATCCGAGCCCGCAAGGCTTCCCGAACCAACGAGATCCGGGAGGGGTCTACCTGGATTCCGGTATCCGACATCAGCTTGCAGATCTTCGCGAGCGGAACCTGAACATCCGCGTAGAGCTCGGAGAGCCCGTACTGCCTTAGCATTGGCCGAAGCTGTGTGGCGATTTGAAGTGTAATGTCGGTGTCTCGACAACATCTGAGCTCCCAATACCACGGCTCTCCGAGGGCGTCCGCCTTCCAGGGTGGTTTTGTCGTGAACTGGGAGGAGACGAATTCCAAGCCGTGCCCACCGGCGGTCTTGCGGCCGGCGTCCTCGTCCTTTCCACTCTCGCCCGAAAATTGTGGAAAGCACAGATGATGTGCCAGCATCGTATCGAAGACGAAGACGTCCGGATGCAACTTGATGCCATTCGCCTCCAGAAGCGGAATGTCAAATTGGAGCCCGTTGTGCGTGTAGAGAATTTTGGCGCTCGCGAAGATCCGCCGGAGCCGGCCAATGTATTCCCCGTGAAACGGCACCGCGATGGCGTAGAAAGGCTTCCGACTCAGACCGACGATCTTGATTTGGTTCGTCCGAACGTCCGTCTCGAGGTCGACCGCCAACTCGGCGGCGTCTTCGTACTCCGCGAGGTCGTCCACGGAGGGGTAGAGCTTGTAGTGCTCGGGCGGGTGCGCAAGAGGTTTGTTGAGATCGTTGATGACGACGGGAATCAGGGTTTGGTCCCGGGCGATGGCCGCAGGGTGGATGGTTGGTAGCGTCCAAAGTTTCATTCCGTCACCCGCCTCCGGACGTCTTCCGTCTCAACCTGAATGGGGCATCCCCGCCACCGATGGATACCGTCGGTCTTGCCCCCCACCCAACGAAGCGGCTTCTCGCCGAACAGGTACACAACCTGCCATGGCCGGCTCTCCAGCACCGGCAGGACGTGCTCCCGCACGCAATGCTTCACGGAATGTTGCGCGTCTTCACTCGAGATGTACCGGCGAGCTTCCGGATCAGTCGGAAAGGCGTTGTCCGGCGGCCGGCACTGAATGAGGTTCAGGATGGTCAGTTCGTCCCGGGGAATGCGGGCTTTCCGCAAGATGGAGTCCAACCAGCGGCCTGCCCCGCCAACCATAGGCTTGCCAACGATCGCTTCCTCCTCCCCTGGAGCCTCCCCAACGGCGAGCTTCAAGCTCTTTCCCACCTGCGGGGGAACAAAGAGGTTCTCCGGGAAAAGGCGCTGCATGGGACAGCCGGAGCAACCGGAAATCTCCTTGACCGGCTTGTGCGCTCTTTCCATCTAGCTAGTCCAGCAGATACGTAAAGACCAACTCCCGCGCAACTTGGCCTTTCCTGCGCAGTTCTCGCAGGATCTCGCAAGCTGAACATTCCTTCTTAGGTTTCTTGGTTCCCTTGTACTCCGGATGCGCCTTGCACTTAAGTTCTACGAGCATTCGTCTCCTCCTTGCAACCCTCGCCTTCGAACTGCAAACTCGGCATCCCCTGCCGTCGACCCTCCGTCCGCTCCCACGCATCCCGACGTTCGAGCATGTTTCGGAGGACCTCCCGCATCGCCTGAAACCGCTGCGTATCCACCACCTTAGTCGGTGCCTGCATCGGATACTTCTCCAAGAATGTGGTTTCCCGCTTCGACGCCAACATGCGCTCCACGTCGGGCGGGTGGCTCCGGAACCAACCGAGAGTGTTCGAGACGCCTTGGTACGACGCTATCCGGTCGAACGCCCGGAAGAATCCGAGTGGGTCATATCCTCCGTGCCAAAGCGTTTGCACCGCCAGTTGGTCGGATTCTGCTTCTGCGCCCCGGCTGACTTTCAAGAGGCCGAGTGCCAACAGAATCTCCGCCAACATCTGAGCGCCCTGCATCGCGTAGTACTGCGTGGTGGTGATGTACGGAGAGTTCTTCGTAAGCTTATAGTAGATGATTGCAATCGCCACTTGGGCCGAAACACTCAAGATTGTTGCCCACTTTCGGATATCCCGCCAGTGCCGCTCCGAGACATGCGCGTACTCGTGCGCGAGGATTCCGGCCAATTGGCTCTCCTCTGTCAGAATAGGTTCCAGCGGCGCCGCCGAAACCCGTCCTGTCCACAAAAGACCGGTGTTGAGCCCCACGATGCCGCCCGGAAGAGCGAATGCGTTCACCTCCGGGGTGCGAAGGACGTAGAGCCTCGCCGGCACCCGCATGTCCGAATGCCGGCGCACGAGCTCTGCGAGCTCGGACAGGTATCCCTTTACGTACACGGCCTGTCCGTGATACCAGAGCGCGTACTGATACCACGCTTTCGCGTAGGTTTCGCGTTCGCGGGCGCTTTCAAGCTCTTCTGGAGTTCCGGCCTTCTCCCGCTGTTCGGAGGCCTCCCGCACCTCGACTTCTGCGGCCAACAAGTCCAGCCGTGCTTCCTCCTCGAGTTCCGGCGGCAGCGCCCCCTGCGCCTTCAACTCATCCCAGGCCTCCTGTCCAAGACGCTGGTCTCTCCATTGCCCTTTGACGTTGGCCGGACGCGCTCCGATGTCGTCGGCGTCCGCGTGGGGACGGGACAGGAACGCCCCCGTCAAGATTTCCCGCTCCATCGACGTCCGCTCAGCCGGCCACCGCCGGAGAAGTTCGAGCTTCGCCGTCCGGTTTTGGAACCGCACTTTCACCAGCGAGCGCCGGAGTGCTTGGAGTTCCCGCTCCCTCCTCTCCAACCCGATGGCCTTACACCTGGTGTCGTTCGAAGGCTCCACCGAGGCCTTCAACGCCTTCTGCACCTGCTTGAGTTCCTGCCGGAGAGCTTCCAACTGCGCATCCAACTGTGCGCGATCCTTCTTCTGCTGCTCCCGCACCCAACGGCCCCAACTGGCCAGCTCCGACTTCGTCGGCGTCCGTTCCTCGGCGTACCGGATTATCCCCTCGTAGCTCAGGTCGAGGATAGTTCGTTCTGCGGCGCCCCCCACCCCCCTCCCCCAGGGCAGCAAGCAGATAAGCAAAATTGCGAGAGCTTTCTTCATCGTTCCCTCCTACCACTCGACCTTAATCGGCCATCTGAGCTTGCTCAGACGGTACCATTTGCGCAGGCGCTTCGCGCGCCCATACCAGTTCCGCGCCTCGAAGGAAACAAGCGCGTGATCCCCGCCCGCCAAGGCTTCCACTCGGCCCAGCCGGAAATTCGATCTCTCGACAATAAGGACCTCTTCTTTCAGAGAAGGCAGCGCTGGCCTTGGAGCGGGAATCGAGTTCGTGCTCCCAAACCACTCCGCATTCTCGGGCGCGGATGCAGTTGAGTTATTTCCTACCATCGCGCTCATACTCTATCCCCTCCCTGCCTTCGACTTTCACCTTCTCCCATCGTTCTTCGATGGGATTCCAAACCTTCGCGACCGGCACTCCGGCCAGGTCGACCAACCGAACTTCCAACTTCTCGAACCTCTTCCGGCGGGGCGCCGGGGCTGGCACGAAGTAAAGGACGTACCCGTACTTTGCCCGCTCCAGGATACTCGCGGCCACCCGGGCGCTTTCCTTGAAATGCCGAATCTCGACGTATCTCCCTCCGCTCGCTCTGGCGAGTTCGGTCAACCATGCGCGGCCGACCGCGCCATCGGTCCCGAAGATGTCCTCCACGCCGTCTCCCGCGTGGCCTACCCGGCTCTCGAATCCCACCTGGACGGTGTAGATCGGAATTCCCGCATTCCGCACGACTCGCAGAATCTCGTCCCACCCCGTGCGCTCGAATGTCGACGCGCCGCCGGAAATAAGGACAACCACCAAGTTCCGCTCCGATTCCCGCAGAAGGCTTCGAAGGCCTCTCGCCGACGCACCTCCTTCCAGAACCTGCATCAACGTCGAGTACGGCGTGGCTTCGTTGCCGGTTGGCTCCAACCGGTACCCAACCGTCAGAAAGTCCTCCAACCATGCGTACACCTGCGCTCGGCTGCGAACGAAGTTCCACTTCCCGTTCTCGTCCAGCGTCACCGGCCGGATGTCGATATCGTAGGTCGCAAGTGCGATGGAATCTTGTGGTTCAAGACGCTTCGTGAGCGAGTAGATGGTGTATCCGACCTCCAAGAGAGACCGATAGTACGGACTCTCGTACGCCCCGTACGTCCGGTACGACCTCGGGAGAGTCCGGCTGTACTCCGCGAGCACCAGGACGTGCTTCGGGCGGCCGGGCCCGAAGAACCCCACTAGGGGGCGCTCTACGCCAGCTTGGAAGAGCCGGAAGTTTCCACGTTCGTACCCCGTCAGGAACGCGGACTTCGTCTGGACGGAGAAAGGCACCCTGGCCAGCTCCGGCTCTTGCGCCCACGCCGGCGGAGCGCAGAGCGCGCATAACAGGATGGCCGTCAGAACCCGCTTCATTCCCGCCCCCACGGAGTGTACTTCCAGTACCGAATTCCAAAGTGCACGAAGAGCCAGCCGAAGAAGGGCAGCCCCACGTACCACGGAACAAACCGGATCGTCCACTGTGTGAGTGGCATTGTCCTCGGTGACTTGTCGAACACCGAGTAAAGTTCGAACGCGAGCAGCGCCGCCAACAGGGCGCCCCAAAGTACTATCCAAACCTTACTCCACATGGTTCCTCCAACCTTCACGCCCACGATAAAGCTCCCAATCCCTGTCCAAGTCCACCCCACACCACCGGCAAGAATGCTCTTCTCCCCGCTTGAAATGGCTCCACCTCTTGCATTCCCAACATTTCAAGGAGACCTCCGGAAGCACCTTCAGCACGTAGACTCCAAGGAGCCCTCCGACACACACGACCATCACGGCAAGCGAAAGCAACCACTGCGCGTAAAGCAACCACTGCGCGTAAAGCCAACTA
>Ga0073934_10006867_pt1 | contig 16248 bp, 14 predicted proteins | sample LarsenN4metaG_FD_76834 | JGI IMG/M metagenome (GOLD analysis project Ga0073934, IMG submission 76834) | Hot spring sediment bacterial and archeal communities from British Columbia, Canada, to study Microbial Dark Matter (Phase II) - Larsen... ...
CGCGAGACGTTCAGCGCGCTGCTGGCGCGGGCGCGCACCTTCGGCTTCCTCGACGACGTGGAGCGGTTGCGCGCGGTGGGCCTGATCCGCGGCGGCTCGCTCGAAAACGCCATCGTGCTCTCCCGCGACGCGGTGATGAACGGCCCGCTGCGCTACGCCGATGAGTTCGGTCGGCACAAGGCGCTGGACCTGATCGGCGACCTCGCCCTGATCGGCCGGCCGCTGAAGGCGTTTGTGCGCGCGCACAAGGCCGGGCACGCGTTGCACACGCAGCTCGTCACACGCCTGCTGGCCGACCGCTCGCTGTGGACGGAAACAACCGCGGAAGCCATCCCCGCGCGCGCGCCGGCCACCCGCCTCCCCGCCCCCGAACCCATCCCCGCCGCGGATTAGCGGCTCGTGCCCAGCGACCGGTGTCCACCAGAGCTTCAGTGTCTCAGACGAGGCACTAAACGTAAGATCGGCCACTTGACAAAGGCCCTGTTCGGTTAGAATGTACAGAAGCCTACCTTTGGAGTGCAGATGGAATCACTCCAGTATGGAGGAACACGATGGGTGCTGCACCGCTCGATCCGGCAGTCGTTCAGCCCGAGAATGTCATTCTCGACGTTCTCCGAAGGGCGCGCGAACTCCCGTTGGAGGATCTGCTTGCGCAACTTCACACCATGGGAATCCAAGATGACGTCATTATCAAAGCAGCGATTTGGCGCCTAATTGCACAGTGCCTCGTTGAGAGGACCTCTGAGCGCAAGCTTCGGTTGCACGCCGAAGGCAGTACGAACGGCCAGTAGGGCTTCCCCTTAAAGAAATCTTGTTGAGGTTGTCTTGAATAGCCCTCCCATCCCTGCGCAACCTTCACGCGAAGACCGTCTTCACCTGGGAGGGCAGCGCGATAACCGCTCTCCTTTTCAGCGCGATCGAGATCGAATCCTTTACACCTCAGCGTTCCGTAGGCTTGCTGGTGTTACCCAGGTCTTTTCGGCAGACGAGGGTCATGTCTTTCACAATCGGCTTACGCACTCACTTGAGGTTGCACAGGTCGCGCGGCGCATTGCAGAGCGATTGTTGGGAGACGGGTGCGACGAGGCTGAAAAACTCGGTGGCCTAGACCCGGATGTTGTTGAAGCCGCCGCACTCGCTCATGACTTGGGACATCCACCATTCGGGCACACAGCTGAGGAAGAGCTTGACGAATTGGTGCGACAAGCAGGCATTCCCGATGGTTTTGAAGGGAATCCTCAATCCTTTCGAATTGTGACCAAGCTCGCGCTGCGTTCTCCTTACCACGAAGGGCTCGATCTTACGCGGGCGACCCTAAACGCGATTTTGAAGTACCCCTGGTTTCGCGAAGGGACTGGAACGCGATATCGGAAGAGGGGCGCTTATAGAAGCGAGCAGACGGAGTTCGGATTTGCAAGGGCGTTGGTGCCCCCAGGCGACGAAAGGAAGAGTCTGGAGGCTGAGATAATGGACTGGGCCGACGATGTCACCTACGCAGTGCATGACGTGGCCGACTTCTTTAGGGCTGGGCTCGTGCCTCTTGATCGGCTCTGCTCGGATAATGATGATTCTGAACGTCGGCGCTTTTTTGACGGCGTTTTCGCTAGACACCGCCAGCCGGAAGATTCACTAGGTCACCCAAGGGCAGAACTTGAACAGGCTTTCGAGGATTTGGTTGCTTTCATTCCTGTTGACGAAATCCATCTGGGCACCAAGAAACATCGCGCCGCACTTCGTTCGACGACGGCGGGCCTCATTGCGACATATGTTAGGGCTGTGCAGCTGGACGCTTCGGCCATCGAGGGCGGGTCGCGCCTCAGGATCGAGCCCGCGAAACACAAGAAAGAAGTCATAATGCTTAAAGAACTCACTTGGCACTACGTTATCCTGAACCCATCGCTCGCTTCAAAACAGTTTGGACAGAGAAGAATCATTCGCGATCTTTTCAATATTTTTCACAGTGCTGCCCGCTCGCCAAAGGATCAGACGGTCTTTCCGTTTGCTTACCGCGAATTGATCCAGGCTGCAGGCGGATCAGGGGCTGAAGTCACTCGCTTGGTTACCGACATGATCGCGGGGATGACGGAGCAACAAGCGGCTAGTCTTCACCGTCGAGTAACCGGTACGTCGTTAGGATCTGCACTGGATTATCTAGGCTAGAAGTTAGCTCACAAATAGCGACCCGCAACAGCACCGGTGGCCAGCGACCAGTGAGCGGTGAAGACCTGTTGAGACATTGAAAAGTTAGAACCTTCCACGCGCTGGGGGCCCATGCACCGGGTTGCAACTTTTCAACCTTCAAACCTTCCAACTTTCAGTCCTCTCTTTTGCTAGCCACTCGTCTCTTCTGCCGCTACAATGTCGAGTTTCGGATGAGCGCATGAAAGTCCTCTACAACTGGCTAAAGGAATTCGTGGACGTGGCCGCGCCGCCGGACGAGCTGCGCGCGCGCCTTTCCATGGCGGGGATCTCCATCGAGTCGGTGGAGGAATCCGCGGCGGGCCCCGTGCTCGACGCGGACCTGACTACCAACCGCGCCGACTGCCTCTCGCACCTGGGCATCGCGCGGGAGATCGCCGCGCTTTACCGCCTGCCGGTGAAGCTGCCAGCCCCGAAGCTGAAGGAAACGACGACGCGCGCGGACGCGGTCACGCGCGTGGAAATTGAATGTCCTGAGCTGTGCGGGCGGTACACGGCGCGGGTACTCCGCGGGGTGAAGGTGGCGGCGTCGCCGGAGTGGCTGAAGCAGCGCCTCGCGGCGCTGGGGCAGCCGTCCATCAACAACGTGGTGGACGCGACGAACTACGTGATGCTGGAGCTGGGCCATCCGCTGCACGCCTTCGACCTGGACACGCTGGTGGAGCAGCGCATCGTGGTGCGCCGCGCGCGCCCCGGCGAAAAAATCACCACGCTCGACAACATCGAACGCAAGCTTTCCACCGACATGTGCATGATCGCGGACGCGGCGCGCTCGGTGGCCGTGGGCGGGGTGATGGGCGGCGCGGACACGGAGATCGGCTATTTCACCAGCAACGTGTTGCTGGAGTCGGCGTGGTTCGACCCGCTGGCGCTGCGCCGCACGGCCAAGGCGCTCGGCCTGCGCACGGAAGCCTCCATCCGCTTCGAGCGCGGCGCGGACCCGGAGATGGCCGAACTGGCCTCGCGCCGCTCGGCGGAACTCATCCAGCAGCTGGCCGGCGGAGAACTCCTGGCCGGCGTGGTAGACGTCTATCCGGCTAAGCCCGCGGCGCAAAAAATCGAACTGACGCGCAAGGAGTTGCTGCGCGTGATGGGCGCGGACGTGCCCGACCGCGAGATCGAAGGCATCCTCGCCGCGCTAGGTTTTGCGCCCGTGCGCGTGGACGCGACGCGGGGCGCGGCCGGTTCGCTGATGGCGGCGTGGGAGTGCAAGCGTCCCTCGTGGCGGCAGGACGTGGCGCGGGAGATTGACCTGATTGAAGAGGTCGCGCGGCACCACGGCTTCGACAAGTTTCCCGCGCGGATGCCACCGTCGCGGCAAGCCGCGGCGCGGCTTCCGCACGCGGAGGCGGAAGAGCGCCTGCGCGAGCGCCTGCTCGCGCTGGGCTATCAGGAAATCGTCTCCATTCCGCTGGTGGACCCGGAGCGCGACGCGGTGTTCCGCGGTGAGGGCGTGACGCCGGCGAAGCTGGCCAACCCGCTGGCCGAAGATGCTTCCGTGATGCGCTCGAGCGGCATCGTCACCATGCTCCAGGCGCTGGAGTGGAACATCAACCGCGGGCAAAAGAACGTGCGCCTCTTCGAGATCGGCCGCCGCTACGAGCTGCGCGAGGGCCGGCCCGCTGAAACACGCATCCTCACGCTCGGCGCCACGGGACTGGCCCGCGAAAAATCCATCTACGAGCCGGCGCGTGAATTTTCCTTCGCCGACCTGAAGGGCGATCTCGATTCCCTCGGCGAACTCGCCGGCGGCCTGCACTGGGATTCGAGCGCGCCGGCCTGGCTCCATCCCGCCCGCTCTGCCAGCATCGGCCTTACATCTCTTGCCGGGGCGCAGCATGCAGCGCCTCTGCGCGGCGCAGCCGGCCAGCTTGCCCGCCGCGCCGCGGAGGCCTTCAAGCTCCGCCAGGACGTCTTCGTCGCCGAACTCGACTTCGACCCGCTGTGTGCCGCGCTGGAGGTTGCCGCGGCGCGCCGCGCGTATGCGCCCATCCCGCGCTTCCCCGGCGTGGAGCGCGATTTCTCGCTCATCCTCTCCGACGGCGTTGCTTTTGCGCAGGTGGTGGAAACCCTCCGCGCGCTGGCCATTCCCGAACTTGTTTGCATCGAGGCCGGCGACCTCTTCCGCGGCGGGCAGATTCCCGCTGGCAAGTATTCGCTGCTGGTGCGCGTCGTGTTCCAGTCGCACGAGTCCACGCTCACCGAAGCGCAGCTTAGGGATTTCTGCGCGCGCATGGTCACGGCATTGGAGAAAGAGCTGGGAGCCGTGTTGCGGGTGACGTAGCGCGTCGTCGCACAGTCGCGAGACAAGATGCGGAGGCCGGGCGTCCCGCAAACCCGTGGGAGCCCGGCGCCAGGTGGCGCAGGCACGCTCAACTTAAGTGCTGGACAGGCCGGGAGGCCTGTCCTACATCCACAACAAGAAAGCGCCGCTTGGAAGCCGGCGGTACGAAGCAGAATGGAGCGGCCAGCCGGGGAGAGCCAACCATGAAATCCGTCCAAGTGGAAATTTTCAGCCACACCTACAACCTCCGCGGGGACATGGAGGAAGCCTACGTGCAGCAGCTCGCCAAATACGTGGACGCGCGCATGCGCTCCATCGCCGAGGCCACGCGCACGGTGGACTCGCTGCGCCTGGCCGTGCTGGCCGCGCTGAACATCGCCGACGAACTACACGCCCTTCGCCAAAAGCACGCCGCCGTCCAGGACGACCTGCGCTTCCGCACCGAGCGCTGCCTTCAACTGGTGGACGCCACATTGAAAGAGACGGCTTGATTGAACAGCGCCCGATGACCTGCCTCCGGCCGTGAAACGTGGAAACTTTGGAAGGTTGGAAGGTTTGAACGTTCGAACGTTTTCACCTTTTCACCCTGTGGACTGCCGCAGAGCATGTGCTGCGCGCAGCGTCAAATCGGCGGGTCGGCGGCGGTGGGCCCTAGCAGCATGCTGAACAGGCGGGTTTGTCTGTGATTCCGAGCCCCGCATCCCGATCCCGAAGGCTCGGGACGGACTCGTCGGAATGACACATTCGCGAGTATTTCAGCATCTTGCTAGTGCGCCAAGTCGGAAGTTCGTTGAATAAGTCCGTCGCTCTTTGTCCTGCTTTTTCCAGTCGCGGGAGCTTCCGGTGCCGATGGCCTGCGCAGCTGGCCGCTCCGGAATCAATCGGTAATGGCGAGAGCAAGCTCTCGCAAAGACAAAGCGGCGGCATCCCGAAGCTTCGGGACGCCGCACTCCACAAGGTGCCGAATTGTGCAGCGAATCTCTGACTCAGGACGCTAGCGCGTGCGTTCGGGAGAGTTTTCGCCGGGGGCGGCTTCGGCTTCGAAGGCCCGCGGCCCGGCGCCTTTCAGCGCGCGGCGTCCGTTCTGGTAGTGGTAGAGAGCCAGGTGGATCATGAACATGGCCACCAGGACGCCGCCAAAGGTGCACACGATGGTCGCGCCGGTGGGCGTGTCGAGGAGCACGGACAGATAGACGCCCAGCGCGGAGACCAGTGTGCCCATGGTCCAGCCGATGGCCAGCCGCGGCCCGATGCGGTCGGCGAACAGCATGGCCCCCACGGAGGGCACAATCAGGTAGCAGAACACCAGCAGCACCCCGGCGATGGCCACGCTCGAGGTCACCACGAAACCGAACGAGGCGTAGAAAAGAAAATCCCACCGCCGGACGGAGATGCCCTGCGCCTCGGCCGCCTTCGGGTTCAGGGAGATGAGCAGGAAGCGCTTGCGATAGACGTAGTGGAATAATCCAATCAAGCCGTAGAGCACGGCGGTGTAGCCGACCTCTTCCCAGGAAACGGCGAGGATGTTGCCCACCAGCATGTGCTTCAAGTGCTCGGTCTCCCCGGTGGCCTTGCTCATGGCCAGGATGGCCAGCGCGGAAGCCACCGCGTAGGCGATGCCGATGAAGGCTTCCTGCGGGATATGCGCGCGCTTGGAGCGGGCCACCGAAAAAATCAGCGCGCCCAGGAAGGTGAAGCCCAGGCTGATCCAGTAGGCGGCCTGGCCGTGCGCGTCCATCCCGACCAGGATGGCAATGGTGGCCCCCAGCGCGGCAATCTGCGCCAGCGCCAGGTCCACGAAGATCACGCCGCGCTCCACCACGTGCACGCCCAGATAGGCGTGGATGCCGGTCAGAATCAGGCTGGCCGCAAACGGGGCCAGCAAGAATACGAAGATTTCCATGTGCCCTCTGGCTTTCTCGCTACCCTGTGTTTCTCTGCATCCTCAGCGTCTCAGCGTTTGAGTTGCTCTTGATTCATGGGCGCGCTGGCCTTTCAACCTGAGCCTGTCTCATAAATGCCTCGAATCTTCGAGAGAGGAAAAAACTTGAGCCCCTCAGGGGCTAAGGCCCCCATTCATTGCCGCGTTCACGGCACGGCGGAAGCCGTGCCCTTCCGGTGCCAGCGCCGAAAGGCATTTGTGAGACGGCTTCATCTCATCGTGCCCCCTGGAACGCCTTGGCGAGCAGGGTCAGATCAAAATCGAAGAGCTTGAAGTAGTCCGTCACTTCCTTTTCCCCGCCCACCGAGGGCAGCAACACCACCACCTGTGCCCCGGTTTCCCGCGCCACGCTCTGCGGCGTCTTCAGGTCGAAGTACGGCTCCACCAGGATGACCTTCACGTTTTCGCGCTTCATCTTCTGAATCAGTTCGACGATGTGCCCGGGGCTGGGTGGAATGCCGGGCCGCGGCTCGACGTAGTCCACCACCTGCAAGCCGAAGCGCTTCGTGAAATTCGGCCACGAGCGGTGGTAGGTGACCACCTTGCGCCCACGGTAGCCTTTGGTCTGTTCGTCCCAGCGCTTTTCCGCCTCCTGGATGCGCTGGCGGAAGGATTGCATCCGCTCCGCAAAGTAGCCGGCGTCGCCCGGGCTCATTACCGCGAGTTTCTGCTCGATGCCCTGGGCGATGCGCAGGCCGTTCTGCGGGTCCAGCCAGTAGTGCGGGTTGCCCAGCGGATGGACGTCGCCCATCGCGCGAGTCACTTGCGTGGTGGGAATCTCCAGGATTTCCGCGTATTGCGAGACGTCCAGGTAGCCCGGCGCGCCCGGCTGGATCTTCGGGTTGCCGCACTGGGTGACCAGCGGCGGCAGCCACCCGACCTCCAGTTGCAGGCCCACCATCACCAGCAGGTCCGCGCGCCGCAGCAGCAGCAGGAAGCTGGGCTTGGCCTCCACGAAGTGCGGGTCCTGGTAGCCGCGGGCGATGGCGGTGACGTTGACGCGGTCGCCACCCACCTCCGTCACCAGCGCGGCCAGGTCCGCGGTCGTGGTCACCACGTTCAGCTTCTCTCCGCCGCGCGCCGCCGGCGCCAGCACCACGGCCAGAAATATCCCCAGAAAAGTCCGCCTGCTCTTTGACCCTGTCTTCATGATGGCTCCCGATGGTCTCTCGCTTGGATGCCTCTCCTGCTGCTTTGCGTTTCGTATCCCCACTTCGTCTGTATGCCGCCGCCCAGGGACTTTCAAATACTCCAACATTTCGACCTTCAAACGCTCTTTAGAAAGGGTGCGCGCCGTGCGACCCTATCGTGAACAACACCTGAAGGAGCAATTCATTCGCGGTGTGTCCCTCCGCATAGCGCGTGCGGCGAAGTTGGCCCCGAATTTGGTTGAATTCGCTCGGCCAGTAAGTCAATACGAAAGAGCCGCCACTGTCGTGTTGTGCCGCATTACGTGCCCGCTGCGACCAGTCGTAGCGGCCACCCACAAACCAGCGCCTGCCCAGGCGGTATTCCAATGAGCCAAAGAAACCAAAGGCTCTCTGTGTGGTCGTGAGCTCATCGCGGCGGCTCCAGACCAGTTCGGTGCGAGCAGCAAATGAGCGGTAGATCGCACGGCGCAACGGTTTCCAGCGAAGCGTGGCGTCCAAGCCATAAAGTTGGGTAATGAAACTGCTTCCCAAATCGTTGTGTCCACGGCCGTAGGAACCCCCAAGTTCCAGGTTGGTGTTCTCGGTCAGATCGCTGTACGCCCTGAGATGTCCGACAACGCTCACGTCGCTTCGCCGGCTCGCCTGGAAAAGGGACCCCGAATCGCCGCGATAAACTTCTCCGGCCGCCTCCAGAAAGAGACCTTTCGGACTGGGCAGAATTCGGCTAACGGAAATGCCCGCGTCCTTTATGCCAATGTCAGCTTCATGGAGGGAACCTCCCATCAAGTTGAAGGTCACCATGGGCCGGTCCACCCACGGCAGCGAATGGTTATGGAATGTGTTCACTCGGCCGAAAGTGGCGCGCATTCTGCCGACCCGCGGCACAAAGCCGCCTGGTACTCCCGTGAAAGTAACGTATCCCTCTTCAACTTCAATTCCTTCTTCGCCAATGGCAAGGAAGAAGTCGGCCCGCGCATAGGGATCCACGATGGCCTGCAACGAGACCTCGCTTTCCTGCAGGGAAAGCGCCGGGAACGGATTAATCTGGTTGCGTCCCGTTGCCCCAATGAAATTCCCGATCACGCCGATATCAGGATTCAGCACTTTGGCTGCGCTGGCTCCCGCGCCGCCCAGTTGGACGTAGCTCGGCGCCGGGGGCGCGGGAACGGGCGCCTGCGCCACGGGCGACGCCGCCGGCGTTGTCGCCCACTGCGTGGCCTTCAACGCGCGCAGTTCTTCCTCCAAAGCGCGGAGGCGTTCTTCAAGCGCCTTCAGCCGCTCCTGCGTTGCGTCCGACATCCCGCCTTGCGGGAGCGGCGCACCGCCCTGTGCGCACACCATCCCCGGCAAAAGCAGAAGCCCAACAGCGACGGCAGCAATGCCTCTCATGTACCCTCTCCTGCGACAAAGATTTGAACCAGGAACTTCGGGCCCGCCGGGGATTGGTTCAGGCTTGCGGCGGGGCGCGCGGGGTGCTCAACTCGGCCCGGAGGAGCCGCGCGAGGGGTAGGGACAGCTCGTTGACCAGCGGTGCAGAAAGATGCGCGGCTTGGAGTCCCGGACCCGTCGCCGGCATGGCCCACGCCCCCGCTTTGCACACCGGGCACTGATGCGGCGTGCTCTGCACGGCGCGCGATTCCAGACAGACGTGCACCTGCGCGGCCAGCAGACAAAGCAGCACGCCCAGAACCCACCAGCGCATTGACCGGGATTCCATGAGCTTATCCTTACTAGAAGCGAGACTATCTGCCCAGGGTTGCCTCGTCAAGCTGGCCGATTGCACACCGGCTCAGCTCGTCAACGCTTGCGCCGCGCGAAGAGCAGCCCCGACCAGGTGGCGTCCACCGCGCAGACCTTGTAGTCCACCAGGCCGGCGGCCAGCCCCGTTTCGCGGACGCCCTGCTGCGTCAGGTCCGTGGCCACGCCGGAGGCCTTTTTCGGCCAGACCATCCACAGCGGCCCCTGCTGCGCCAGCACTACCATACGCTTGATTTTCCCCGCCAACTCTTTGCGCGAACGCGTGAACCAGATGAACAGGTTGCACCGGCGGTTGGCGCTGTCGCAGAGTTGCGCGCCTGCGGGCAACTCGCCGAGCGTTTTTCGAAAATCTTTGGGCGCACCCACCAGCGCGACAACGGAGTTGGGTTTGATGCCCAGCTTCTTGGGCAGCGGCGTGCCCGAATAGCCCGCCAGCAGCGACCCCGGCGCCAGCGGATTCGTTGGCGGATGCGCGATGGCCTGCTTCAGAGCGCTGGCGATTTTCTCCCAGGACGCGTATGCCGCATCCGGCAAACTCTGCTTGACGCGCGCCACTTTTTCCGCCTCGCCCCCCGCGAAGACCAGCGGGATGTGCCGCGTCGCTTTCTGCTGGCGGATGCCCAGCGCGAAGTCGCGGCCCTGCATGGGTAGTCGCGAAAGGTCAATCATTACGGCGTGCGGCGGGGCGTCGCGCAACGCGCGGAAGAAATCCATCCCGCGCGGCACCTCGTGCGTCACCCGGTAGCCCGCCGCGCGGAGTTCTGCCGCGCGCTGCTTCGCTTCGGTCTCGTTCCAGTGGATCAGTTGGACGCGGGGCATGGATTCCTCGGACAGCAACACAAAACGCAATGATATACAAGGCCGCGGGTCCGGAACAAAGTGATTCGCGCAGGCGCGTAGCACAGGCACTCCTGCCTGTGCCGTCATGGGGAGCACGGACGTGTTCGCAGCCAAGAGTGGCTGTGCTACAGGGTCCGCAATGACCCGCTGGCGCCTGCGCCCAAACATTGCAAGAACAAGCGGAGTAAAATAGGGGAGGAGTGGCCTGCGACGCAGGTGCCGGAGCGATGATTTGTTGAACCAACACTGAGCCAACGGGTGCCTGGTCGTCCTGCCCTTGTGCACGTCCCGTGATCCGCCGCAGGCGGAATTCGGGAAAGCCTTAAAGCAGGCGCTGGTTGCCCACCTTTTACAGGTGGTTCAGAATCTAGCTCCACACGGCGAAGCGGACCGCTCCGTTTCAGTTTTCAGTGCGCAGTGCGCAGTGACCAGCGACGTGCAAAGAGGTGTTTGGATATCGGAAAGTCGGAAGGTTGAACGGTTCAGGCTGCCTGCACCGTGCAAGCGGATCTCCAACATTCCAGCCTTCAAACTTTCCAACCTCCCAATATCTCCGAGCTCACTGCTGCCTCTCGCTGGCCCCTGAATCCTGATTCCTATATCCTGACGCCTATGCCGATTCCCTTCGCCGGCTGCTTCACCGCTGATCGCGCGGCGAAACTCGTCTTCGCCGGCCTCGCCGACGACAGCAACTCCTCCTTGCGTCGCGGCGCCGCGCGCGGGGCGGAGCGCATCCGCCGCGCCTATGACGGCGACTGCTACAACTCCTCGAGCGAATCCGGCGTGGACCTGGCCGGAAAAGTTTTCGACGCCGGCGACCTCGCTTCGCTTTCCACCTGGGAGGCCACTGCGCATTTCTTCCGCGACTTCGCCGCGACCCGCTGGCGCGCCGGAAAAATTCTTTTCTTTGCCGGCGGCGACCACGGGGTCAGCGTCCCCGTGGTCGCAGCGCTGGCCGTGCTGGGCAGGCCGGTGCACATCATCCAGCTCGACGCGCACCCGGACCTCTACCCGGTCTACGAAGGCAGCACGACATCGCACGCCTGCGTGGCCGCGCGCATGCTGGAGATGGACCACGTGGCCAGCGTGACCCAGTACGCCCTCCGCGCGCAGAACCCCGCGCAGGCCGACCATGCGCGGCGCTACGCGGAAAGCCTGCGGCAAATCCACGCCCGCGAAATCGGCGTGGCGCTCAAATATCCGCCGCACATCCCGCCCGGCGCGCCGGTGTACCTCACGCTGGATCTCGACGCCTTCGATCCGGCCTACGCGCCTGGAGTGGCGCATCCCGTCCCCGGCGGGGTTACCCCGCGGCAGGTGCTGAACTTCATCCAGTCCGCGCCGTGGACGCTGGTGGGCATGGACGTGGTGGAGCTGAACCCCGACGCGGACCTCGGCGACCGCACGGCCATCCTCGCCGCGCGCTGCCTGCACGAGGGGATGGCCCAGGCCGTGGCGAAGGGCAAGTGACGCGCGGCTAAAGTCCCGAAGCCGAAATTCCTTGCAGGACTCTCGGCGCTGGCCTTGTCATCCCGAGGGTCGGTGCTTGGTGCCGACCCGAGGAATCTGCTTTTGATTCAGCTCCCTACACTTCAGGTGCAGATTCCTCGCTTCGTTCGGAATGACACTCTCCCCTTGTCGTTTATGCATTGGATTTGCGACTCGGGACACCAGCCGAATGCGGAAAAGCTCCAGCCACTGAGCCTGTGCCCGCTAGTCTTCTTCGCGCAATCGAGGGTTTCGAGCGGAGGAGGGTTTTTCCCCGTCGGGGGCAGCGATCTGCTGCCGACGCTGTTCACGGCCCACCCGCGCCGCCAGGCGTTGCAGCTCGCTCGGAGTGAACATCAGCAGGTGGGTACTGTTGTCGAACTGCCCGACGTTTTCCGAGGCGGCCAGCAGGTAAACCTCCAGCCGGTCCACTCCCAGCCGGCGGGCCACTTCGCCTTCGGTAAAGACGGGCTTCTCGTTGCTGTCCATGGAGTTCCCAGGCGATTTTCTACCTGTTCAACATAGGCCCGCTGCGCCCCGGCGTCAATCCTTCCAATAGGGACACTTGCCTGTCGCACACTCCCTGCCGGGCACGGCATCGCGCTCCGCCATTTCCTCACTTCCGCACTAGGTCATTTCGTCTCTGCGCGTCACTCGCCGGCACGCTTTTGACTTTTCGCCGCCGCCCCGCTTAGACTCTTAGGCTTTCTCATGCGCATCCTCTTCATCGGTGACATTGTCGGCGCTCCCGGGCGGCGCATCATCCACGACCGCCTGGCGGACATCCTGGCGCAGCAGCAGATTGACCTGTGCATCGCCAACGGCGAAAACGCGGCCTCCGGCTTCGGCATCACCCCGCGGCTGGTGGACGAGCTGCTCGGCGCGGGCATCGCAGTCCTCTCCGGCGGCAACCACACCTTCGACCGCAAAGAAATCCTGGATTACTTCCCCCACCAGCCGCGCCTGTTGCGCCCGGCGAACTATCCCAACGGCACGGTCGGCAGCGGGGTGTTCCTCGGGGCGGCCAAGAACGGCGTCTCTTATGCCGTGCTGAACCTCCAGGGGCGCACGTTTATGGCCTCCATTGACTGCCCCTTCCGCACCGCGGACCGCGAACTCGAGCGCATTCCGCCCGCCGTCAAAGCGGTGATTGTGGACATGCACGCCGAAACCACCAGCGAAAAGCAGGCCATGGGCTGGTATCTGGACGGCAAGGTTTCCGCCGTCATCGGCACGCACACCCACGTGGCCACCGCCGACGAACGCGTCCTGCCCCGCGGCACCGCTTACATCACCGACGTAGGCATGACCGGCCCGCACGACTCCGTCATCGGCATGGAAAAGGAGGGCATCATCCGCCGCTTCCGCGACGCCATGCCCACCCGCTTCGAAGTCGCCGCCAACAACATCCAGATGAACTGCGTGCTGCTCGACGTGGACGAGCTCGCCGCGCTGCCTAACTCCCCGCGCTCCCCCGCCAGGGAAATTCGCAGAGTTTGCTACCGCCTGGAATCGTAGCGCGGCGGTGGTGAGGTCGGTGCCGGACAGGCTGAAAGCCTGTCCTACAAGAACGCTGTCCTCGGCCCGCTCCATCTGCCGCGGTGGCTTGCGTCTCGACGCATGGCGCGGGCGTTACGCCGTCCGGGCAGGGGCCATTACATTTGATGGAGGTCGGCGAGGATTTGCGCCAGCGCGCGGCGGAAATCCATCGGGCTTTCCAACCGGAAGCGGCGGGGCTCCAGTTCTCTCATCACGCGGGGGAGTTCGTCCCACAGGTTGGAGGGCGCGACGCGGTATTGCAGGTGATAGACGCGGCAGTTGCAGTCGCCCTCGCGGGGCAGCGGAGCGAGGTCCGCGCCGTGCGTGAACAGCATCGGACTGCTTACCACCAGGAACACGCGGAAAGGCTCGACGGCGGCGGGCGCGGAATGGGTGCCGTTGCCGCCGGGTCCTGCAGCGGACGGCGCCAGGGACGTCACGCCGTTGGCCGGCGTCAGCAGGCGGCTGCGCAGGACTTCGCGGAAGAAGGCGGGATTCTCGCGGCGTCGCTCGAGGGCCTTCAGGGGAATCGTGAGCGGGTTGGCCTCCTGGATGGCGCGGCGCAGGCGGATCCATTCCAGTTCGCGCACGTTGCGCTGCTCGAAGAGGACGTTGCGGCGCAGCAGGTCCAGCGCGGTGACGTGCAGCGAACCGTTGGAGAGTTCCAACTGGGAGAGAACTTTCAGCATGCCCAGCATGGTGGCCGCGTTGATGGCGTGCACGCTGCGCGAGCCGGAGTACTGCTCCGAGGGCGTGAAGTTCACCAGCACTTCCAGGCGCACGGGGCGGCGCGTGGCCACGGGCAGCCAGAGACGCGACTTCAGCTCCGGGCGGAAATCGCGGTTGGGGCCCACGGCTTGCTGGAGGAACTCCACGCGGGGGAGATCGCGCGCGATGTTCGGCAAGGGATCGTGTGCGATGGGCGCGACGCGCAGCCGGCGCAAGGTGACGCTGCGGCGGCCGCTGACGCGCTCCCACAGCACCACCGCCACGGTGTATTCACCGGGCTGCACCAGCGCGCCGATGGTGAACTCCAGTTCGCCGCCCTTGGGGAGCTGCTCCTGCAGGCGCGTGCCGATCACGGCTTCTTCCTCAATCCATTCGCTGCCCAGCTTCAGCCGCAGCACGAGGAAAAGCTGGTACGGCAGCCCCAGCCCGCGCAGCGCCTTGCCCGGCACGATGACCCGGAACTGCGTGAACATCCGCTGGAGAATGGACAGGCGCGGGCGCGCCACGTCGAGCGACATGGGGATCTGTTGCGCTTCACCCGCGGACACCCAGGCCTCGAACGGGATTTTCGGCGGCGCTTCGTTCGTAGTGATGTTCTGCGCCGCGGCGGGAACGCCGGCCAGCAACAAGGCCGCAAGCACGAGGGCCCCGCAGGCGAGCCTTTCGCAGGTGGAAACCCGCGCGCGACCCCGGCGGGATGGCCCCGCGGCCACAGAAACCTCCGCTGCGCAGGAGAGCAGGTTCACGGGAAAACGCCCCACCCCAGTGTACGCCCCGACGAAGGCCACGCAAAGCCGCAGAAGAAGTCGCCGGCTACCGTGTAGGGGCACGAACCCGAAGCTTCAGGATCGCGCCCCTACGGATGGCCAGCCGGTGGCCGCTCCTGGACCTCGAAGAGCACCAGGGACATGTCGTCGGATACCGAGCCGTGGCGCCAGGCTTCGATGTCCTTGAGCAGGGCCTCCTTCATTTCTGCAAACGGGAGCTTCGCGGCGCGGCGGACGAACTCGCGCAAGCCTTGCACGCCGAGCTGCTCGCCGCGCTGGTTCCACACTTCGATGAAGCCGTCAGTGTAGAGGGCCACGCGGTCGCCGGGGGAAAGCTCATAGTCGTGCTCGGCATCAGCGGGGACGGCGTCTTCCAGCAGGCCGAGCACAGTGCTTTTCGTTTCCAGCAGGCGGGTCTCTCCGGAGGGGGCCACCCAGATGGCCGGCGGATGGCCGCCGCTGGCGAAGGTCATGCGCTGGCCATCCTCGCGCAGGCGCATGGCGGCCATGGTGAAGAAAAATCCGCCCACGCGGATCTGCTGCACGACGAAGCGGTTCAGTTGCCGCAGCATCTCCCCCACGGCCACCCCGCGCTCCAGCAGCGACATCGTTTCCGTGTAGATGCGGTTGGCGATCAGCGCGGAGCTGATGCCGTGCCCGGAGACGTCGCACACGATCAAGTTCAAGTGGCGGTCGTCGAACGGGGTGACCAGCCCGAAGTCGCCCCCGATGGTGCTCACGGGGAGATAGAACGTTTCCACGGCCACGCGGCCCCAGCGCATGCACTTGGGCGCCAGCGACTGCTGCACGCGCTGGGCGAGCTGCAATTCCTGCTCGATTTCCCGGGCGCGGCGGGCGAGCTGCGCGTTGGCTTCGCGGAGCTTCTCCTCGGCGCGCTTCTGCTCGGTGATGTCGGTGAACGTCACCACGGCAAAGACGCGTCCGTCGGGGTCTTCCACCGCGCGCGAGCCGATCACCACCGGGATGCGCGCGCCGTCCCTGCGCGGCAGATAAAACTCGTAGCGGTTGCGGCCGACCTGCTCGGAGCGGGCGATCTGCTGGTTGAGGAAGGCCAGGTCGTCGCCCTGGTAGAAATGCGCGGGGGTGCGGCCCAGGGCTTCCGCGGCGGCGTACTGCGTCATCTGCGCCATGCACTCGTTGACGAAGACGATGCGGTTGCAGTCGTCCACGATGAGCACGCCCTCATTCAGCGTCTCCAGGATGCCTTCCATCTGCACCAGCCACTCGGGTTTGTTCAAATCCATGACCATGCCTAAGTACCCGCATTGTATCGGATGCGGGAACAGGAGTCAGGATTTAGGGTTCAGGGCAGCGTGGAGAGATGGTAGGTTGTAGGGGCGGATTGGAAGGATGACACCATGCGCGTGGCATTGATCGGTTGCGGGGAGATCGGGTGGTTGCGGGCGGCAGCGCTGGCGGAAACGCCGGACTTTCGCCTGACGGTGGCCAGCGACATTGATGTCGCCCGCGGCGGCGCGCTGGCGCAGAAGTTTGCCGCGGCGTTCGAGAAGGACTGGCGCGCGGCCCTGC
>Ga0073934_10006868_pt1 | contig 16247 bp, 19 predicted proteins | sample LarsenN4metaG_FD_76834 | JGI IMG/M metagenome (GOLD analysis project Ga0073934, IMG submission 76834) | Hot spring sediment bacterial and archeal communities from British Columbia, Canada, to study Microbial Dark Matter (Phase II) - Larsen... ...
CGAACCGACTCGTCGGCATCCTCCACGGCTGCCTCCACCACGGAACCGTCTACGACGAACACACCGCATGGGGCCACCGCGAACAGATCGCCGCTTGACATTTACGAACGTGGGATGTCTAGGACGAGAGCACGCCCGCGAGCTGCCGGATGCCCCATTCGAGGTCGTGCTGCTCGATGACGAGCGGAGGGCCGATCCGGATCGTCCACTCGTGGGCGTCCTTCGCGAGCACCCGGTCGCGCACCAGCGCCTCGCACACCGCGCGGGCGCTGCGCCCTCCGGGCACGAGATCGATGCCCGCCCACAGCCCGCGCGTACGGACGGCTCGGACCTCCGGCGATGCGCCCGCGACGTCGCGCAGCCGTGCGTCGAGCACGCGGCCGAGCCGCGCGGCGCGCTCCTGGTACTCGCCGGTGCGCAGCATCGCGATCACCTCGCGTCCCACTGCGCACGCGAGCGGGTTGCCCCCGAACGTGCTGCCGTGCGATCCGGGGGTGAACACGCCGAGCACGTCCCAGTTGCCCACGACCGCCGACAACGGCACGATCCCGCCGCCGAGCGCCTTGCCGAGCACGTACAGGTCGGGTTCGACGCCCTCCAGGTCGCACGCGAACGTCGCGCCCGTGCGACCCAACCCCGACTGGATCTCGTCGGCGACGAAGAGCACGTTTGCGTCGGTGCACAGCGCGCGCGCCGCGGCGAGGTAGCCGGGCGGCGGCACGACCACGCCGGCTTCCCCTTGCACCGGCTCGATCAGCACCCCGACGGTTCGCTCGTTGACCGCGGCCGCCAGCGCGTCGAGGTCGCCGAACGGGATGCTGCGGAACCCGGGCGTGAACGGCCCGAAGCCCCGCCGGGACTCGGCGTCGGACGAGAACCCGACGATCGTCGTGGTGCGCCCGTGGAAGTTGCGGTCGAACACGACGATCTCGGCCTCGCCGGCGGGGACACCCTTCACCTCGTAGCCCCAGCGCCGCATCGCCTTGATCGCCGTCTCGACCGCCTCTGCGCCCGTGTTCATGGGCAGCACGGCGTCCTTGCCGCACAGCGACGCGAGATCGCGGCAGAAGGGACCGGTCTGGTCGTTGGAGAACGCGCGGCTCGTCAGCGTGAGCCGGTCGAGCTGCTCGTGCGCGGCGCGCAGCAGCCGCGGATGTGCATGCCCGAAATTCAGGGCTGAGTAGCCGGCGAGGAAGTCGAGGTAGCGCGCGCCGTCGGCGCCCGTCACCCACGCGCCGTGCCCGTGCGCGAGCGTGACCGGCAACGGGTGGTAGTTGTGCGCGCCGTGCGCGGCCTCCAGGTCGGCGGGGTCGAGCGCGACGGGTCGGTCGAGCGTGGTCATCGGGCCGCGACTCCTTCGATGCGCGCTCCGTCGAGGGTCCGGAGCTCGAGCGTGCAGCACTTGGCGGCGCCGCCGGCCTTGCGCAGCTCCGACATGTCGACGGGCACGGGCTCGTAGCCCCGCTCGGCGAGCTGCGCGCTGAGGCCGGGGGCGCCGGCCGGCAAGACGACGTGCCGTCCGTCCGACGTCGCGTTGAGACCGAGCACCGCGGCATCGGCCGCCGATGCCTGGATGGCGTCGGGGAACAGCTCGCGCAGGACGCCGGTGCTGGCGTCGGAGAACGCGTGCGGGTAGTAGGCGATCGTGCGCTCGTCGAGCACGCACAGCGCGGTGTCGAGGTGGTAGTAGCGCGGATCGACGAGGTCGAGGCTGACGACCGGCCGCTCGAAGTACTCGGCCACCTCCGCGTGAGCTTCGGGCACCGTGCGGAACCCGGCGCCCGCGAGGATGACGTCGCCCGCGACGAGGAAGTCGCCCTCGCCCTCGTTGACGTGCTCGGCGACGTGGACTTCGTATCCGTGCCGCGCGAACCATTCGCGGTAGGGCAGCTCCTCGCCTCGCCGCTCGTCGTGGCGGAACCGTGCCGCGAGCACGCGACCGTCGATCACGAGCCCGGCGTTCGCGGCGAAGACCATGTCGGGGAGTCCCGGACGGGCCGCGATCGTCTCGACGCAGTGTCCCAGCCGCTCGTACGCGCGGCGCAGGCGCTCCCACTGCATGCGAGCTCGACCCTGGTTGACCGGCCGGCCCGGCCACATCCAGGGGTTGATGCGGTACTGGACGCCGAAGTGCGCGGGCGGGCACATCAGGTACCGCTGGGTGCGCCCCGCGCGCTCGGGCACGCAGGCGCGGCCGGGTTCGAGCACGACTGCCATGCGCCGACCATATAGTGGGAAACGCGCAGGTTCGTTGCCGAGAGGGAGCGGTTCGTTGCTTCGAGACGAGCTAGACCAGCAGATCGTTGCGTTGCTCGCGGAGAACGCGCGAGCCAGCTTCTCGGAGATCGGCGAGCAGGTCGGTCTGTCGGCCCCGGCGGTCAAACGGAGGGTCGACCGGCTCGAGGCGGTGGGTGCGGTTCGCGGCTATACCGTCGTGCTCGACCCCGCGGTCGTGGGCGCCGACACCGAGGCGTTCGTCGAGCTCTGGTGCCGCAACCGGACGTCTCCGGGCGACATCGTGGGGATCGTGCGGGACGAGCCTCAGGTGGTCGCGGCGTACACCGTGTCCGGCGACGCGGACGCATTGCTGCACCTCCGCACCGCGGGGATCGCCGAGCTCGAATCGGTGCTCGAACGCATCCATGCCCATCCCAACACCGAGCGCACGCGCAGCGCGATCGTGCTCTCGCGCCTGCTCGACCGGGACGCGCCGTCGTTCACAGTGGACCGCGCGGGCCGCTCGCGCTAACCATGCGCGCATGGAGCGCCGTTCGTTCCTCCGCGCCGCCACGCTCGCGTCCGCGGGCGCCGTGCTCGCGCCCGCGTCCCTTGCCCGCGCGCTCGCGACCACCGGCCCGCTCCCGTGCCGGACACCTGTCGCGGGATTCCCGTACGGCCCACTCGCCGATCCCGACGGCAACGGCATCCGCCTCCCCGCGGGCTTCAGCAGCCGCATCGTCGCGACGACCGGGCAGCCGGTGGGCGCGTCCGGCTACCTCTGGCACCCGGCGCCCGACGGCGGCGCGGTGCTCGGCGTACCGGGGACCAACGGCGACTACGTGTACGTGTCGAACGCGGAGACGCTCGCACCGCTGGGCGGTGGTGCGAGCGCGATCCGCTTCCGGGCCGACGGCGAGATCGTCGACGCGTACCGCATCCTCGCCGGCACCAACATCAACTGCGCGGGTGGTGCGACGCCCTGGGGGACATGGCTGTCGGGCGAGGAGATCCGCGACGGCCAGGTGTGGGAGTGCAACCCGTACGCGCCGTCGCAGGGCGTCCCCCGCCCCGCGCTCGGCATCTTCACGCACGAGGCCGCGGCGGTCGACCACGTCAACCGCGTCGTCTACCTCACCGAGGACGTGCCCGACGGCCGGCTGTACCGCTTCACGCCCGCGAGCTATCCCGACCTGTCGAACGGGCGGCTCGACGTCGCGCGCGTCGTCGGGGAGACCGTGCAGTGGATCGAGGTTTCGAACGGCCCGATCGGCGCGACGCGCCCGCGGCCCGCGGGATCGACGGCGTTCAACGGTGGGGAGGGCATCTGGTGGGCGGGGACGGGCATGTGTTTCTTCACCACCAAGGGCGACAACCGGGTGTGGCGCCTCGACACCCGTACGCAGCGGCTGTGCGTCGTCTACGACGACGACGCCGTGCCGGGAGCCGCCCTGCGCGGCGTCGACAACGTGAGCGTCAGCCGCGGGAACGAGGTGCTCGTCGCGGAGGACGGTGACGACCTCCAGATGGTGGTGCTGCGCGCCGGCCGGGTCGTCGGGCCGCTGCTGCGACTCACGGGCCAGGCGGGGTCGGAGCTCACCGGCCCCGCGTTCGGCCCGCTCGGCGACCGGCTCTACTTCAGCTCCCAGCGCGCGCTCGGCGGGCAGGGCGGCGTCACCTACGAGGTCCGCGGGCCGTTCCGGGGGCGCGTCGCGTGATGCTCAGGCTCGGCGGCGCGGCCGGCCGAGCACGAGCGCGACGCCGCAGGCGAGCATGATCGCCCCGATCGCGGCGAGCTGAGCCCCGTTCTCGCCCGTGCGGGGCAGTCCCCGCCTCGGTGGGCTCGTCGCGGGAGCCGCGGGGCGCGTCGTGGTCGTACGCGCCGCTCCCGCCGTCGTCGTCGTCACCGCCTGCAGCGCGACGGTCGTGGTCGTCGCGGGCGCCGCCGTCGTCGTGGTGGTGGTCGGCGTGCTCGTCGACGTGGTGCTGGTCGACGAGCTGCTCGTGGTCGTGCTCGACGTCGTGGTGCTCGCCGTCGTGGTGCTCGGTGCGCTGGTCGTGGTGCTGGTCGACGTCGTCGTATCCGGCGTGCTCGTCGTCGTGGTCGCCTTCGACGTGGATGTCGTGGTCGACTCCGCAACCGTCGTGGTCGACTCGGGCGGCGCGGTCGTCGTGGCCTTCGCTCGGGTCGTCGTCGTCTCGTCGTGCTCCACCCCGACCGGCTCGAGCTCCTCGACGCCGACGGGGTCGTGCGGCGACGCCGCCCCCCGGACGCCGGCGATCAGCACGACCCCGACGAGCGCCACCAACACGACCGTCACGCCGGCGCGGCGACCGAGCCGGCGTCGCCGTGCGCGCCGCGCCGCGTGCTGCTCGGTCTCGAAGCGCGCGAAGACGTTCGCGCCCCACGTGCGTCGCAGGGCGTCATCGATCTCCGCCAGTTCGCGTGCGCGTCGACCCACGCAGAACCTCCCGCCGCGATCTCACGCCACGAACGCCACCACGTCAACCGCGCGGTCGCGCGCTTCACTGCGAAATCGGACACGCGCCGCGCCGAGTGCGCGCCGAGATGTGCAGTATCACTCCAGCACGAACGTGACCAGCATGTTGACCTGGTAGCCGACGATCGTCCCGTTCTCGATCTCTACGCGCTGCTCCTTCACCCACGCGGACGTCACGTTGCGCAACGTCTCGGTTGCCCGAGCGATGCCGATGCGAATGGCGTCCTCGAAACCCTGGCTCGACCTCGCCGAGATCTCGGTCACGCGTGCTACGTCAGTCATGACTGCCTCCCTCTCGTGAACGTGCTGTGCGTGTACCCCGGCGCGTCGGCCGGTAGCGCGGTGGCGCGCCATCCGGCCCGGCGGCATCATCGGTGTATGCGAGTCGTCGACGCCGACGGTCATGTGATGGAGGAGCCCAACGACATCTGGACCCCCGAGCGGATCGACCACGAGCGGTGGGGCGAGTGGGTGCCGCGCAAGGAGGTGGTCGACGAGATCTACGAGATCACCTGGGTCGGAGGCGAGGTGCGGGGCGGCGGCAAGGACCTGCACGACCAGATGGCCGCGGCGGTCGGGATGACGCCGCGCGAGTTCTACGACCTGCTCGAAGGGCTGCGCCGCCCCGGCGGGCACGACCCGATGGCCCGCCTCGCCGACCTCGACGCCGACGGTATCGACGCGGTCGTGCTCTACCCGAGTCTCGCGATGTTCTTCGGGCCGGTCGACGAGATCGCCGCGCTGCGCGACCACGAGTTCGTCGCCGACTGCATCCGCGCGTACAACGACTGGCTCGCCGACTTCTGCTCGGCCGCACCCGACCGCCTCTTCGGCGTCGCCGCGGCTCCGTTGCAGGACGTGGCGCGCGCCTGCGAGGAGGTACGCCGCGCCGTCGACCGGCGGCTCAAGGGCGTCTTCGTCCGGCCCTCGGCCTACGTCGACGAGCTACCGCTCAACCACCGGGTCTACGACCCGTTCTGGGCCACGTGCCAGGAAGCGGGCGTCCCGGTCGCGTTCCACCCCGGTGTCCACACCGACACGCCGGGCGCCTGCCGAAAGTTCGCGCTCGTCGCGGTGAGCGGCAACGCGACGGTCACCAACATGGCGATGGACGAGATCCATGGCGGTTCCGCGCTCGGGCAGGCGGTGGGCAACGCGGTCGACATGATCGTCACGATGGGGCGGCTCCTGATGGGTGGCGTGTGCGAGCGCTTTCCCGACCTCACGTTCGTCTTCCTCGAGGCGGGCGGCGGTTGGGTGCCCTCGGTGCTCGAGCGGATGGACGAACAGGTGGAGGCGTTCCCGCTCGAGCGGCGCTGGCTGTCGCTCCTGCCGAGCGAGTACTTCCGCCGGCAGTGCTACGTCAGCTTCGAGCCCGACGAGTGGAACCTCGCGTCGGCCGCCGAATTCCTCGGCACCGACCGGCTCCTGTGGGCGTCGGACTACCCGCACCCCGAGTACCGCCCGGGCGTGGTCGACGAGCTGCGCAGCCGGCTCGCTCCACTGCTGCCCGCGCAACGCGACCGCATCCTCGGCCAGAACGCGATCGACTGCTACTCCCTACAGGGAGCGTGAGTCGAGCTCGCGCACGCGGTTGGCGAGCGCCTCGAGCAGCTTGCGCGAGAACGCGGGCACGTCGGAGATCAACCGTGCCAGCGCCACCCGCGACAGCTCCGCGACGTCGAGCTGGGACTCGGCCTCGACGGTCGCGTTCCGCGCGGTGCGGCCCAGCACGGCGAGCTCGCCGACCGCGTCGCCGGCGCCGAGCGTTGCGACCTTCCGCCCGTTGCGCGACACCCGTGCGATGCCCGAGACGATCACGAACATCGTCTCGCCGGTGTCGCCTTCGCGCATCAGCACGGTCCCGGCTGCCACCTTCTTGAACTTCGCGACCTTGGCCACCGTCTTGAGCTCGCGGCGTGAGCACGTGGAGAACAGGCGCGTGTTCGCGAGCGCGGCTGCGGTGCTGTCGAGCGGTTTCGCCCGCCCGTACGACGCGATCCGGTCGCGAACGAGTGCTTCGGCGTCGAGCGAGCTGCGCATAGAGAGCCGAATCTACGTGGCTGTCTCACTCGAGTGCCAGGATGGTCTCACTCCCCGGCTTCCCCCGAGCCCGATCCTGCGATCCGCAAAGGGGACACCGTGGAGATGTGGATGCCGCCGCCCGACGAGCCGATCCTGTTGCGCACGCAGGAGGACGCGCTCGCGTTCGCGCTGGTCGCCGAGCTGTTCCGGCCGTTCGACCGGCTGCTCGCCCTCGCCGATGCCGACGGCCGGGCCCGGGTCGTGATCGTCGACCCGACCGACGCGCTCGTGCGCCGCTGCGGTGCCGTCGGGTTGCCGGTCGCCGTCGTGGTCTCCACCGAAGACGCGGTCGCCGGGCCGCTGCGCGAGCGCGACATCGCCGCGTTTCGCGCCGCGCGCGCGTCGTTCGAGGCCGAGGGTGTCGATCTCGTCGACTGGGTGATGATGACGCCCGACGGCGAGCTCTACCGCTCCCTCTCGATCAGCATCGACGTGCTCGGGTGGTGAGCTCCTACAGCACCTCGTCGCCCAGCTCGGGGAAGACGCGCGACACCTTGCCCACGAGGTAGTCGCCGTACGTGCCGTCCGTGCCCGGTACGACCATGTCGAACGGCGGGTCGAAGAAGAAGGGGAACGAGAGCCGGCTGCGCGCGCTGAGATTGCGGACGCGGTGCGCGGTCGAGACGTACGCGCCGTGTGTCAGGCGTTCGAGGACGTCGCCGATGTTGCACACGAACGCGCCCGGCATCGGAGGCACCTCGACCCAGCCGGTGCGTGATCGAACCTCGAGCCCGCCCGTGCCGTCCTGCATCAAGATGGTGAGCAGCCCGTAGTCGGTGTGTTCACCGACGCCCCAGCTCGTGGGGTCGCCGGGCGGGTAGTGGAAGATGCGGAACAGCAGCGTCGGTTCCCCCGTCAGGTCGGGGACGACGAACCGCAACAGGCGCGCGCCGAGCGCGGCCTGCGCGTCCATGTAGGCGAGCACCGCCGCGCGCAGCTCGGCCGGCCGGCGGGGGAACAGGTTCGGGCCGTGCAGGGGGCGACCGTCCGCCGGGCGCTCCTCACCGAAGTAGAGCCCCTCATTCAGGTCGGGAACGCCGGCGGTGAGCTCGCCGCCCACGGGGAACCAGCCCCGCCAGGCTCGGCCCCCGCGTCGCATGGCGATCTCTTCCTTCGTGTGGTCGGCAAGCGCGAAGAACTCGCGCGCGAGTTGCTCGAGCCGGGCGCACAGCTCCGGGTCGACGCCGTGGCCCGTGACGCAGAAGAACCCCGTGTCCCGACATGCGGCGTCGATCGCCTTCGCGATCCCGCGCTCGTCGGCGCCCAGGTCGATCACCGGGACGCTCGAGGTCATCCCCGGACGATACGGCGCGCGCGTTTCGCGCATCGAGCCGATGGGGAACGCGAGCATCGTGGGTTCGCTGGACATCGACCTCGACGAGCAAGGCGACCGAGGGCGCTCCGCGGAGCGTCCCCGCGAGATCCCGGCCGCCGGCTGGCGAGACGTCGCGCTGCGGGTGAAAGCCGAGGCGAAGGCCGACAACCTCTCGCTGCTCGCGGGAGGAGTCGCGTTCTTCGCGATGCTGTCGCTCGTGCCGGCCCTCGTGGCGGTCGTGTCGATCTACGGACTCGTGGCCGATCCGGCCGACATCGAGCGCCAGGTCCGCGACCTCACGCGCGCGCTGCCTGCGGAGGCCCGCGACCTCATCACGCAGCAGTTGCGCGACGTCGTGCGATCGTCCGAGACCGGCTTGGGCCTCGGCGCGATCGCCGGTGCGCTCGTCGCACTGTGGGGCGCGTCGTCTGCGGTGAAACACCTCATCAGCGCGATCAACACGACCTACGACGAGGACGAGACCCGCGGGTTCGTGAGGCTCCGCGGGCTGTCGATCCTGCTCGCGCTCGGCGCGGCGGTGTTCGTCGTCGTCGCCGTCGGTCTCATCGCGGTCCTGCCCGCCGCGCTGTCCGACACAGGCCTCGGAGACGCAGCGCGTTCGGTGCTCAACGTCGTGCGCTGGCCGCTCTTGTTCGTCGCGATGATCGTCGCGCTCGCAGTCGTGTACCGGTTCGGTCCCGATCGCGACAACCCGCGGTGGCGGTGGGTGTCGTGGGGAGCGGTCGTTGCGGCGGTCGCGTGGGTCGCGGCGTCGATCGGCTTTGCGGTGTACACGGCGAACTTCGGCCGGTACAACGAGACGTACGGGTCGCTCGGCGCGGTCGTCGTCCTGCTGCTGTGGCTCTACCTGAGCGCGCTCCTCGTGCTGCTCGGTTCCGAGATCAACGCCGAGATCGAGCACCAGACGGCGCGCGACACGACCGTCGGCGCCGAGCGGCCGCTCGGCGCGCGGGGCGCCCGCATGGCCGACGAGGTCGGGGCCCGTCCCGTGTGAGTTTTGACGCGTGAGTGCGCGGGTAGCCGCGGGACCGTGCTGGAGCTGACGATGGAGGCGGAGCCGCGTCAGCTCGTCGCAGTGCGGGAGCGCATCGCGGGCATGTTCCCGGACGAGGCGGCCAGCCATGCGTGGCGCGTGAAGCTCGTCGCGTGCGAGTTGCTCACGCTCTCGATCGAGCGGGGCGCGACGACGCACGACGTCGTCGTTCGTGTCATCCCCACCGCCGAGCACACGCGGGTCGAGATCGTCGACCCGCTCGCGGCGGCACCGGCATTCGACAGCCTGCACGGCCGGCTCATCGTGCGTCTCGCGGTCGCGTGGGGCGTGTTGCGCGAGCCGCCCGGCTACCGCACGTTGTGGTGCGACGTCGCGCGCGCCGTCACGGAAAGCTGACGAGCGACGTGAACTGCAGGCCGAGCCACGGCCGCCGCCCGCCCGCCCGCACGCGGCCGGTGAGCGCGGCTCGCCAGCGGCCGGCGCGGCCCGCGCCGACGAGCAGGAACGCGACGGGATCCGCGGTGATCGTGCAGTCGGCGCGCTCGGGACGCCCGGGCGTGACGGTCAGCGTCCCGCGCGCGAACGTCGCGGTGAACGAGGGTCCCGTCCGGAAGCGGATCGCGTACGTCACGTCGACATGGCGCGCGTGCTCGGACACGAAATGCGGAGCGAGGATCAAGCCGGATCCGGCGGCGATCGTCGCGGCCTCGGGCGTGATCGTCCAGCGCCGTTCGAGCGCGCGTGCGATGTCCCAGCCGTGCAACAAGACGTCGGCGGCGCTCACGCCGGCGACCGCCTCGAGCGGCGCCTTCACGCCACCGTGCCAGCCGACGACGTCGCCAGGGTGCGAGGCCCACGTGGCGCGCAGCGCCGCGGCCGCCTCGACGAGCGCGTGCGCCAGCTCGCCCGGCCGCCGCTCACGCGTCGCAGCCAGGAGACGTTCGTTCTCCCCGGCGGGGTCGTGGAGGCTCCGCCAACCGCCTTCGCCGTTCGCTGCCGTGCGCAGTGCCCGAAGCATCGAGAGCACGTGCGCCGCGACCTCGTTCGTCGACCACGAGGAGTTCGGGACCGGCGCGGCGTCGATGGGCATCGTGCGTACCAGCGCGGCGAATGCATCGCACGCCTCGGCGTGCACGCGCAGTGCCGACTCCCGCGTGAGTTCGACGTCCATGCTGTCCGCCTCGCTCGAACCCCCGGTGAGCCTCGCGCTCCTCGCGCCGGCCTGCAACGGGCTCCGGCGCGCGGGCTACGACTCGTAGTCCGCCCGGGACCGGTAGCGTCGCACCCGATGATCCGCCGCATCGGCAAGAACCTCGGGCTGCACGAGGGCGATGCCCCGCCCGAGAGCCACGCGATCGAGCGGGACGGCTACGCCGTGCTGCGGGGAGTCTTCGATCCGGGCGAGGTCGAACGGCTGCGCGACGAGTGCGACGCCGTCTTCGAGGCGTACCCGCCCGAGCGGTTCCGCGACGACAAGGCGGAGTTCCGCTACGAGATGCTCAACCGTTCGGCGGCATGCCAGGCTGCCGCCGGTCACCCGCGCATCCTCGAGGTGGTCGAACCGCTGCTCGGCGACGACTGCCACGTGATCGCGAACACGGTGTGGCGCAACCCCGCCGACTTCGGCGGCGGGCCGTGGCACTGCGACGCGGGACCCCACGTGCCGCGCCCCGAAGGCGTTCCGTGGGACGAACGAATTCCGTACCCGATCTTCGCGATCGGCGTGCACGTCCTCCTGCGCCCGTGCGCGCGTCGCGACGGCCCGACGGCGGTCGTTCCGGGGAGCCATCGTTCGGGCCGGCTCGCACCGTTCGACGCGCTGTTCGACGAGAACCTCTCGTTCGACGGCCGCCCGCCCGTCCTCCTCGTTGGTGAGGCGGGCGACGTCGCGATGTTCGCGTCGGATTCCTGGCACCGCGGCATGCCCGCGAGCTGCGGGGGTGGCCGCTACTTCCTCCAGGTGCACTACGGGCGGCGCGACATCGCCCAGCGCCTACGCGCGCCCGACGCGACCCACCAACTGTCGCCGGACGCGATCCGGCGCGCCGGCACCGACCGCGCGCGTACGCTTGTCGGCTTGCACCCCCCATTCTTCTATGACGCCTGACAGCCCGCCCGGCGACGAGGAGCGCATCGCGCTGTTCCTCGACTACGAGAACCTGGCGATCGGGGCGCGAGAGGTGATCGGCCGTCTCGACTTCCGTCCCGTGGCCGACGCGCTGGCCGAGCGGGGGCGGGTGGTCGTCCGCCGCGCGTACGCCGACTGGAGCATGTTCGAGGAGGATCGTCGCGAGCTGACCCGCCACCACGTCGAGCTCATCGAGATTCCTCAGCGCATGGGGGCGGTGCGCAAGAACGCGGCCGACATCAAGATGGCGGTCGACGCGATCGAGCTCTCGTTCGAGCGCGGCTACATCACGACGTTCGTGCTCGGAACGGGCGACAGCGACTTCACGCCACTCGTCCACAAGCTGCGTGAGCTCAACAAGCGGGTGATCGGCATCGGCATCGAGGCGTCGACGTCGGCGATGCTGCCGCCCGCGTGCGACGAGTTTCTCTTCTACGAGCGGCTCGAGGGCGTCGAGGCGCCCGCCCGCAAGCGGCGGCGGGCTGCTCGGGGCACCCGGGCCTCCGCCGCCGAGGCAGAGGCGGTCGAGCCGGTCGCGGTGCCCGACGAAGGCGACCTCGACCGGCTCGTCGTGCAGACGCTCGCCGGTCTCGAGCGCAACGCCAGCGGCCCGGTGCTCGCCTCGATGCTGAAGCGCGCGGTCCTGCGCAAGGACCCGACGTTCAACGAGTCGAACTACGGGTTCCGCGGGTTCGGCGAGCTGTTGCGCGACCTCGAGGCGCGGGGAGTCGTGTCGCTGAGCGAGGGTTCGGCCAAAGGTGATCCCGAGGTGCACTACGGGTCGGGGAGCGGCGAAGCCGAGGCGTTCGCCGCGTTGCGCAAGGTCGTGGAGCGCCTTGCGGGGAAGGGCAGCCCGCCGCACCTGTCGGGGTTGAAGACCCAGCTCCGCCGGTCGGTGCCCGACTTCAGCGAGAAGCGCTTCGGGTACGGGGGCTTCCTGCAGTTCGCCAAGGCCGCGCAGCGCCGGGGCGCGATCGAGATGGAGTGGGACGACGAGGCGGACGACTACGTCGTCCGCCCCGCCTGAAGACCTAGACCCGACGCCCCAGGAACGCCGCGAGGCGGTCCGCTGCGGGAGCGGAGTCGTCGAGCGGGACCTCGGGCCCGAACGGCGCGACCCCGTCGGGACCACGGAACGCGTCGGGGATCGACGCCTTCGCGCCCGCCAGCAGCTGCTCGGCGAGCGCCGGGTCGAGCTCGCTCGCGGGCTGGCCCGTCGCGCGCGCGAGGTCCCACCCGTGCACGAACGTGTCGGTCGTCGCGAGACCCATGAACGCTGCGCCGGGGAAGGTGCCGAACGGCAGCTTGATCATCTTCTCGAGCGCTCCGGGGGCGTTGAACGCGGCGACCGTGCGCTTCGCACCTTCGTCGAACGCGGCGACGAAGTCGCCCGCCGTCCAGTCGGTGACCGCGTCGTCGCCGTCGGGTGATGCGCCGTTCTCGGTCGAGATCGCGAACCAGTGGCTCCCGCCGACGATGTGGTTGACCAACGTGCGGACGTCCCACGACGCGCACGGCGTCGGACCGTCGAGCTGGTCCGGCTTCACGTTCTCGAGCACCGACCTCGTCGTGGCGAACGCCTGCTCCAACGACTCTGTGACCATGACTCCCCCTTGGTGAGCTTCACGTCCAGTCGGGTCGGAGCGGCATGCCGCTGCGGCCGCCCTCTGAACGTACGGCGAGCACCTGGTGCACCTGCGTGTGCCCCAGCTCGAACATCACTGCGGAGGCCGCCATGTACAGGCGCCAGATGCGCGCCCGGGCCGCGCCGACCTCGGCGACGGCATCGTCCCACGAATCCTCCAGGTTGCGCACCCACCGCCGCAACGTCAGCGCGTAGTGCTCGCGCAGGCTCTCGGCGTGGCGAACCTCGAAGCCGGCGCCCTGGACGCGCGAGATCACCTGGCCCACCTCGTGCAGCTCGCCGTCCGGGAACACGTAGCGGTCGACGAAGCCGCGCCGGTGGAAGCGGCTCCGGCGCTGCGGCGGCCTGCTGATCCCGTGATTGAGCAGGCGACCACTCGGTGTCAACAACGCGTGCAACCGGCGGAAGTACTCGTCGAGACGCGCGAGCCCGACGTGCTCGAACATGCCGATCGAGCTGATCGCGTCGAACGGGCCGTCGCGCACGTCGCGGTAGTCCTGGCGCCTGATCTCGACCCGGTCGGCGAGCCCGGCCTCGGCGACCGCATCGCGTGCCCACGCCGCCTGCTTCGCCGAGAGGGTGACACCGACGGCCGTGACGCCGTAGTGCCGGGCGGCGTGGAGCACCATGCCGCCCCATCCGCACCCGACGTCGAGGAGCGCCATGCCGGGCCGCAGATCGAGCTTGCGGCACACCAGGTCGTACTTCGCCGCCTGTGCCTCCTCGAGCGTCGCGTCGAGCGACGGCCAGACCGCGCACGAGTACGTCATCGACGGCCCGAGCACCATCCGGTAGAACGCGTTCGACACGTCGTAGTGATGCGCGATCGCGGCCGCGTCGCGTGCCCGGCTGTGCCGCCGCCCGTGCAGGCGTGCTTCCTCCGCCGGCCGCGGGAGCGGGCGGAGGCCGGCCGTGCCCGCAAGCCGTGCGAGCGCGAGCCATTGCGACGCGTTCAGCCCCACCTCGGGCATGCGGTCGCGCAACGCGAGCGCCGCGAAGATGTCGCCCTCCACGTCGAGAGCTCCGGTGACGTACGCGCGACCGAAGCCGAGCTCGCCCGGAGCCGTCAGCACGTAACGAAGGGCATCGAGCGACCGGACGACGAGCGTCGCCGGGGCAGACGCCGGACCGATCGCACTGCCGTCGAAGCACTCGATGCGCACAGGCAGGTCGTCGCCGAGAACGTCGGCGAGCACGGCACCGAGCCCGTACGTCGGTTGCGTTCCCGGCGCGCCGCCGGCGCGTCGTTCTGTGAGCACCATGGCCCCACCTCTCGATAGCGGCCCCGCAATCCCAAGATGTAGTCGCGAGGGCGACGCGGTGCCAGTGGGCCGGTTAGCGTCGTCCTCGTGCTGTTCCTCGTGCGTGGTGAAGTGCAGGGCACGGTCGAGCCGACGGTCGAGTTCCTCGAGGCGTCCAAGCAGACGCTCGACCTGCTCGCCGACTGGCAGCGTTCCGGGAAGGTCAGGGCCGGGGGCGTCTACATCGGTCCCCAGGGGATGTGCTTCATCGTCGACGTCGCCGACAACGACGAGCTCCATCTGGCTGTCGCCGGCCTTCCCGCCTTCCGCTATGCCCGCTACGAAGTCACGCCGCTGATCCCGTTCCACCGCGACGTCGAGATGAGCCTCGACGCCGCACTCGACCGGGCGCGGGCCGAGAGCGCCGATTCCTGACGTAGGGCCTCAGCCGAGGTCGATGGCGGCGGCCGAGATGTCAGGCACCGGCATGCGCGCGGTGACGCCGCCGTCGACCGGGAGCAGCGCGCCCGTCACGAACGCGGCCTCGCTCGACGCGAGGAACAGCGCCGCGTTGGCAAGGTCCTCCGGGAGCCCCAGGCGCGTGAGATGCATGGCTTTCGTCGCACCACCGATGACCGGATCGTCCATCATCTTGTGTGCGCCCTCACTCGTCAGCACCATCCCCGACACGATGCAGTTCACGCGGATGTTGTCGGGTGCGTACTCGACCGCGAGCGAACGGGTCAGCGCGTTCAGCGCACCCTTGACGCACGTGTAGGTGTCGAGGCCGGGCGTGCCCAGGATCGATGCCGCCGACGAGATGTTCACGATCGCGCCGCCCCCGGCGCGGGCGATCTCGGGGATCGCGTACTTGCATGCCCAGATCACCGCGGTGAGGCCGACGCGCAAGATGGCGTCCCACCCGTCGTTGCCCAGCTCGGTGACGCGCCGATCGAGGCGTCCAGGACCCATGAGCTCCGTCGGTGCCGCGTTGTTGACGAGGATGGTGAGCTTGCCGAAGTTCTCGACCGCCGCGGCGACCATCGCCTCGACGTCGGCTTCGTTCGCGAGGTCGGTCGGGACGTAGACGGCGCGCCCGCCGCGTCCGCGGATCGCGCTTTCGACCTCGCGCCCGGCGCCGGCGGTCCGGCCGGTGACGACGACGGCCGCACCCTCGTCGGCGAAGCGTTCGGCCGTCGCGCGGCCGATACCTCGCGTCGAGCCGGTGACGATCGCCACCTCCCCGCTCAGCCTGCCCATGGGTTCGATGCTCGCATTTCCCGACGCGGGTTGTCACACGGGCGCAGTAGCGTCGACCCCCATGGCTCCCGCGGATCCGCTCGTCGTCGCCCGCGCGCTCACGAAGCGTTTCGGCGACTTCGTCGCGGTCGATGCGATCGATTTCCAGATCGAGCGGGGCGAAGCATTCGGCTTCCTCGGGCCCAACGGCGCCGGCAAGAGCTCGACGATGCGCATGATCGGCTGCGTGTCGCCCGTGACCGACGGCTCGCTCACCGTGCTGGGCCTCGACCCTGGCCGCGACGGCGCCGCCATCCGTGCCCGTCTGGGTGTCGTCCCGCAGGAGGACAACCACGACCTCGAGCTGTCGGTGTGGGACAACATGATGATCTACGGGCGCTACTTCGACCTCCCGCGCGCCGAGATCCGCGACCGGGCCGCCGAGCTGCTGGAGTTCGTGCAGCTCGCCGACCGCCGCAGCTCGAAGGTCGATCCGCTCTCGGGCGGGATGAAGCGGCGGCTGACGATCGCACGGGCGCTGGTCAACCGGCCCGACCTCCTGCTGCTCGACGAGCCGACGACCGGTCTCGACCCGCAGGCGCGCCACCTCGTATGGGACCGGCTGTACCGGCTCAAGCAGACCGGCGTCACGATCGTGCTCACGACGCACTACATGGACGAGGCCGAGCAACTCTGCGACCGGCTGGTGATCATAGACCGAGGCCGGATCGTTGCCGAAGGTTCGCCCCGTGCCCTCATCGAGCGGTACACCACTCGGGAGGTCGTCGAGCTGAGGTTCGACTCGCCCGAGGTGCAGGCGGGGGCGATGCCCCAGCTCGAGGGGTTGGGTGACCGGGTCGA
>Ga0073934_10006869_pt1 | contig 16245 bp, 7 predicted proteins | sample LarsenN4metaG_FD_76834 | JGI IMG/M metagenome (GOLD analysis project Ga0073934, IMG submission 76834) | Hot spring sediment bacterial and archeal communities from British Columbia, Canada, to study Microbial Dark Matter (Phase II) - Larsen... ...
CTTGGCTCCATTGCTATCGCGGCCTGTCGGTTCGCTGGTCCTATTACCCGTTCATGTACATCGGCTTGGTGTATCTAAGTTTCATTCACCTAGCTCTACAGAGGTTTTGAAACAGTCTCTAGTAATAATCGTCCGTGCCGGGGATGAGCTTCTTCAGACTCTCCGCACGGTCCTTCGCGAGCGCGAATTCCTCGACGAAACCGATCTCACCTGCTCCCATTGCCGATACGCAGGCCATGGTCAAGGCCAGACTCAACAGCGCCCGCTTCATGGAATACCTCGATCTGCAAAAAAGGAAAAACCAGCCGCCACGGCCGCCAGCCGCCGGCGCTGGGATCTGCGATGGGAACAATCTAGTGACGAACTTGACGCCGAGAGAGTTTGCCCGAAGCGGATTCTCATTCATTAAACCGGCACGGGAACGTCCGGTCGCTGCGAGGCATGCGCGTCGATGCGGGGTTGCCGGCATTCTTCCAGCAGGTGGACGGACTGCTCGATGACCTCTTCCCAGTTGACGCCGTTGTTCGCGGCGTTTTCGAGCAATTGTGCCTGATCGGCAAGGTTGTTCAGACCGTCGTCGCGAGCGAGTTGATGCAGTTCACCGGCGACGGAACCGAGCGTGCGGCCATCGCGCGACTGGACGGCGGTCGCCAGTTTTTCGGCCAGGGTCACGATTCGCAAAGAGTCTTGCTGGGCGCGCGTTTCATCGGTGAGCCGCTGGCAATGGCCGTTGTCCGAAACGATGGCGATCAGCCGATCGACCATGGCCGGGTCGAACTGCGTCCCGGCGCAACGGCGGAGTTCCGCGAACGCCTCTTCGCGGTTTTTCTTCTTCCGGTAAACGCGGTCGGAGACGATGGCGTCGAACGCATCGACGACCGACAGGATTCGGGCTTCGATCGGTATCTCTTTGCCCGTCGGAAGATCGAGCACATCCGGGTGCCCGCCAAACCATGCGAAATGCGATTGCAGGATTTTGGTAAGCTTCGGGCAGCCGAACGCCGCGGCGACCATGTCCACGCTGAAGCGGTCATGCGTGCGCATGACGGCCCACTCCTCCTTGGTTAACGGGCCCGGCTTGAGCAGGACTTCATCCGGCACGCCCAGCTTGCCGATGTCGTGAAGCAATGCGGCACATTCGAGGATGCGCGTGTCGCTCTGATTTAACATGCCGCGAGCCATCGCCACGCACAACTCCGCGACGCGCTGGCTGTGCTCTGCGGTATCCGCATGGCGAAGCGTCAGCGCCGATAACAAGACAGTCACCGCGTGGAACGGCACTTGATCGTCCGAACCATGTTCCGAGTACCCCTTCGTCGCGTGGTACGAGCCCGGGTCGGCGTCCAAATCGCGCGGCACCTCGTCCCATTTGGCGACGCGGTTTCGGCCGGTTCGCTTGGCGACGTACAGCGCTTTGTCCGCCTGATCGAGCATTTCCGCCGGCTGCTTGGCGCCAAAGCAAGTTGAGGAGACGCCCAGGCTTGCCGTGACATCGAGTCCAGCCGGCTTCAGTTCCACGATGATCTCGCGAAAACGCTCCGCGCACTGCATGGCGCCCGCTAAATCGATGTGCGGCAACAAGACGGAGAATTCCTCGCCGCCATAACGGCAAACGAAGTCGCTTTTACGCGCCGCGGCACGCAGCGTCTCGGCGACCTGTTGGAGCACTTTGTCGCCGATTGCATGTCCGTGGTTATCGTTGATCGCCTTGAAATGATCCAAATCGACCATGACGCAGCTGACCGGATGGCCGTGCCGAACGGCGCTGCTCCAGATCGCGTCGAATTCCTCGAAGAACGTGCGCCGGTTCAAGCAGCCGGTCAAGGAGTCGCGCGTGGCCAGGTACTTGAGGTGCTCGTTTTGCTGTTCGATTTCGAGGCGCGACTGCTTCAACATGTCGAGCAAGTGAACCAGCCGGAGGTTCTTCTTTTCGACATCCGTCAGGTCGTCGAAGGTGGCCAGCGAACCGCGTTGCTGGCCGTCGTCGTCGAGGATCGGCGCCGAGTTGACGGCCACAGTGCGCGCTTGACCCTCGCCGACCTGCATCGACATGAGCATCCCTTTTTGCACGCAGCCTTCTTCACGCGCCTTGTCCCAGGGATAAATCGTTCGCGATTCGTCTGTTGCCGCTCGAAGCCAGGGAAGTTCCTCGGCGCGGCGGCCGCGAAGCTCCACCGGCGACTTGCCGATGAGATGGGCGAAGGCCTCGTTCGCCATCGCGATCCGCTGTTCGTTGTCGAGGATGATCACGCCTTCAGTGAGCGTATCCAGGGCGGTTCGCACCCGTTGCGGAATGACGCCCTGTTTTCGCGAACTGCGAAGATACATGAACGACAAATAAAGTCCAAACGCCAGCAGGCTGACGACTCCAGTGAAGATCAAGAGAGCATAGAACGGGTTGCCGACCCAGCGAGCAAGCAGCGGCGGTTGCAGCGGGTGGAAGCGCACTTCGACGACGCCCCAGGGCTCGCTGTTTCTTGAAAGCGGAATCTGCATTTGGGTGGGCGTTGCCTTGTCCACGTCCATCGGTTGCCAGCGGCCGTCGTGGTCGCCTTCGGCGATCAACAGTTTGCCGTCCGTGGTGCGGATGCCGATGCTGGCGACGTCGGGATGGCGGCTGAGCAGTTGCGGCAGCGACTGTTTGAGCATCGCCGGTTCGTGATGTTGCACGATGGTGGCACAATAGATCGCCAGCGATTCCGTCGTCTGTTTACGCTGATTTAATTGTCCGCCGTACCAGTCGGGAACCAGGCCGAGCGAAGCGGCTGCCGCGACGATGCTGACCGAAAGCAGGGCCAGCCCGACGCTGATTCGCAAAATCGTCGAAAATCGATACATCAGTGCGTTCCTGTCACTGCCTCGAATCAACCAAGGATCGGCGCCAAGCTTTGTTCTTCCCTGTCCAGTTCGCGCCGGTTCTTTCGCTTTTCACGTTCCCAGGCCGTCAACACCGAAAGCGGGTCGAACTGCCGCCACATCGGCACTGACGAAATCAGACTCAACAACATCGCTCCGAGCCGTGTTTGCAATAGGATCGAGCCGACGCCGACCAGCGTGATCGTGCCCGTGCCGATCGCGATGCCGCTCGTGCCCATTTGCACGGATTGTTCGGCTTCCTTTTTTACGCCTTCGAACTGCACCTGCAGTCCTTCCACCGGACCGAATGCGGGTTCCTGCATTGTGACCACGACCGGCGGTTTTTCGATCGTAACGACCGGGGGCGGCGGGACGACGATCTCCGACGCTCGCACCGGTTTGAGCTGCCCTGCGTCCTCCAGTCGTGCTGGCGGACCCTTGAGAGCGGCGACATTCTTCGGAGTCGGTCGATCGTCGATCCCGGTCAACGTGATGCCGCCGCCGGAAGCATTGCCACTGTTCTCCACGACGAAACCGTTATTCAACGCATCGTCGAAGCGCGGATGGCGCGTGTCGGTTCCCGAAGTCAGTCCCGGGTCGACGACCGAAGTGGGGAAAAACAAGTCCGGTTCATCGGTCACGCGAATGGCGAACGTGCGCGTGGCGGAACTTCCGTCCGCTGAGGTCGCTCGTGCGACGATGAGGTGGCGCGGCTCAATCTCGAAGTCCAGCGGCCCGGTAATACTGATGACGCCCGTGTTGGGATCGATCGCAAACCGGCCGTCGGCGTCGTTGTCGAGCGAGTAGGTCACCGTGTCCGGTCCGTCGAGATCGTCGGCAAAGGCTCGGATGCCGACGAGTTGGCCCGCAGCGGCGTTTTCGGGAACCTCGTTCGGGCCGGTATCGGCGTCGAAGACGGAAGTGATCGAGAACTCATTGACGTTCTGCAGAATCGCGGTCACGGTCGCCGAGTCCGATGTGCCGCTCGAATCCTGAACCGTGACGGTCAACGTGATGACCGGATTTGCTTCATGATCGATCGCATTGCCGTCGGCGACAAATAAGCGGCCGGTCGCCGGGTCGATCATGAACGCGCCGGGGACTGACGACGCCGAGATGGAAAAGGTCAGCGTCTCGCCGGTGTCCGGGTCGGTTGCCAGAATCGTCGCAACCTGACTGCCCGCGGGCGTGTTTTCCAGAATCGCGAACGTCTGGTCGCTGATAACCGGCGGATCGTTGACGTTGGTAAAGGTGATCGCCGCGGCTTGCGGGCCGTCGGACAATGCGCCGTCGGTGACGGTCACGTCGTAACTCGGCGCCGCCTCGTTGCCGTCGTGTACGAAGACCACTTCGCCTGCGTTAACCTGGGCTTGCGAGAACGAGGTAATGGCGGTCCCGGGAGACGACGCCAATTCAAACTGCCCGCCGGTCACGTTCGTTACCGCGTAAATCAATTCGGACGGCGAATTCTCCGGGTCGGCTGTATTGAGATTCGCGCTGGTCAGTGCGACCGTCTGCCCCTCGGAGACTGTCAGATTGTTGGCGATGAGCACCGGGCCGTCGTTCACGGGAGCGACCGTGATGCCGACGCTGGCCGCGTCCGTTAGCGACCCGCCCGAACCGGTGTTGCCCAGGTCGTCCGTAAGCAGATCGATCGCCGCGCCGCCGTTGAAATCGGCTGACGGCGTAAACGTCATGCCGTCGAGGGCCGCATTGATGTCCGCAAGCGTGCCGGTGAATTGCATCGCGGCGTCTGCGGTTCCGTCGCCGACGGAGAAAGACAATCCAGTCACACCATTGAGCGAAACCGTGCCGTTGGTCACGCTAATCGTGACCTCCAGCAGGCCGGCGCCAGCGTCGGCGTCATTTACGCTGATGCGATTTCCGTTCCCCGTTAAAAAAATGAGCGGCGTGTCCTCGTTCGTCGTCTGCGGGCCGGGAATCGTCCAAGCGGGCGCATCGTTAATGGCGGTGACGGACACCGTGTTCGATACAAGGTTGCTCGTGCCGCCGTCGCCGTCGGTCAGCTGAAACTCGACCGTTCGATCGGTCGTCGTGGGAGAATCGGAGATATTCGAGAAGATCACGTTCTGAATGACGGCTTCGACTTCAGTCGTAGTCGCGTTGGAATTGAAGGTGATCAGTAGCGGATCGAGGCCGTCGCCGCCCGTAAACGTCGCGATCGCAATCCCGCTGTACGTGATGGTGCTGCCGGACACACCGATCTGACCCGGACCGGCGCCGACGTTTCGGACCGTCAAGCGGTCGTCGACGCTGCCGCCGGCTGCAAGATAGACCGTCAAAGTGCCGCCGTCGAAATCGGTCCCATCGGGATCGACCACGGTCGCGGTCGCTGCGACCACGACCGGCGGTGCATTTTCAGTGTAAGTCACGGGGCCGCCAGTAAACGTGATCGTCGGCGGATAGTTCGAAAGCGGCGTATTATCCCAAAGAAAAACGAACGGCTGCTTTGCCGCTGGATCCAGATTGATCTCCTGCACGGCCGGTGAACCCCAGGCCGATCCCGTCCAGTCCGCGTATGTCAAGTCGCCATTGCTGTCCTGAACGGCCAGCATGATGTAATCGGAAAACGGATCGGCCGACAGCGTCATTGCGGTCGGAGTCGCACCGCCGAGATCGGGGCCGGTTTGTTGCGCCGACCAGCCGCCGCTGACGGACCAGGTGCGATAGCGTATGGCCCCCGACTCGCCGTAGACCGCGAGCAAATCGCCCGATTGTCCCTCGAAAGCGACGGAAACGTTTAAGGTCGTGGTTGAATTGCCGTTCAGCGTCGCGACGAGTTCCGACCCCCATGCGGAGCCGTCCCAGATCATGAACCAGGTTTCACCGAGTTCGGCGATCGCCCCCAGCGCGATGCGGTCGCTGAATTGATCGGACGCGAGGACCGTGAATCGAACATCGCTGCCGGGATCAATACTCGGGGTGATGGTTTGCTGTGCGCTCCACGATGAGCCGTCCCAGGTTCGGTATTGCAGCGTGTTGCCCGGCGCATCGGCGTCGAACACGATCAGGGCGTCGCCGCTTTGCGTCTCGTAAGTGACATAGACTTCGGTCTGCTGGCCGCCGGCGCCGGTAGAATCCAGGACAATGCCGTTGCCCCAGCTGTTGCCGTCCCACACCAGCGCGTATTCCTCGGGACCATTCGTGGCGACGATAAGCGTTAGTTCATCGCTGTTTGGATTCGATGCGACGCGCAACTGGTAGGCTTCGCTGGCGATCGGCGTCGTGATGGTCTGCTCCGCCGACCAGGATGTGCCGTCCCAGACTCGGTAGGAAAGTCCTTGCGTGCCGGTGGCGCCGTTCGCCCAAATCAGGATCGCGTCGCCGCTTTGACTCTCATAGGCAACCGTGGCTGCCCAACGGCTGCTGGTAGTCAGCGTCGCCAGCGGGTTGAAGGGCAATGCCGACCATGCCGTGCCGTCCCACATCTCACCGCGCACCGCACCGGCGCTGTCCACGCCGATCAGGATGATCTCGTCGCGCGTGGGCGCTTCCGCCGCCTGCATGACCTGGATCGGCCCATTGATGTTGCTGGTATTCGAAATCGTGCCAAACGTCGTACCGTTCCAGGCACTCTGCTTGGGCACATTGTTGCTCGCAGAAGTCCAGACTGCGTTGCCATCCGAACTGGGCGTCACGGCAATGGCTGCTGAAAACTCGGATGTGTCGCCGGTCGAGTTCGTTGCGGTCGCGGCAATCACATCGCCCAACGGGACCGATGCGGCAAACTGAACGGCAATATTGGCGAAGCCGTTTGCGTCGGTCGTGACGATCGTCGAGCCGAGATAGGTGGCGCCTTCGCCGAAGCCGGATGGATCGGCTGTGGTGCTCGCGTAGAAATCGAGGATGAGAAGCGTCGAAGGCGTGGAACGCACCGTGCCCGTAATGGTCACAAGGGCATTGTTGTAACTGACGGCGGAGTTCAAAACCGGAAAGTTTTGCAGGTTATTTGCGCCCGTGTCGATGTCGCCGATGTCATTGACGGTCACGCCGTTGCCGCCCAAATCGATCGCCAGACCGTCGTTTGCAAAGATGGAGTTGCCGCGAATCGCCACACCGGTGGCGTTTCGCACTTCGATACCGTCGCCTTCGTTGAAAGCGATGATATTGCCGTCGCCGGGTGCGGCGCCGCCGATCAGGACATTGCTTGTTGCCCCGGCAGGTCCGACCAGGATGCCCTGCCTGTCGTTGCTCAGTTTGTTTTTGCCGGTAGCGTCGGTGCCGATGTAATTGCCTTGAATTACATGGCCGGTCCCCGTGATGTCGATGCCGCCGCTGGTGAAGTCGTTGATGATGAAGCCGCGAAGGGTAACGTTGTCGCCGTTGATCTGCAGGCCGGACGCCGCTCCTGCCAGCGTTCCGCGCAGTTCGATCAGCGGCATGCCGGCGAAGCCGGGCTGCGTGGTTGCATCGATCACGACGGAGTCGGTGATCGTCGGCAATGCGGATAGCAGGTGGATCGTCTGGAGCCCGGAGCCGATGGAAAACACGATCGAATCGGCGCCCGGGTTGGAGTTCGCATTTAGAATCGCTTGCCGCAACGATCCGATTCCGGCATCCAGCGCCGTCGTTACGGTGAAGGTTGCCAGGACGCCGTCGTAGCTGACCTGAAAGTCCCGGCCGACCGCGACATCCGTTTCGACGGCTCCCAGCCGGTATTCCAAAGACCAATCGCCTCCGAGTGCGGCCGACCCCGTGCGATCGTCGCTGGCGGCGACATCGGCGCCGGTCGTTTCGTAGAAGGCGCGCAGCAATTGCTGGCCGGCGACAGTGCCGGCCAGGTCGCAGCCGTAGAACAGTAAATCGGCGTTTTCGCTCAGTGCAGAACGCCAGGCTGCAATGCGCTCGCGATTGGCCGCGAAATCGTCGATGCGGATCCATTCGTCGCCAAACTTCACCGCGCCGTTGCCCGCATGCGTGATGAAGTGGACCGCATCGAATGCCGTTTCTCGCTGCCCGAGTGCCGCCGTGATTTGTTCCAGGCCGTCGCCGGGTCGCAAAAACACCACTTCGAATATCCGGCCATCCTGCGAGGCATTGGCCGTCAGCTCACGGAGGAATGCGCGATAGTCGGGTACATCGTAATTGACGAACACCAGCTCGCGGCGCAAATTCCCTGCCAGATCTGCTGCGACGAACGGCCCCGGTTCGGCAACCGTAACGGTCTCCAGCGAGTCGGTTGAGCCGCTGACGGGGACAGCGTCGTCGCCCAGCCAGTTCTGCAACAAAGCGTCGTTGGAGATCGTGATCGAATGGTCGGCGGCGCCGTCCCAGCCGGCGGATGAGAGCAAAGCGCGGGCTTCGAGTCGCTCAAGGCGTACGCGCCACGGTAAACTTCGCTGAGTTTTTCGGGTGGCCAGGCGCTGTCGTTTGGACCGGCGAAGTTTCATGGCATACCGACGCTGCACACCGCGCTTGCGGGCGAAATAAAAGCGCGCTCCCAACTTGGGAGTGACGGGGAGTATGGAACGCCGGGCGAGGCGGAATCCGCTCAACCATAGCTTAAATTTTTGCTCTCAGCAGAATTCGGGAGCCGCCGATGTGGTTTTTCTCGAATACCGGTTTGATTGTCGGAGCTGGCGGCCTGTACGTTTGAGCGCTATTTCGGCGCCTGGACCGCCGTCGCGACAGCGGCACAGGCTTCGCCCACGAGCGCGGCGACTCGATCGATTTCCTCCGCCGTAATGATGAGCGGCGGGAGGAATCGCAGAACGGCCCCCTGGCGGCCGCCCAGTTCGATAATGAGATTGCGCTTGAAGCACTCCTGCTGGATCCGTTTGGCCCGATCGCCATCGGGCGGAAACCGGCCCAGCGCGTCGGTTTTCTCTACGTCCACGACCTCGGCGCCGACCATCAGACCTCGGCCGCGAACGTCGCCGAGGAACGGGAAGTCGCCTTGCAAACCGCGCAAATGCTCCATGAGCCGGCGACCCATTCGCTCGGCATGAGCCGGCAGGTCGTTTTCGAGGATAAAGCGCAGCGAGGCAATTCCAGTCGCCATCGCCATCTGGTTGCCACGGAAGGTTCCGGTATGAGCGCCGGGCTGCCAGAGATCGAGCTCCTTGTTGTATACCACGACGGCCAGCGGCAGGCTGCCGCCGATCGCTTTTGACAGCACCAGCACGTCGGGAATGATCCCCGAATGTTCAATCGCGTACAGCTTTCCGGTCCGGCCCCAGCCGGTTTGAATCTCATCGACGATCAGAGGAATCTTCTTGTTCTTCGTCATCCGGCGAATGTCGCGCAACCAGTCGTCGGGGCAGGGGATGCAGCCGCCTTCGCCTTGCACGACCTCCAGTATCATGCCGGCCGGATGGGGGATGCCGCTCTCGACGTCGTCGAGCAGATTCTCGACGAAGCGCGAATAATGACTGGAATCGAAATCCGGCACGCCCAGCGGGCAGCGATACTGGTACGGGTAGGGCAAAAAGTGGCAGTCCGGCATCAGGCTGTTGACGGCTGACTTGGGGCCGAGGTTGCCCATCAGCGCCAGCGTTCCTTGCGATTGGCCATGATAGCCGCCGCTGAAGCCGAGGATCGACCGGCGGCCGGTCGCGGTCTTGACCAGCTTCAGCGCTGCTTCGCATGCATCCGACCCGGACGGCCCGCAGAACTGAATCTTGGCGTTGGCCGCAAGCTCTCGCGGCAGACTGTTGAACAAATCCTCGACAAACTGATCCTTGACCGGCGTCGTCCAGTCCAGCGTGTGCAGGGGACGTTCGGCATCCAAATGCGCCCGGATCGCCTCGACAATCACCGGATGATTGTGCCCCAATGTCAGCGTGCCGGCGCCGCCCAGACAGTCCATGTACACTTTGCCGTCCACGTCCGTGAGGTAAATGCCCTTCGCTTTTTGAATGACGATCGGCAACTTGCGGGCATAGGTGCGGGCATTCGACTCGAACTCCGCCTGGCGGCGCGTGTAATAATCATGCGGATGTTTCGGCAATTCGCGCGACATCGGACGCCTCCATGATGGCCGGCAGGGCGGTTATGGGTTTTGTATGATCGCGCTGGCGGAATTACAGTGCGCCGCGACGCGGGCAACCGAGAACCGAGAATGAACAACCGAGAACGGTTTCGATTCTCAGTTCTCCCGGTCGTCTTTCGATTCAACTGCATAAAATCTGCTCGGTTTGAGCAAGTTAGTTGTCGGCGAGTCCGGGCTTTCTCCTACAAAATGGCGGTCCGGCCTCTCGCATCCTCGCGGAAAATCGGCTACACTGATCGGGTCAGTTCCAGCGCATAGTCCATCCGGTTGGCCCGTTCCTTTTGAAAGCACATGAACGTCATGCGATCGTTTCTTATCCTCACCCTGGTGTGTGCGGTTCCGGGTTCGGTTTTGGCAGACGATGCTGAAAAACCGCCGTTGGAGTTCAAGGCGCTCAAGTTCCGCAACATCGGCCCGGCCATCGGCGGCCGCGTCAGCCGCGTGTGCGGCATCCCCGGCGATCCATCCGTGTACTATGCCGCCACGGCCGGCAGCGGCGTGTGGAAATCGAGCGACGGCGGATTTACCTGGAAGCCGGTGATGGATGATATGCCGGTCGCGTCCATCGGCTCGATTGCGGTCGCGCCGTCGGATCCGAACGTCGTGTATGTCGGTTCGGGCGAGGCGAACATTCGCGGCAACGTGGCGCCGGGGAATGGCATCTATAAATCGAACGATGCCGGCAAAACCTGGAAGCACGTTTGGAAAAGCGTCGGCCAAATCGGCACGATCATCGTGCACCCCGCCGATCCGGATATCGCGTTTGCGGCGGTGCTCGGGAATGCATTCGGACCGAATGTCGAACGCGGCGTCTATCGAACGAAAGACGGCGGAAAAACCTGGCAGCATGTTCTTTTCAAGGATGACAACACCGGCGCCAGCGACGTCTGCTTCGATCCGAACAACCCGCGCGTGCTGTTCGCCGGGCTCTGGCAGACGCGGCGCCGACCCTGGGAGATGACCAGCGGTGGACCGGGCAGCGGACTGTACATCTCGCGCGACGGCGGCGACACCTGGAAGCAACTGGGGCCCAGCAAGACGGACGAGGAAGCAAAGAAAACCGGACTTCCGACCGGCATCTGGGGCAAGGTGGGTGTGGCCGTGGCACCGTCGGACAGCCAGCGCGTCTATGCATTGATCGAAGCGGAGAAGGGCGGACTGTTTCGATCCGACGACGGCGGTTCCACCTGGAAGCTCGCCAGCGACGACCGCGTGCTGCGGCAACGCGCGTGGTACTACTCGACGTTGACCATCGATCCGGCGAATCCGAACGTGATCTGGGCGCCGCAGGTGCCGCTCTTGCGGAGCATCGACGGCGGCAAATCGTTCCAGCGCGTGCCCGGCCAGCATCACGGCGATCATCACGATCTATGGATCGACCCGAAAAACCCCAAGCGAATGATCGACGCCAACGACGGCGGCGTGGACATCAGCCACAACGGCGGGCAGTCGTGGTTCGCGCCGCCGTTGCCCATCGCGCAGTTTTATCGCATCGCCTGCAACAACACGGTCCCGTATCACGTGGCCGGCTGCATCCAGGACATCGGCAGCGCCTGCGGACCCAGCAACAGCCTGAGCAACAACATTCTCTTGAGCCACTGGCACCGCGTCGGCGGCGGCGAGGCGGGCCACGTCGCCTTCGACCCGCGCGATCCGAATATCGCCTATGCCGGCGAATACGGCGGCTATATTTCGCGCTACGATCATCGAACGCGCCAGGCCCGTCCGATCGGCAGCTACCCGTACGATCCCTCCGGTTTCGGAGGGGCCGCACTCAAGTATCGTTTTCAATGGACCGCGCCGATCCTGGTGTCCGCGCACGACGGCGCGCTCTACCACGCCGCCAACGTGCTCTTCCGCTCGATGGACGGCGGCCAGACCTGGCAAAAGATTTCCGGCGACCTCACCCGAAACGACCGCAACAAACAGCAATGGTCCGGCGGTCCGATCACCGGCGACAACACCGGCGTCGAAGTGTATTGCACCATCTTCGCCATCGCCGAATCGCCGGTGAAGGAAGACGTACTCTGGGCCGGCAGCGACGATGGACTCGTGCACGTCTCGGCCGACGGCGGCAAAACATGGACGAACGTCACGGCGAATATCCCCGACATGCCTGACTGGGGCACGGTGCAGTGCATCGAAGCCTCGCGGTTTGATGCGGGCACGGCCTACGTCGTCGTGGATAACCACCGCATGGCCGACTTCGGTCCGCATTTGTGGAAAACGACGAACTTGGGCAAGTCGTGGCAGCGATTGACGACGACGTTGCCGACCGACGATTATCTGCACGTCATCCGCGAAGATCCAAAACAACGCGGCATGCTCTATCTCGGCAGCGAGCGCGGTGTCTACTTTTCGCGCAACAACGGTTCGACCTGGCAACGCTTGAAGCTGAACCTGCCCGCATCCGTGCCGGTTCACGACATGGTTGTGAAGGACGACGACCTGGTCCTGGGTACAATGGGCCGCGGCATCTGGATCCTCGACGATTTGACCGCACTGCGGCAAACCAAGCCGGGCACGCTTTATGCGCCGAAACCGGCAATTCGCTGGCGCTACGCCGGTTCGCTGACGGTGCCGCACGATCGCAGTGGGGCCGAGAATCCCCCGCGCGGCGCCGCCATTTACTATCACCTGACGGCCAAGGTGCAGAAGTTGGCGACCCTCGAGATTATTGATTCGAACAACAAACTGGTCGCGGCTTTTGAAAGCAAAGTTGAAGATAAGAAAGCCGACGACACGTTGCCGGACGGACCGGCCCTGGAAAAGAAGAAGCGGCCGCTGCCGGCGGAGATCGGTCTCAACCGTGCTGTGTGGGACTTGACTTGGGACGGCGCCGATGTGATACCCGCCGCGAAAGTGGACATGGGCAATCCGACCGCAGGCCCGCTGGTTTTGCCCGGAAGCTACACCGCAAAGTTGACGGTGGACGGAAAGCCACAAACGACCGTCGTGAAAGTCGAACCCGATCCGAGACTCGCGCAGAGCGTCACCGATGCGGCCGACTTGCAACTCAATTTGAAGACGCTGGCAACCTTGTCGCCGTTCAGCAAGACGACGCCGGACGCGGCGGCCAAGGCATACAACGAGGCGTTCAACAAGTTGGCGGCTCGCGAATTGCGTTTGGCCGAACAGCGCAAGGCGCTTGCCGATCAGACAGCCTTCGCGTTGCAGATTCGCGACGATATTTCCCGCCTGGTCGGGATCGTCAAACGAGTGCGGCTCATCCAAAAACAAGTCGCCGAGCGGGCGACGATTCTCGCGGATGAACCGAAGGCGAAGCCGCTTTTGGACGACGGCAAAAAGCTGAGCACGAAGCTCGAAGCGCTCGAAGAGAAACTGCACAATCCGAAGGCCAAGGTCACGTACGACATTCTCGCTCAACGAGGCGGCGCCAGGCTCTACTCGCAACTGGTGTCCTTATTCGAGTTCGTCAAAGAAGGCGATGGCGCGCCGACGCAGGGCATGAAGGAGCTTCACTCCGAACTCGCCGCCGAGCTCAACCAGCTGGACAACGAGTGGCAAAAGCTGCTGACCGGCGAGGTTACGATATACAACGCCCTGGCGAAGAAGCTGGATTTGCCGGGGTTGTGGACGCCGGGGAAATGAGTTTCCGCGAGGAAGAAGCGCACGCGATTTGTGATAAACTGAAGCAACGCAGTCCAATGACGGAGCCATTATGAATGTCGTCGATGCCGAGAGGAACTTCTCAAAACTAGTCGAGAAGGTGTACACGGAAGGGATCAGTATCGATTTGGAACGCGGCGATCAAGTGATCGCTCGCCTAACGCCCGCTTTGCCCGCGTCCAAGGTGAGTGTTCGGGATCTTGCAGCGTTTCTTGAATCGTTGCCCTCGTTGGATGACGATGCGGAGGACTTTGCGAAAGATGTTCGCGCGATCCGCGCGGAATTTCCCGCGGAGCGAAATCCATGGGATTGATCGTCGATTACGAACGTCTTTATTCGATTTGAGAGAACTCAGCGCCCGCTGGACCTTTCCAATTGGGCCAGTTCCGAAAAAGTCTACGTCAGCGCTATCGTCATATCCGAATTGCTGATGGGCGTTCTGCGAGCGGATAACGAATCGCGACGGCAACGGCGATCAGCATTTGTCGAAGCGATTATTTCGAGTGTCGGCGTGCTGGATTTCAATTTGGGAATTGCTCGCACCCATGCAGAAATCCAGGCGGAACTCGCAAGCAAGGGTCAAATGATCGGCGCGCACGACTTGATCATCGCGGCAACGGCCCGGCATCATCAGCTTCCACTGCTCACCGACAATGTCAGCGAATTTTCTCGAGTGAATGGCCTCCAAGTCATTCCTTTTGCCGCCTGAATCTGACGGCGTGGGACGTGAGCAAACTAACGCGCTTCGGATTGCTTCGCAATCTCATCCACCGAGCGCGCCGGGTTGACGAAGGGCCAGCAGAGCGCGGCGAGGACGAGCAGCGCGCCGTAAATCCAGAACGCGGGGTCGAACTGGGCCCGGCCGGTGAAGCCGCGAGCGACGCGAAAATCGGAAAACCAGCCGAAGAAGAATTGCGACGCCATGGCGCCGATGACGCCGAGGCTGTTCATCAAGCCGAATAAGGCGCCGACGTGCTTGCCGCTGACTTCCGTGGCCGCATTCCACCAGATCGCTTGCTGATTCATCATAAAAAAGCACGACAGCGCCGCGAATCCTGCCGACCAGCGTGCGTTGTCGCAGTATCGGCTCGTAATGACCGCGACGGCGGCGGCCAGGTAGACGAGCATGGCAAAGTTTCGGTGTGCAGCGCGGAGGTTGCCTGCTTGGCGCCGGAATATGTCGGCGGCAAATCCGCCGGTGGCGGTGCCCAGCGCACCGGCGCCGAGGACCATGCCGGCCAGCCAGCCCGATTCGATTGGGTCGACGCTTCGGCCTTTTTCCAGATACTTCGGGTACCACGAAAAATAGAGGTACGAATTGAATGAACTGCAACTGATGATTAGCCCGAGCAGCCAGATCGTTGGACACTGAAATACGGCTGCCCAGGGAATCGATTCGTGCCGAGGCGTTTCGGCAATGCCGTCGGACCGAATGATTCGAAGTTCCGCATCATTTACGCTCGAATGAGTCGCCGGATCGTCGCGAAACCAAAGATAAAAACCGACGGCCCAGACGACGCCCACCGCCCCGAAGATGACAAAGGCGCTGCGCCATCCCAAATGTTGGATCAAATACGCGGCCACGATCGGCGACACCAACCCGCCGACCAGTGCAAACGCCTGGATGAGCCCGAGTACACGGCCCCGCTCCTTGGCCGGGTACCAGCGCGTGCAAATCCGCACCGCATTCGGATACGCTCCGGCTTCCCCAGCCCCGAACAAAAACCGCACCGCGATGAACGACCAGAAATTCCAACATGCGCCCGTCAATGCCGTAAATGCCGACCACCAGGCCACGATTCGGACCAGCACTTTTCGCGAACCGAAGCGATCGCCCCATCGGCCCGTCGGCACTTCGAAAATACCGTAGGCCAACGTAAACGCCATCAGGATGAAGCTCATTCGAGTATCGGAGATTTCCGGATACTGTTCCTGAATCTTCGGAACCGCCTTCGACATGCAAATGCGGTCCAGATAAAGAATGAACGCCATCGCGCACAAAAAGATCAGCACGATTAAGCGCGCACGTGTCGGCCGCTCGGCGGGTGGTTCATTGGCCATTCGCAGCAACATACGGCAACGAAGCGGCCGGAGCAAACAAAACTCTTTTTGAACCAGCAACTTGACATCGCTCGTCGCATCTCGTGCAATGCACCGAACCGATGCCTCGAACGGGACGAAATCGTGTCGATCTACGAGTCTTTTGGATTAAGCCCGATCATCAACGCCTCCGGCGCCGTGACCCGGCTCGGCGGCGCGCCGATGCCGGACGCCGTGCTCGGCGCTTTTTGTGCTGCGGCCGGCGATTGCGTTCCGCTCGACGAACTTCAGGCAGCCGTGTCGCGCCGGATCGCCAAGGCCACCGGCGCCGAGGCGGGCCTGGTCACCGCCGGCGCTTCAGCCGCTTTGATGCTGGGCACGGCTGCGATTCTGGCTCGTTTTGATCTGGCCAGGATGGAAAGACTGCCGCATTGCGATTGGCCCTGCGAATTCATCGTGGCCCGGGAACAACGCAACGGCTACGACCATGCCGTGCGCGCGGCCGGCGCGAAGTTGGTCGAAGTAGGGATGCACGAAATCGTGGCCGGCGCCGGCGTACGGCGGGCCGAGACGTGGGAGTATGTCGCGGCGTTTGGGCCGCAGACAGCCGGTGTGTTTTACACGTTCGACGCCAACGCGAGGCCCCCGCTGGCTGAATTGGTGCGCGCGGCGCATGCGCGCGGACTGCCGGTGCTGGTCGAGAAGCC
>Ga0073934_10006870_pt1 | contig 16245 bp, 14 predicted proteins | sample LarsenN4metaG_FD_76834 | JGI IMG/M metagenome (GOLD analysis project Ga0073934, IMG submission 76834) | Hot spring sediment bacterial and archeal communities from British Columbia, Canada, to study Microbial Dark Matter (Phase II) - Larsen... ...
ACAAGCGGGCCGGCGACGGCGACATCGGGCCCAACACCGGCGGCATGGGCAGCTATTCCCCGGCGACGGTGGTGAGCGAGGCGATGGCCGAGGACGTGATGGCCCGCATCATCCGGCCCACGGTGGCGGGCATGGCGAAGCGGGGCACGCCCTTCCGCGGCGTGCTGTACGCCGGGCTGATGATCACGCGGGAAGGGCCGAAGCTGCTGGAATACAACGTGCGCTTCGGCGACCCGGAGTGCCAGGTGCTGTGCGCCCGGCTGATGTCGGACCTGCTGCCGGCCCTGCTGGCGACGCGCGACGGGGCGCTGGACCGCTTCACGCTGCGCTGGCATCCCGAGCCGGCCCTGTGCGTGGTCATGGCGACGAAGGGCTATCCGGGCGCCTATGCGCGCGGGAGCGTAATCGGCGGCTTGGATGCGGCAGGCGCTGTGCCGGGCGTGACGGTGTTCCATGCCGGCACCGCTAGGCGGCAGGGCCAGGTCGTGGCCAACGGTGGCCGCGTACTGGGTGTCACCGCGCTGGGGAGCGACCTCGCGGCCGCGCGCGCGGCGGCCTACCGCGCGGTCGACGCCATCGACTGGCCCGAAGGCTTCTGCCGCCGCGACATCGGGTGGCGGGCGCTGGGGGTGGCGGGCGGCGGCCCGCTGACGTAGCATGGGAGCAATCACCCACATCTGAGGAGGCCGTCATGACCGTTCCGGGCGTCATCCGCTTCGACCCGAAGGGCCCCAAGGAGGGCCTGGCCCAGTGGCCCGCCATCGACCCGGCGCACCTGACGGCGGGCACCCCGGTGCAGACCGGCCATACCTATGTCGAGGACAAGGCTCTGGGCCTGGAGTGCGGCGTGTGGACCTGCACGCCCATGACGACCAAGCCCTCGCCCTACAGCGTCAACGAGTACATGATCGTGCTGGAGGGCTCGGTCCACATCGACGAGCCCAATGGCAAGAGCACCCACATCAAGGCCGGCCAGAGCTTCCTGATCCCCAAGGGGCTGGTGTGCTCCTGGCGCCAGACCGAGGCCATCCGCAAGTTCTTCGTCATCTGGGATGATGCCTCGGGCGCCAAGGCGGATGCGGCGAAGCTGTCGGTCCTGCTGCCCAACGGCGACGTGAAGCTGACCCCGAGCGAGATTCCCGACCCGACCATCTTCGTTGGCGGCGTGCCCAAGCAGGCCAGCCACACGTGGCACACCGACCCGACGGGGCAGTGGACGGTGGGCACCTGGGAGACCACGCCCTTCACCCGCAAGGTGGCGCCGTTCAACCGCTACGAGCTGATGCACCTGCTGGAAGGTTCGGTCACGCTTTCGGACGCAAGCGGCAACAGCGAGACCTTCAAGAAGGGCGACACCTTCATGGTGACGAAGGGTGCGCCCATCAGCTGGTCGAACAAGGAATACGTGAAGAAGATCTACTGCATCTTCATGCCGAAGGCCGCCGCCGCACAGAGCGCCGCCGCCGAATAGCCCGTTTCGCATCGTTTCGCTTGCGGGAGGGCGCGAACGTGCCCTCCCGTTCCGTTAGTGCGATCTCGCTTGTGCCTTGGGGACGACTCGCAGCGCTCGCGCACCGTTGCGCTATCCGCATACAATCCCGACCAGGACGCGGCGCTGGGGAGCCGCGCAAACCCCTAGGGAGAACATACCCGTGAGCAAGAACTGGCGTCACACGCCGCTGGCTGGGCCTGCGGTCAACCGGCGCGAGCTGAACAGGGCCCTGGCCGCCTTCGGCTTGGCCGCCGTCACCGTTCCCGTCGCCGTCCGCACCCCGCAGGCGGCGGGCAAGACGATGCACTTCACCTGGGCCGGCTACGACGACCCGGCGTTCTACACCTCGTACATCGAGAAGCATGGCGCGGCGCCCGACTTCACCCTGTTCGGCGAGGAGGAGGAGGCGCTGCAGAAGCTGCGCACCGGCTTCGTGCCCGACACCGCGGCGCCCTGCTCGTACAGCGTGCCGCGCTGGCGCGACGCGGGCGTGCTGGAGCCCATCGACACCAGCAAGCTCAGCAACTACGCCGACGTCATTCCCAACCTGAAGAACATCCGCGGCATGACCGACGACCAGGGCACCTGGTTCGTGCCGGTGGACTGGGGCAACTCGACGGTCGTCTACCGCGCCGACCTGGTGGACGAGAAGTACCAGACCGACAACAGCTGGACGATCCTGTGGGACGAGCGCTACGCGGGCCGGCTGGGCATGTTCGACTCGGTCGACGGCGCCGTGGCCGTGGCGGGCCTCGTGGCCGGCTTCCGCGATGCGGCATACAGCATGAACGACGAGCAGCTGCAGGTGGCCAAGGAGCTGCTGTCGAAGCAGCGCCCGCTACTGCGCTTCTACTGGACCGACATCACGGCGGTGGACCAGGGCCTGGCCTCGGGCGAGCTGGTCGCCTCCTATGCCTGGAACAGCTCGCTGAAGCGGCTGAAGGAGCAGGGCCTGGACGTCAAGATGATGAACCCCAAGGAGGGCATCCTGACCTGGGTGTGCGGCCTGGTGAAGATCAAGAACGGCCCGGGCGACGTGGAGGCGGCCTACGACCTCATCAACGCCCACATCTCGCCGGAGTCGGGCAAGTACGAGATCGAGAACTGGGGCTATGGCCACTCGAATATCAAGGCCTACGACATGGTCGACGAGAAGAACCTGACCGACGTGGGCCTGACCAAGGACGTCAACGCGTTCCTGGCTTCGGGCGTGTTCATCGAATCGATCGAGGCGGCGACCCGCGAGAAGTACATCGCGATGTTCGACGAGGTGAAGGCCGGCTACTAGACCGACGGTCTTCGAACCACGACAGGGGCGCGGCCGGCGGCGGCCGCGCCCCTTCTCGTTGTCAGCGCCGCGCGACGAAGAACGCACGGAGGAGGCCGGCGGCCTCCTGTTCTGCCAGGCCGCCATAGACCTCGGGGCGGTGGTGGCAGGTGGGCTGGGCGAAGACGCGGGCACCGTGGGCGACGCCGCCCGACTTGGGATCCTCGGCCCCGTAGTAGAGCCGCCGCACGCGGGCGAAGGCGATGGCCTGGGCGCACATCGCGCAGGGCTCCAGCGTCACATAGAGATCGTGCGCGGAGAGGCGCGGCGTGCCCAGGACCCGGCAGGCCTCGCGGACGGCCAGCAGCTCGGCGTGGGCGGTGGGGTCGCTGAGCTCCTCGGTGCGGTTTCCGGCGCGGGCGACGACGGTCCCCGTTGCCCCGTCCACCACGGCGGCGCCCACCGGCACCTCGCCGCGCGCGGCCGCCGCGCGGGCCTCGGCCAGCGCCGCCTCCATGCCCTTCTCCATGCCCTACCCTGGGCGCGCGCGGCGGCGCCGGTCAAGCGCCCGGCTTGCGCGCCGGCCCGGCCTCGCCCAGACTCGTCAGGCATCCGCCTTCCTCCCCCGGCAGTCAGGCCTCCATGACACGTCCCGTCGTCATCACCGTCGCCATCACCGGATCGGTTCCCACCAAGGCCGACAACCCGGCGGTGCCGGTGACACCCAGCGAGCAGATCGAATCGACCCATGCGGCCTTCGAGGCGGGGGCCTCGCTCGTCCACATCCACGTGCGCGTCAAGGAACAGAAGTCGTGCTCGGACGCCGGGCTGTTCGGCCAGGTGCAGGAGGGCGTGCGCAGGCACTGCCCAGGGATGATCGTGCAGTTCTCGACCGGCGGGCGCGGACGCGACCCGGCGCAGCGCGGCAGCGCCCTGCCGCTCAGGCCCGATATGGCCTCGCTGGCCACGGGCTCGGTCAACTTCCCGACCATCGTCTACGAGAACGCCCCCAGCCTGATCGACGGGCTGGCGCAGAGCATGATCGAGCACGGAATCAAGCCCGAGGTCGAGATCTTCGACTTGGCGATGCTCTACAACGCGCGCGCGCTGGCCGACCGCGGGCTGCTCAAGACGCCGGCGCATGTGCAGTTCGTCATGGGCATCCCGGGCGCCCTGCCGGCCAGGCGCAAGGTGTTGGACTTCCTGGTGGCCGAGCTGCCCGAGGTGCTGCCCGGCGCCACCTGGACGGCCGCCGGCATCGGCCGCCACCAGGCCGAGGTGGCGGGCTGGGCGCTGGAACTGGGCGGGCACGTGCGCACCGGGCTGGAGGACAACCTGCGCTATGACAAGACGCGGCTCGCGGCCTCGAACGCCGAGCTGGTGACGCTGGCGGGCGAGCTGGCGGCGAAGCACGGGGCCAGGCCGGCCAGTCCCGCCGAGGCGCGCACCCTGCTGGGCCTGAGGCCCTGTTAGCATGGCGCAGCGCAGGCCGCTGATCGGGCTGACCCTGGACGCGGAACAGCCCGGCGGCTACTCCAAGTTCCCTTGGTACGCGCTGCGGCAGAACTACTTCTCCGCCGTGGCGCGGGCTGGCGGACTGCCGGTGGCGCTGCCCCATGACCCCGCGCTGGCGCGCGACTACCTGGACCGTCTGGATGCCCTGGTGGTGACGGGCGGGGCGTTCGACGTGGACCCGGCGCTGTTCGGTGCCTCGACGCGCCACGCCAGCGTGACGACCAAGGACGTGCGCACCGCCTTCGAGCTGGCGGTGACGAAGGACGCGCTGGACCGCGACCTGCCGGTGCTGGGCATCTGCGGCGGCGAGCAGCTCCTGAACGTGGCGCTGGGCGGTACCCTGGTGCAGCACATTCCCGACGAGGTGAAGGATCCCCTTGCCCACGAGCAGCCCAACCCCCGCGACCAGCCGGGACACACGGTGAGGATCTCGCGGGGCACGCTGCTGCACCGGATCACGGGGGCGGACGAGCTGGCCGTGAACAGCGCCCATCACCAGGCCGTGGCGGCGGTGGCGGGCGGCTGCACGGTGAACGCGGTGGCACCCGACGGCGTGATCGAGGGCATCGAGGCGCCGGGACGCCGCTTCTGCGTGGGCGTGCAGTGGCACCCGGAGTTCCTGCTGTCGGATGGCGACGCGCGCCTGTTCGACGCCCTCGTCGCCGCGGCGCGGGGCTGAGCGGTGGCGGAGGAGGCGCAGCGCGAGCAGCGCATCGCCAAGCTGCTGGCGCGTGCGGGCGTGGGGTCGCGGCGCGACGTGGAGCGCATGATCGCCGAGGGGCGCGTGGCCCTGCACGGGCGGACGATCGCGAGCCCGGCGCTGAACCTGACGAGCCTGGCCGGCGTGACGGTGGACGGCGAGGCGGTGGGCGAGGCGGAGCCCACGCGCCTGTGGCGCTACCACAAGCCGCGCGGGCTGGTGGTGAGCGCCCGCGACGAGAAGGGGCGCGAGACGATCTTCGACCGCCTGCCGCCCGGCATGCCGCGCGTGGTGGCGGTCGGAAGGCTGGACCTCAACTCCGAGGGCCTGCTGCTGCTGACCAACGACGGCGAGCTGGCGCGGCGGCTGGAGCTGCCGGCCACGGGCTGGCTGCGGCGCTACCGCGTGCGGGCGTTCGGCGAACCCGATCCGGCGGCGCTGCTGCGGCTGTCGGAGGGCGTGACCGTGGCGGGCGTCACCTACGGACCCATCGAGGCCAAGATCGAGCGGCGGCAGGGCGACAACGCGTGGCTGACAGTCGCCTTGCGCGAGGGCAAGAACCGCGAGGTGCGCGTCGTGCTGGAAGCGCAGGGACTCAAGGTCAACCGCCTCATCCGCCTCTCCTTCGGGCCGTTCCAGTTGGGCCAGCTGGCTCCCGGCGAGGTTGCCGCGGTGCCGCGCAGCGTGCTGAAGGACCAGCTGGGCCGCGAGCCCGGCGAGGGCCGCCCGGCCAAGGCGCGCGAACCGCGGCCCCATCCTGGCAGGCCGCACGACAAGCCACGGCATGGTCAGCGCCCGGCGCGCACGGACCGGCCGCAGCATGGTGTGGCGTGGCAGGGCGAGCCGGCCCGCGCCGGCGCGCGCCCCGCGGACGGGCAGCGGCACGGCCGGCCGCGGCACGAAGGCGCGGCCGATCCGGCGGGCGAAGCACCCGTCCGCACCAGACGCCACGGCAGGGCCAGGCACGCATGGCCCGCGAGCGCGGCGGACCAGGCGGGCGCTCCGCGCGGCGGACGCCCGCGCCGCGAGGGCGCGGCCGCCGGCGAGCCGGCGTCGCAGGGCGATGCGGCCCCGTACAAGGCGCGCCGCGGCGCCGGCCGGCACGCCAGGCCCGCCCTGGACCCTGCGCGGGGCGACCAGCGCCCCGGCGCGCAGCCACCCGAGCGGCCGGATGGACGTGCCGGCGGCGGGAAGCCTCATCATGCGCGTCGTCGCCGGCCGCCTCCGCGGTAGGCGGCTGGAGACGCCCGCCGGGTCCGCGATCCGTCCCACGGCGGACCGCGTGCGCGAGGCGCTGTTCAACATCCTGGCGCACGGCGAGCGTGTTCCGGGCGGGCTGGCGGGTGCCGTCGTGCTCGACGCCTTCGCCGGCACGGGCGCGCTGGGCATCGAGGCGCTGTCGCGCGGGGTGGTCCAGGCCACCTTCCTGGACGACGACGAGAAGGCCGTGCGCCTGATCAGGCGCAACCTGGAGACGCTGGGCCTCGCGCGGCAGGCGAACGTGCTGCGGCGCGACGCGACGAAGCCCGGGACCCGGGTGGGCGCGCCCGCGACGCTCGCCTTCCTCGACCCGCCCTATGGCCAGGGCCTGGCTGCGCCGGCACTGGCGGCGCTTGCGGCTGGCGGGTGGCTGGCGGCAGGCGCGCTGTGCGTCGTGGAGGTGGGCGCGCGCGACGCGCTCGATCCGCCGACCGGCTTCGCGGCCGAGGACGAGCGGCGCTACGGCGCGGCGCGGCTGGTCCTGGTGCGCTGCACGACCTAGCGCCGGCCGAACAGCTTCTCGATGTCGGCGAGCCTCAACGCGACGTAGGTGGGGCGGCCGTGGTTGCACTGGCCGGCGTTGGGCGTCACCTCCATGGCGCGCAACAGCGCGTCCATCTCGGGCTGGGTAAGGCGACGGCCGGCACGCACCGAGCCGTGGCAGGCGAGCGTGGAACAGATCTCGGCCAGCCGCTCGCGCAGGCCGAGCGTGGTGTCCATCTCGGCCAGCTCGTCGGCCAGGTCGCGCACCAAGCCCTGCACGTCGGTCTGGCCCAGCAGCGCGGGCACCTCGCGCACCATGACGGCTCCGGGACCGAAGGCCTCCACGACCAGGCCCAGCTCGGCCAATTCGGGCGCGCGCTCGGCCAGGCGGGCGGCGGCGGCCTCGCCCAGCTCGACGACCTCGGGGATGAGGAGGGCCTGGCGGGCGACACCGCGGGCGGCCAGCGCGGCCTTCATGCGCTCGTAGACCAGGCGCTCGTGGGCGGCGTGCTGATCGACGATGACCAGGCCCTCGGGCGTCTGGGCGACGATGTAGGTGTCGTGGAGCTGGGCCCGCGCGGCGCCCAGCGGATGGGTGGAAGGTTCGGATGCGGCGGGCGCCACGGCTGGGGCCGAGGGGCGGGCGAGGTCCGGCGCCAGCGGCGCCTGGTAGAGCGCCGCGGTCTCGGCCACGCCCGGCGGCCGCCAGGATGGCGCGTCGGTGACCGGCCAGGCGCCGGGGTGGGCGCGTTCCAGCGCGGCGGACGCGACCGTGGTGGCGGTGCGCACCCCGGCCTGCTCCAGCGTGGCGCGCAGGCCGCCCACGACGAGCGAGCGCACCAGAGAGGCGTCGCGGAATCGCACCTCGGCCTTGGCGGGGTGGACGTTGACGTCGACCTCGTCGGGCGGCACCTCGAGGAACAGGGCCAGGACCGGGTGGCGGTCGCGGGCCAGCACGTCCTGGTAGGCGGCGCGCACGGCGCCCAGGAGCTGGCGGTCCTTGACCGGCCGGCCGTTGACGAAGAGGTGCTGCGCCTGGGCCGTGGCGCGGCTGAAGGTCGGCAGGCCGATCAGGCCGACGAGGCGGATGCCGCCGCGCGGCACGTCCACGGCGAGCGCGTTGTCGACGAAGGCCCGGCCCAGCACGTCGGCCAGGCGCGCGTTGCGCGCGTCGAACAGGTCGCCGTGGGCGGCCGGCAGGCGCAGGGGCGGCTTGTCGTCCACCGCCACGGTGAAGGCGACGCCGGGATGGGCCATCGCCAGGGCCTCCACGGCGTCGCGGGCGCGCTCGACCTCGGCCCGCTCGCTCTTGAGGAACTTGAGGCGCGCGGGCGTGGCGTAGAAGAGGTCGCGCACCTCGACGCGGGTGCCCTGGAGCCCGGCGGCGGGCGCGGGGCCTCGCTTGGCGCCCCCTTCCACCGTCATCGTCCACGCCTCGGCCGCACCGGCCGGGCGGCTGGTCAGCGTCAGGCGCGCCACGGCACCGATGGAGGGCAGGGCCTCGCCGCGGAATCCCAGGGTGGCGATGCGCAGGAGATCGTCGTCGGGCAGCTTCGAGGTGGCGTGGCGCTCCACGGCCAGGGCGAGCTCGTCGGGCCCCATGCCGCAGCCGTCGTCGGCGACGGAGACCAGCGTGCGGCCGCCGCCGCGGATGGCCACCTCGATGCGGCGGGCCCCTGCGTCCAGCGCGTTCTCGACCAGCTCCTTGACGACCGAGGCCGGGCGCTCGATGACCTCGCCCGCGGCGATGCGGTTGATCGTGGCCTCGGGCAGCCGGCGGATCGCCACGGCGCCCGGCCCCCTAGCCGGTCTCGCCCGACAGGTACCGCTTGGTCAGCACCTTGCCGAGCTCCACGGCCGGCTGGTCGAAGGCGTCCACGCCCAGCATCTCGGCGGCGATCACGGTCTCGACCATGACGTGCATGAGGAGGGCGCCGAGGCTGCGCTCGTCCAGCCGGGGCAGGCGGATGACGCGGGTGGGACGGCCGGCGCCCACCAGCACCTCCGCGGTGGCGCGCTGCTCGGCCTCCATCAGGTCGCCCAGCGTGCGGCCCTTGAAGTAGGCGAGCGAGGAGTGCCCGGCGAGGGAGGGGTCGATGGCCGGGCCGGTGCCGGCCCGGTCGAGCACGACCAGCGTGTAGAACTTGTCGCGCGGGCCGTCGAGGTAGAGCTGGAGCTGGCTGTGCTGGTCGGTGGTGCCCACGGCGCGCACCGGCGTGGTGCCGTTGCCGTCCTTGCCCAGGCTTTCGGCCCACAGCTGAACGAACCAGGCGGCGAAGGTGGAGAGCAGGTCGGCGTAGACCATGAGCACGCTCATGGCCGCGTTCTTCTGGTGGGCGAAGGCGACGTTGAGCGCGGCGCCGGCGGCCGGCGGGCACGACGCCGCGTCGGGAGCGGCCAGCATGGCGTTCAGCACCGCCTGGGCGCCCGCGCGCACGGCGGCCCCGTCAACCCCGGCGATGAGCGCGGGCAGCATGCCCACGTTGGACAGCACCGAGTATCGTCCCGAGAGGTCGGGGTCGTGCTCGAGTACCGGCACGCCGTAGCGAGCGGCGAGCGTGCGCAGGGGGGTGGTGCCGGGGCCGGTCAGCACCGTAAGGCGACGTCCGACCTCCTGATCGCCGAAGCGGCCGGCCAGCAGATCGGCGGCGAGCAGGGCCTGGGCGGCCGTCTCGGGCGTGCCGCCCGAGCGCGAGATGGCGATGAACCGGGTGCGTTCGAGATCGCAGCGGGCAAGCGTGGCGTCCCACGTGATGGGGTCCACGTTCTCGACGAAGTGCAGGCGCGGCCCGCCGGGCGGAGCCAGCGCGCAGAGGGTCTGGCCACCCAGGCTGGCGCCGCCGATGCCCAGGATCGCCACGTCGCTGGCCTCGGCGCGGATGCGGGCGGCAAGCTCGCCCAAGGGCCCCAGGTCGTCGGAGCGTGCGGCGAGCGCGAAGGGAGGGTATCGCCCGCTGCGGTGCGCGGCGGCGACGCGGGCCAGCGCGGCCGAGGCGTCGCTGAGCGCGTGCGCCCACTCCTCGCGTGCCAGCCCGCCCTGACAGCGCGGGGCGAGGCAACCTTCGATCTCCTGGGCGTAGAGGCCGGCGGTTCCGGCGGCGCGATTCATGCTGCTGCCGCCGCCGGGCAACGGCACGTCATCAGAACACGTCCTCGAAAATCGCCTTCTCGCGCTCCTCGATGATTGGGGTCTCGCCCTCGGTGGGGGGCAGCCCCTGCGCCTGGTTGCTGGATAGCCGCTGCGCCTCCTCCTCGGGGTTCACGACAACGCCAGGCTCGGGCGGGTCGCGCCAGAACACCAGGCTGTCGGTGAACGACGTGTCGCCGGCCAGGCGGGCGTTGTCCTCGTTGATCTGCGCACGCACGGTGGGATCGGCGGTTGCGGCTCCGGCGCGGTCGAGCAGCGCCTGGGCGCCCGGGGTGGCCGGCTCCTCGGCCAGGGTGCCGCCGAACACAATGGTCTCGGCCTGCTCGGTGGTGGACATCTGCTGCGGGCGGGGAGCGCCGGGATCCGGCGGACGCAGGCCGTAGTCGGGCGGCACGCTGAGCGGTGCATTGCGCACCACCATGAACTCGTCGGGCGCCGTCTTGACCAGGCCCAGCGAACGCTTGGTGCTGTCGCACCCGGCGCCGGCGCCGAGCGCGGCGATGAGAAGGGCCGTCAGCCCGATGCGCATGCGCAACATGGCGAACCCGTGGATGGTCTGCGTCAGGCGATCGAGCCTATGTACGCCCGCGCCGCGGGCGAAGCAAGGCGTCGAGCAGGAGGGCCGCCACGCCCAGCGTGATGGCGCTGTCGGCCACGTTGAAGGCCGGCCAGTGCCAGCCGGCCACATGGACGTCGAAGAAGTCGGCCACGGCACCGAAGCGAACGCGGTCGACCACGTTGCCCAGCGCCCCGCCGATGACGGCGCCGATGGCGATGGCGAGGTGGCGCTCCTTCGTGCGCGCGAGCCACGCCACCAGGGCTGCCACGATGGCCAGCGCCACGGCCACCAGGATCCAGCGCGCCGAGTCGTCGCCGTCGTTCATCATCCCGAAGCTGATGCCGTAGTTCCACACCATGACCAGGTCGAAGAACGGAAGGACGCGGATGGGCCCGCCGTTCGCCTGCGCCAGCACGCCCAGCAGCCATGCCTTGCTGGCCTGATCCGTCACGATGACGGCCAGCGCCGCGGCGAGGCCGGTGCGAAGCGAACGGACGAGCACGCCGGCGCGGCCCCTAGTCCTGCGCGGCCACGGCGCCGGCGCAGCGCTGGCACAGTTCGGGTTCGGCCTCGACCGAGCCGACCTCGGGCAGCACCTGCCAGCAGCGGGCGCACTTGGTACCCTCGGCGAGGGCGCTCGACACGCCCACGCCGGGCACGTCGTCCATCGTAAAGGCGCCGGCGGGGACAGGGCCCTCGACCAGGCGGGCGCCGGAGGTGATGGCGATCTCGGCCAGGTCGACGCCCTGCATGGCGGCGACGGTGGCTGCGTCGGCATAGACCGTGGGATGGGCCTGAAGGCTGGCGCCGATGCGCTTCTCGCGCCGCTCTACCTCCAGCGCTCCGGTGACCACGCGGCGCAGCCGGCGGATCGCCTCCCAGCGCGCGCCGAGCCCGGGGTCCAGCCAGTCGGCGGGAATGGCGGGGAAGGTGCGCAGGTGCACGCTCTCGCCGTCGCCGGGGTTGCGGGCGAGCCACGCCTCCTCGGCGGTGAAGCACAGGATCGGCGCGAGCCAGGCGGTGAGGCATGAGAAGACGTGATCCATCGCCGTGCGCACCGCGCGGCGCCGGCTTGCGCCGCGCGGATCGCAGTAGAGCGAGTCCTTGCGCACGTCGAAATAGAAGGCCGACAGGTCGGTGGCGCAGAAGTTGTGCAGGGTGGTGAAGACCGTGTGGAAGTCGTAGGCCTCGATGGCGGCGCGCAGCCCGGCGTCGATCTCGGCCAGGCGGTGCAGGATCCAGCGCTCCAGCTCGGGCATCGCCGCGCGATCGATGCGCTCGGCGTCGGAGAAACCGTCAAGCGCCCCCAGCAGATAGCGAAACGTGTTGCGCAGGCGCCGATAGCTGTCGGCCTGGTACGCCAGGATGTCCTTGCTGATGCGCAGGTCCTCGCCGTAGTCGGCGCTGACGGTCCAGATGCGCAGGATGTCGGCGCCGTACTGGTCGATGACCTGCTGGGGCGCGACGACGTTGCCCAGCGACTTGGACATCTTGCGGCCCTCGCCGTCCATGACGAAGCCGTGGGTCAGCACGGCCTCGTACGGCGCGCGGCCGCGCGTGCCGCAGGACTCCAGCAGCGAGGAATGGAACCACCCGCGATGCTGGTCGGAGCCCTCGAGGTAGAGCGAGGCGGGCCACTTGAGCTCGGGCCGCACGTCCAGCACGAAATTGTGGGTGGAGCCGGATTCGAACCAGACGTCGAGGATGTCGTCGACCTTGTCGTAGTCGGCCGCCTTGTATTCGTTGCCCAGGAAGCGCTGAGGGTCGGAGGAGAACCAGGCGTCGGCCCCCTCGTCCTCGACGATGGCGGCGATGCGGTCGAACACCGCCTGGTCGCGCAGGACCTGACCGGTCTTCTTGTGGACGAACACCGCGATGGGCACGCCCCAGGCCCGCTGGCGCGACACCACCCAGTCGGGGCGCTGCTCGATCATGCCGCGCAGGCGGTTCTCGCCGGCCGGTGGCACCCAGCGCACCTCGCCAATGGCCTTCAGCGCCTTCGCGCGCAGGTCGTTGGCGGCCATGCTGATGAACCACTGGGGCGTGGTGCGGAAGATGAGCGGCGCCTTGGAGCGCCAGGAGTGCGGGTAGCTGTGGGTCAGCCTGCCCACGGCCAGCAGGGCTTGCGCGTTGTCCAGCAGCTCGACCACGGTGCGGTCGGCGTCGGCGGGCTTGCCCGAGGGCGTCATGATCCGCCTGCCCGCCATCAGGGGAACGTGGGGCAGGAAGCGTCCCTCCTCGTCCACGGTGGCCGGGACCTCGAGCCCGAAGCGCTGGCCCACGTCGAAGTCCTCGGCGCCGTGCCCCGGCGCGGTGTGGACGAAGCCGGTGCCCTGCTCCAGCGTGACGTGGTCGCCGGGCAGCAGCGGCACGTCGAAGTCGTAGCCCTGGCCGCGCCAGGGATGACGGCAGATCGTGCCCTTCAGCGCGCTGCCGGGCAGGCGGCCCAACTCGCGCCAGGAGGCGATGCCGGCGCGAGCCTTGAGCGTCTCGGCCAGCTCGACGGCCGCGACGAGCTTCTCGCCCGGCCGGGCGCGGCTGCCCTCGCCCGTGTCTTCGACCTGGTAGACCGCGTAGGCGATGCCGTCGTTGTAGGCGACCGCGCGATTGCCCGGGATGGTCCAGGGCGTGGTGGTCCAGATCACCACGGCGGCCTCCGCCAGCAGCGGGTCGGATGCCTTCACGACCGGGAAGCGCACGTCGATGACGGTCGACACGTGGTCGTGGTACTCGACCTCGGCCTCGGCCAGCGCGGTCTTCTCGACGACCGACCACAGGACCGGTTTGGCGCCCAGATAGAGGCCGCCGTTCATGGCGAACTTGCCGACCTCGCGCACGATCTGGGCCTCGGCGGCGAAGGTCATCGTCATGTAGGGGTTCTTCCAGTCGCCCAGCACGCCCAGGCGCTGGAACTCCTCGGACTGGATGCCGACCCATTTCTCGGCGTGCTCGCGGCACTCGCGCCGGAACTCGTTGATGGGGACGGCGTCCTTGTCCTTGCCGGCCTCGCGGTAGCGCTGCTCGACCTGCCACTCGATGGGCAGGCCGTGGCAGTCCCAGCCCGGCACGTAGGGCGCGTCCTTGCCCAGCATCTGCTGGCTGCGGTTGACCACGTCCTTGAGGATCTTGTTGAGCGCGTGGCCGATGTGCAGGTGGCCGTTGGCGTAGGGCGGGCCGTCGTGCAGCACGAACTTGGGCCTGCCCTTCGAGGCCTCGCGCTGGCGGCGGTAGAGGTCCATCGCTGCCCAGCGGGCCAGCAGCTCGGGCTCGCGCTTGGCCAGCCCGGCCTTCATGGGGAAATCGGTCTTCGGCAGGAAGACGGTGGAGCGATAGTCCCTGGATGTCGTGCTGGCCTTGGACATGGCGTGCGGTCTCTCGGTCGGCGGGAGATGGCAATCGGCAGGCGGGCCGGCCCGGCTAGGGGGCCGGCGCGGTAATTCGCCTGGTACGCCGCGACCGCGGGGACGAAGCCATGCCTATACCTATCCCGCAGGCCGCCGGGGCGTCCAGCGCCGGCTCAGCCGGCGAAGGCGGCCCGGGCACCCGCGTTAGCCAGGATGCGGCGGGCCTGGGCGCAATCGTCGGCGATCTGCGCCTTGAGGGCGTCCAGGCCGTCGAAGCGCAGTTCCTTGCGGATGCGCTCGACGAAGGCCACGCGCAGCCGGCGGCCGTAGAGATCGCCCGCAAAGTCGAACAGGAACACCTCCAGCAGCAAACCCCTGCCGTTCACGGTGGGTCGCGTGCCCAGGCTGGCCACGGCATCGTGCCAGGCCACACCGTCCGGGCCGGGAAGGGCCGCGCGCACGGCGTAGATGCCGGGATCGGGGTGCAGGCGCCCCTCGACCTTCAGGTTCGCAGTGGGGAAGCCGAGCTGCCGGCCCAGCTTCTGGCCGTGGGCGACGCGGCCCTCGAACTCCCAGTAGCGGCCAAGGCGAAGGGCGGCTTCGGCCACTTGGCCGCGGCGCAGCAGCACGCGCACGGCGGTGGCCGAGCAGGCCTCGCCGGCGAAGGAGAAGGCAGGCACCTGGGTGTAGCCGAAGCCCTCCATCGCGGCCATGTGGTCCAGAACGTAGGCGTTGCCGCGACGACCCTTGCCGAACACGAACTCCGGCCCCGTCACGACGTGACGCACGCCGAGGCCCTGCACGAGCACGCCCGCCACGAAGTCCTGCGCAAGCATGCCGGCCAGATGCGGGCCGAAGCGCAATGCGAACAGCGCGTCGGCGCCCAGCTCGGCCACCAGGCGGGCCTTGGCGCGGAAGGGCGTCAGGCGGAAGGGGACGGTCGTGGGCTGGAAGACCTGGCGCGGATGGGGCTCGAACGTGACGACGCCCCAGGGTGCGCCCAGGCGCAGGGCGATCGCCCTGGCCTCGCCGATCACGGCGCGATGGCCGCGGTGCAGGCCGTCGAAGTTGCCGAGCGCCACGACGGCGCCCCGCGCAGGCGCGGGCACGCGGCCGGGGTGGCGGACGATCAGCATGCCCGCGCGTCTAGCGGATTCGCGGGGGCGGCACAACCCGGCCCCAAGTCGGCGCCCCGCGCGGGGCCTAGGCGGGCGCGCCGATGGCGAGCCAGGCGAGCAGGATGATGCCCAGGATCACGCGGTAGACGACGAACGGCGTGAAGCTGGAGGTGCGCAGCCAGCGCATCAGCCATGCGATCGCCAGGATCGAGGACAGGAACGTGAGCCCGGCGCTCCAGGCGGCATCGGCGGCGAGCGCCACGTCGCCGCTCTCGTAGAGCTCCATCCCCTCGAGCAGGCTGGCGCCGGCCACGGCGGGAACGGAGAGCAGGAACGAGAACCGCGCGGCCTCGGTGCGGTGCAGGCCCAGGAATCGCGCGGCGGTCATGGTGACGCCCGAGCGGCTGGTGCCGGGCACCAGGGCCAGCGCCTGGGCGCAGCCCACCAGGAAGGCGCCGCCCAGCCCCAGGTCCATCATGCCACGCCGGGCCGGGCCGAAGCGGTCTGCCAGGTAGAGCAGCACGCCGAACACGACCGCGTTGATGCCGATGACCAGCGGGCTGCGGATGCCTTCGGGCCAGACCGCCTTGATGGCGAGGCCCATCGCCACCGCGGGGATCGTGGCGACCAGGATGAAGATCGCCATGCGGCCCTCGGGCGTGGCGCGGCCGCCGACGAGCCGGAAGAACCCCGCGGCGAGCCGCACGATGTCGCGCCAGAAGTAGGCCACGACGGCGGCCAGCGATCCGAAATGGGCCGCCACGTCGATGACCAGGCCCTGGTCCGCCCAGCCCGTGACCACCGGCAGGAGGACCAGATGGGCCGAGGAACTGATGGGCAGGAACTCCGTGATGCCCTGGACCACGGCCAGGACGACAAGATGCAGGAAGGGCACGGGACCGGCGGGGTGATGGCGGGAGGCCCGCAATCCTAGCATTGGGCCACGCCGCGTCAGGGATGGTATTTAGGTCAATATGAGACACCCAATTTGCGGGCGTTCAGGCACTGCCGGCACGGCCCATCTGTGCAGGGTCGTCAAATCGCGCCTCGGTCACCTGAAAATAGGTCACTAGTTCATACCTAATGACTCGCTTTTCCCTCGCCATCAAGTAGATGGGCGCCTAGAATTGAGAGCCCGCCAGCCTTCAACGAGCGGGAACGAGGGACCCAGGTGACTGCGAGACTCCTGCGCTTCGTCGATACGGCGAAGGCGATGCCCGAAAAGCGCCCTGCCGACGAGCGTCGGGCCGACTTCGACGAAATCTACCGCGACTTCGCGCGCGAGCGTGCGGCCGAGCAGGCCTCGCGTTGCTCGCAGTGCGGCGTGCCGTTCTGCCAGGTGCATTGCCCGCTGCACAA
>Ga0073934_10006871_pt1 | contig 16244 bp, 16 predicted proteins | sample LarsenN4metaG_FD_76834 | JGI IMG/M metagenome (GOLD analysis project Ga0073934, IMG submission 76834) | Hot spring sediment bacterial and archeal communities from British Columbia, Canada, to study Microbial Dark Matter (Phase II) - Larsen... ...
AAGGCCCCTTTGATCTTATCCATGCTCATGATTGGTTAGTTGCAGATGCGGCGATCGCTCTCAAGCATACCTTTAAAATTCCCCTAATTGCAACAATCCACGCTACTGAATACGGACGCTACAACGGTATTTACACAGATACCCAACGTTATATCAGTGGTAAAGAAGAACTATTAGCCTACAACGCTTGGCGAATTATTGTCTGCACCGACTACATGCGTCGAGAAGTAGAACGAGCCTTACATAGTCCTTGGGATAAAATTGACGTTATTTATAACGGTATTCGTCCAGAAAAAAAACGCCATCACGAAGACTTTCACGCCCAAGACTTTCGTCGCCAATTTGCTGAAGACAGCGAAAAAATCGTTTACTATGTCGGTCGCATGACCTACGAAAAAGGTGTATCTTTGCTCTTAGCCGCTGCTCCTAAAGTACTCCAAGAAATGGGGGGTTACGTTAAGTTTGTAATTATCGGTGGTGGCAACACTGATCATCTCAAAAAACAAGCTTGGGATATGGGGATTTGGCATAAATGCTATTTTACCGGCTTTATCTCAGATGAGTACTTAGATAAATTTCAAACCATTGCCGACTGTGCTGTTTTTCCCAGCCTTTATGAACCCTTTGGAATCGTTGCCTTAGAAAGCTTTGCTTCTCGTGTACCAGTAGTAGTATCTGATACAGGCGGTTTTCCAGAAGTAGTGCAGCATACAAAAACAGGCATTGTCACCTATACCAATAACCCTGATTCTTTAGCATGGGGAATTTTGGAAGTTCTAAAAAATCCCGGTTATCGCCAATGGCTAATTGATAACGCTTACGAAGATTTGGAACGACGCTTTAGCTGGCCGAAATTAGGCAAGCAAACAGAAGAAGTATATCAGCGAGTGGTGCATGAGCGATCGCTCGTAGTGTGGTAAGAAAATTCTTGGTGTCTTTGTGTCTTTGTGGTGAAAAAGATTATTTTTGAAACACTAAGACACTAAGACACTAAGTACAGCTTCATAAACCTTGCAAACCTGTATCCGCATATCTGCATTGTCAATTATTTGCTTGCATGGTTGCAATAGCTCATCTCGTCGGCGTTGAAGTTGTCGTCGCTCAATGCCATCTCGACGACCCTACATTTTTTCTATTGATCGTTGCATTTTACATCAATCTTCATAACAATCAAAACATTTGTGGTAAATCTGCATACACAATAGTTTCCAGAACACCATTGAAGCGATTATGTCTCAACCAACGATAGAGTCAATCCTCCAAGAAAAACGCTTATTTTACCCAACTCCAGAATTTTCCCAGAATGCCCATATCAAAAGCTTAGAACAATATCAGCACCTCTACGAAAAAGCCAAAGCCAATCCCGAACAATTCTGGGCAGAATTAGCAGAACAAGAATTAAACTGGTTTGCGAAGTGGGAGAAAGTTTTAGATTGGCAACCACCGTTTGCCAAGTGGTTTGTGAACGGTAAAATTAATATTTCTTACAATTGTCTTGACAGACATTTAACTACTTGGCGCAAAAATAAAGCTGCGATCATTTGGGAAGGAGAACCAGGAGACTCACGCACCCTCACCTACGCCCAACTACATCGGGAAGTTTGTCAATTTGCCAATGTGCTCAAACAATTGGGAGTACAAAAGGGCGATCGCGTTGGTATTTATATGCCGATGATTCCCGAAGCTGCGATCGCGATGTTAGCCTGTGCGAGAATTGGCGCACCCCACAGTGTTGTATTTGGTGGTTTCAGTGCCGAAGCTTTACGAGATCGATTAATAGATGCCCAAGCGAAACTAGTAATCACTGCTGATGGTGGTTGGCGTAAAGATGCGATCGTCCCTCTCAAGGAACAAGTAGATAAAGCTTTGGCAGATGGTACAGTCTCGACTGTGCAAAACGTTTTAGTTGTCGCTCGTACCAATCAAAAAACTAACATGGAACCAGGACGTGACCATTGGTGGCATGATTTGCAAAAGGGTGTGAGCGCAGATTGTCCCGCCGAAGAGATGGACAGCGAGGATATGCTGTTTATTCTCTACACTTCTGGTAGTACCGGTAAACCCAAAGGAGTTGTGCATACAACTGCTGGATACAATTTGTATACTCACATTACCACCAAATGGATTTTTGACCTGCAAGATACGGATGTATACTGGTGTACTGCGGATGTCGGTTGGATTACGGGGCACAGCTACATTGTTTATGGGCCGCTTTCCAACGGTGCCACAACGGTAATGTATGAAGGCGCGCCCCGTGCTTCTAATCCTGGGTGTATGTGGGATGTTATTGAAAAGTATGGCGTGACGATTTTTTATACTGCACCCACCGCGATTCGTGCTTTTATCAAAATGGGTGAACATTTACCCAAAGCCCGGAATTTATCTTCTCTACGTTTGCTGGGAACTGTAGGTGAACCCATTAACCCGGAAGCTTGGGTGTGGTATCACAGGGTGATTGGTGGCGAACGCTGTCCGATTGTCGACACATGGTGGCAAACTGAAACTGGTGGAATCATGATTACACCGCTTCCAGGAGCTATTCCTACCAAACCTGGTTCTGCAACTCGTCCTTTCCCAGGAATATTAGCCGATGTGGTGGATCTGGAAGGTAATTCTGTTGGCGACAACGAAGGCGGCTATTTGGTAGTTCGCTATCCTTGGCCTGGGATGATGCGGACAGTATACGGTGATCCGGAGCGCTTTCGCCGTACTTATTGGGAACATATTCCCCCGAAAGATGGGCAGTATATTTATTTTGCAGGCGATGGTGCAAGACGAGATGAAGACGGTTATTTCTGGGTGATGGGTCGTGTTGATGATGTGATTAATGTATCAGGGCATCGTTTGGGAACAATGGAAATCGAATCAGCCTTAGTTTCCCACCCTGCGGTGGCTGAGGCGGCTGTGGTAGGTAAACCAGATGAACTTAAAGGGGAAGAAATAGTTGCTTTTGTGACTTTAGAGGGTGGTAATAATCCGAGTGAAGCACTCAATAAAGAACTCAAACAGCACGTCGTTAGTGAAATTGGTGCGATCGCTCGTCCCGGAGAAATTCGTTTTACCGATGCTTTGCCTAAAACCCGATCTGGTAAGATTATGCGCCGCTTATTACGGAATCTTGCTGCCGGACAGGAAGTATCAGGTGATACTTCTACCCTTGAGGATAGAAGTGTGTTAGATAAGCTGCGAGAAGGGGCGTAGCACTGCTAGTTTTTGACTCTGTGTCCTCTGCGTCTGTGCAGTTTAATGTAACTTATTTAACCACAGAGGCACAGAGAACGCACCAGAGAAGAGTAGAGATGGGAAAATTGTTAACATATTTATTTATATATAAATCCCAAATAATAGAAAAATTACTGCGTGATGAAGCCAAACAATTCTTTTCAGCCAAGATTGGCTCAAACTGCTTGTTACTTGAGTTTGGGTATTTTGATTGTCACAAATACCTTTGAGTCTGCTTTTGCACAAGTACGTAATCCTGGTACTGCTAAACAACACACCCAGGAGCAAATACTAGCGCAATTTTCCGACGCTAACAGTGGACAGCAAGAGCGATCGCAACTAATTAGAACAGCAAATACTTTATTTAGCCAAGGTGATTTAGCTGGTGCAGAAGAGAATTTACGTAAATTAATTAAGAAGTATCCCAAAGATGCTTTCGGCTATTACCAGTTAGGTAATGTCTTGTTTCGTCAGGAGAAAAAAGACGAGGCAATTAAACAATATCAAGAAGCAATTCGCTTAGATTCTAAATACGCGCTTGCACACAATGGTATTGGACTTGTTTTTGCCAGTCAAGAACAATGGGAAGAAGCGATTGCAGAATATAATAAAGCACTAGCAATTAATCCCAATTATGGTGATGCACTGACTAATTTAGCTCAAGCATTTTGGGAAGTTGGTAAACGCGAAGAAGCGATCGCATCTTTAGAAAAAGCATTGAGTGCTTTTAAAGCCCAAAATAAACCTCGAAAGGTAGAACGAATTCAAGAGATTTTACGTCAGCTCAAACCTAACGATGACCCGACTGTATCGTGAAAATCCTTAACAATGTCAATCTCCCAAATAAATACCCAAACCACGAGCAGTTTTCACTAAAGTATCCTCTGGGTTGACAGCTCTATATTGAGCGATCGCCTCAGCAATAGGTACACTGAGAACCTGGCGATTTTGCCATGTTACCATGTAATCGTATTTACCTTCTTCTATAAGATTTACCGCAGCTACACCAAAGGCAGCTGCCACAAGTCGATCTAGTGGGGAAGCGGTTCCACCTCGTTGGATGTGTCCTAAGACTGTGACTCGGGTTTCTACACCAATGCGATCGCTAAGTTGATCGGCTAAGTATTGACCTATACCACCATATCGACATTGACCCAAACGATTTGTCATTGTGAGAGTTTCACCGTCTTGAGTACGAACCGCTTCGGAAGCAATAATTAAACAATAGTTTTTGCCTTGGTCTTGGCGCTGTTTAATTTGGGAGCAAATCTGGTCAATCGTATAGGGAATTTCTGGAATTAAAATCACATCTGCTCCCCCAGCAATTCCCGCAGCAATGGCTATATGTCCCGCATCACGACCCATGACTTCTAAAATCATGACTCGACTGTGAGAAGCAGCGGTAAAATGTAAGCGATCAAGCGCTTCTGTGGCGATGTTAACTGCCGTATCAAAACCGATCGCATGTTCGGTAATGCCAATATCATTATCAATTGTTTTGGGAATACCCACTAAATTAATACCGCCTTGTTGGGCTAAATGACGCAGAATAGCCAAGCTACCATCGCCACCAATCCCAATCAAAGCATCTAAGTGTAGTTGATGGTAGCCTGCAATGATTTCTTCAGAGCGATCGCATACAGTACCATCAGGCATAGGAAAAGCAAAGGGATCGCCTTTGTTGGTGGTTCCTAACATTGTTCCACCAGAAGTTAACAGTGGGTCAACTTGGTCGATTTCCAGTTTGATAAATTGCGGTGGACGCGCCATTAATCCTAGAGTTGCTTGACGAATTCCCAGTACTTCCCAACCTTTTCCACAAGCACAATGAACAACAGCTCTGATGGCCGCATTTAAACCAGAGCAATCTCCTCCACTAGTAAGAATGCCAATACGCTTGCATTTTGCCATATGTTGTTTTTACATTTCCTGCGTGAAACATATTTAGTAGTAGATTAAACGATGAGCAGGATTCCGGCGCCAAAAAATTTAAAGTGATTTTATATATTTAAACTCATCTCCCGACTGTAGACCCTACGGACGATTTCCCAAACCCCCTTGTGAATTGGACATTAGACCTATCTTGTAGGTCTATTCATCATCTAACTCTCTTTTTTCTGATAAGTGACTCTTTTTAGAGGTATCAAACTTTTTTGTCAAGTCTTATTGACCTTTTGTAACAATATTGTTATATTTATTTACATAGAGAAACAAATAAAGGAAACAAGCTATGTACACTACTGTTAATGAAGACGGCGTTCTCAACAACTACGCAACTGAACCCAAGATGTACTACGCCGAGTATCCTGCAATTTGGCAACAACGCAAATACGTTATCCAAGCTGTTTTTGCTTCAGCCATTGTCAGTACTTTAGTTTTAGTTGCTTTTAGCGTTAGTTAAGATTTTCTTTCTCGCGATATCTCTTATTGTCATTCGTTCTTCTCTGCGTTACCTCGGTCGGTTTCACCGGGGTTTTTTGTTGTGGGGTGCGTAAACACTTAGCAGTTTCTCGAAGATCGCCCCCTGATTATAATATCGGCAAAAAATAGTAAGTTTTCTGGAAAGGCAAGCAGTCAAGCTGTAGATACTCATATAGACCAATGCGATCGCTGTTTAGGAGTGAACAATAAGAAAGAGTTGAATTTTATTGATTGCTGAATTGGTCTAGAAACCGCAGAATCACGGCTATCTGATTCGTATCAACCTCAGTCCATGGATAGATTATTCAACAAACTTTTGCCTTACATGCTGATCGCTACCTTAATAGGCTGTACCACTCAACAGAATGAGCAAGTACAGCAAACACGTACATCTGAGTACACCTCGGGCGGTCAGCGTCAGTGTTCGCGTGTTGAGGTGCGCCAGAATAACGGTAAAACCGAGGTTCAGCACTCAACTGATTGTTAACAGCAAGCTGCAATTTTCACCGTCATTCACACTTCTCCTCTTCGCCCCGGTACTTAACGCCGGGGTTTTTTTAGATGCTATCGATAGAAAACCTTAGTGGTCGTGTGCGTTGTCATAAAGCGCGATCGCGGCGTTTGAGAATAGAAATATGAATTAGTGGGATCGCTATGGAATGTCCAAGATGTGCATCAAGTATTTACCAATCTACAGGTAAACCTAATCTTTCCAAAGTATCAGTTTCTTGTAATAATGACTGAATATCACCATCTATATGAATACGTCCTCCAGAAAGCACTAAAGCACGTTGAGTAACTTTCCCTAACCAGTGCAAATCGTGGGAGGCGATTAACATGACTTTACCTTGCCACTTTAATAACATTTGAGCAAAGTGACGCCGCCATGCGGGATCAAGACCATTGGTTGGTTCGTCCAAAATCAAAATATCTGGTTCCAATGCTAAAATTGCAGCTAAGGCAGCAAGGCGTCTTTGCCCTCCAGACAGTTCATGAGCAGAACGATTAGCATAAGCTTCTAAACCAAAATCAGCTAATAGATTTCTAGCTTTATCAATGGCGATCGCTGGTGATACACCATAATTACGTGGTCCAAAGGTAATATCTTCAAGAATAGTGGGCATAAATAGCTGATCGTTAGCATCTTGAAAACCAAAACCAATTTGACGACGTATTTGGGCTAAGGTTTTTGGTTCTAAGGGAATATTATTAATCCAAATCTTCCCTGCTTGGGGTTCTTTTAAGCCGATCAGGTTCTCAAGCAGAGTACTTTTACCCGAACCAGTCGGTCCCATGAGTGCGACGCGATCGCCTGCATTTAAGGTAAAAGAAATTTCTCGTAAAACTGGTTCACGTGTAGAATACGCATACACTAAGTCTTGAACCACTACAGTTTGTGACATTTTAGTTAGTTGGTGGTTGTTAGTTGGTGGTTGTTGGTAGGTAGTTGACCATTGACAATGGACAAATGACCAATGACCAATGACCAATGACAAATTAATTATTTACCAATACAAAACCGACTAAAAATCCTATCTAAGACAGATTCTGTTACCTCTTCTCCTGTAATTTCGCCTAGAGCGTGAATTGCTCCACGTAAATCAATTGTCCAAAAATCAAGAGGTAATTGCTGAGCGATCGTTGTCTGCACTTGTTCTAAAGATGTTTTGGCTTTGACAAGTGCGGCGGCTTGTCTTTGATTAATTGCCAAGTCCATGTCAGCAGCTTGGATTTTCCCTGCTTGCACTTGCTCTAAAATCGCTGCTTCTAGAGCTGCAATTCCTTGATTTTGTACCACTGCTGTTTTTACAACTTGGCTAATTTCTCTGGGATACTGCACTGTTTCTGCTGCTGCTAGGTCAATTTTATTGATCACCAAAATCAAGGGACGATGTTTTACCTGTGCGTAAATTTCTTGGTCGTCTGTTGTCCATCCTGCGGAAGCATCAATGGTGAGCAGGACTAAATCGGCAGCTTGTGCAGCACTGCGGGAACGCTCGACACCAATTTTTTCTACTTGGTCTTCTGTAGCTCGAATACCCGCAGTATCTAAGACCTGTACAGGAATTCCACCAACGACTAATTGTGATTCCACAACATCACGAGTTGTACCAGGTAAATCGGTGACAATGGCGCGATCGCTTCTACTCCAGGCATTCAACAAACTTGATTTTCCCACGTTCGGACGCCCGACAATCGCGACTTTTAGACCTGTGCGTAGCAGTTCGCCTTGCTCGGCGGTTGCCAGTAACTTAGCTATTTCTGCTGAAATTTTCTCAACTTCTGATATGATAGTTTTATCATCCAGCGGAGGTAAGTCTTCCTCAAAATCAATCCGCGCTTCAATTTCCGCTAAGATATCCAAACATTGAGTCCGTAGTTGTCGGATAGGCTGAGCGAGTTTACCTTGTAAGCCTGCTAAAGCAGTTTGTGCAGCTTGGGGCGATCGCGCTCCGACTAAATCAGCTATACTTTCGGCTTGGGTTAAATCTAGCCGTCCATTTAAAAACGCCCGCAAGGTAAATTCTCCTGGCTGCGCTAGTCTAGCACCGTTTTCTAAACATAGTTGCAACACCTGCTGTACTGCCATAATTCCCCCGTGGCAATGAAACTCTACAACATCTTCACGGGTATAAGAGCGGGGCGCTTGCATAATCAGCAGTAGTGCTTCATCCACCAGTTGTCGTGTTTGGGGATGACGAATATAACCGTAGAGAATGCGGTGGCTTTCCCAAACTTGACGCCCAGGCGCATGAAAAAGGGTTTTGGCAATGGGTATTGCTTCTGAACCAGATACGCGCACAATCCCAACGCTACCTTGTTGGGGGACAATAGCAGTTGCGATCGCGGCAATGGTTCCAGTTGTGGCAAAAATTTCCGACATCAGCGCCTTTTTCAGGAATCAGGAATTGAATCTATTGTCGATTGTAGAGACTTTGTTTAGTTCATTTCTTTGTGGAAAGTCAAAAATCAGGGACACATGTCCGATTTTGGTATAAATATTTACTAAATTTTTGCCTTCTACCAGACCACATGCTTTATGCGGGGAAACCCGTCCACCGCAGTGGCTCCTCTGCCTTTCTTCGGTCATGATTTTAGAAATATTACAACAATGTTTCTAGGAGCAGTGACAAGGTTAAGATTTATGAGAGGAGCTAAAGTGTTTTTGCTTAGCAGCAATCATGACTGTAATCAAGGAGGTCAGCGTGGAAGAGGGTAAAACAAATAATCCCCAAGCCAGCGACAAAGAGAATGTCAAGGATGAGAAAGCTTATTTAGAGGAGACTTCTAAGTTTATTGAACAGACTTCTTTAGACAAAATGCATGAGATTGCTGAAGCTGCAAGACTCAAAAAACTCATGGAACCACCAAAATGGGTATTACCAGAAGATTAATGCTCTTAAATTAGTTTTGTAGTGATGATGTCTTCTTACTCCTTGAGAATTTTCAGCCTTTGATTTTGCTATTCCAGAGGGGTAAAGTTTATTAAAAGTTTTTAAATTGAATCTGGATCTACACCTAATTCTCGCAGTTTTGCCGCCAGGCGATCGCTTCTTTGTTTTTCCTGTTCTGCAACTTCTTCTGGAGTGGGAACCAGTTCCCCTGCTGCTGTCAAAAAGCGTAATTTTTCTTGATAAATTCCCAAGAATAAATTTAGTTGTTGACTCCACAACCAGCCTTGAGGATTGGGTTCAATCGGTTGATAAGTTCCACCAACTAAGATAAATCCAGCAAATTCTAAATTATGCGGATCAAACCAGAAGTACTCCGGTGTGCGAAAGATATCTTGATATATCTGTTTTTTTAAGCCTTTATCAGTTGCTACTGTTGAACTTGAGAGTAGTTCAATAATTAGGTTCGGATATTTTCCATCTTCTTCCCAAACCACCCAACTTTTACGCGGTTTGCGTTCAGTTCCCAATACCATGAAAAAATCAGGTCCCCGGAAGTCTTCAGATTTGCGCTGACGAGAGCTATAGTAGACAGTAAGATTTCCCGCACAGTAAAAGTCGGTGCGGTTTCGCCACCACAATTCTAAGCATTGAAGCAGCAAAATTATTTGCCGCAGATGTAAATCAGATTCCAAAGGCGGTTCATCACTGTCTAAATCACCAGGAGGAAATATAATAGCATCTTCCGGTGTTTCTAATTCTGGGGTTTCTATCTCTTTAGCAACGGACATAGCTGCAAGTGTATGGGTGCTGTAAGTTTAGGGTAGCAGTTATACAATATGAGGCTCAATATCCAGTAGTGCTTGAACGCATTAATCTTCTTCCTTAAACATCCAAACCCACCACTGTTAACTGCGGCGGATGCTCAACCATAAACTGATAATATATCTCCTGTTTCCCCTGAGCAGGAATCATCAAATCCCATTCCAACATCCCCATTTCACCAAGTTGAATTGAAGGGTTGCTGCGAGTTAGTCGTACTTTTATTTGTTCGTTGCGACTGACTGGTAGTTGTTCAGTTAATTTTAAAGTTGCTGGTTGGTTGAGCAAATTGGTAATTAATAATCGATAAGCATAAGTAATTCTGCGGTTATTACCAATTAACTTTTTATCAACTTGCCGCTCAACTAACTCACGCTCAATTTTCAAACCTTCGTCGATACCTAAGTTAACATTAAATTCTTGTCCTGGTGCAATATTTTCTAGTTGAGTAATACCCACAAAAATATGGTCGCGGTAAATGTTTGCTTTACCAGGTAACAAAGTCGCACCTTCTGAACTATTTTTGACCTTTGCTTGCAGATAGGCAAAACTCACTAGGCGCGGCATTGCTATGTAATTAAAAGTACATGGAAAATCGTCATGGAAAATTGTAGTTTTGTGGGGTGTGCCGTCACTAGGTATATTTCCACTACTACTCAGTTTAAAAGTAACTACACTTCCTTCTCTAGATACTTCTGCTACCACAGTTTCGGCTGCTATGTCTTCTTGTACTTCTCCACTTCCTGGTGCTGGACTTGGCATAGCAGTTCCCACTTTTGCAGATCCTAACTGATGCCTAGCACCTATAGGTGCGGCCGTCATTACGTAACCATACTGTCTCGGGATAGGTATGTCAATATACCAAGGTTCAAATTTTGGTGGCAGTGTACCTAATCCAGGTTTGGCGGTAGACAGAGTCAGAGCTACACCCAACCAATCTTCGCCTGTGCTTTGGGTTACTTCTGCTAAATAACCAAGGTTGACAACATTACTAGTACTACTTACCCGCAGGTCATACAAAGGAGTCCAACTAGCACGACTAACTAGGTAAGATACTTCTAGCTCAAACTCTCCTGCACCCGCAGGTTCTATCCCGACACTCAAGCTTAAACTTTCTTTGGGATGGGGTGTTTGGATAGTTTGTAACTGCTGGCGGAGTGCTTGTAATTGCTTATCTAATTCTTGCTGACGGGTTTTGCACTCTGCTGTGGCGATCGCATACTCTGTATACTGACTTCCCAAAAAGTTAACAAAATCCAAAGTTTCACTCAAATTGAGATTTTTCCGAGCCAGACTGATCGAAAATTGTTCTTCTGTTTTCTCACGCAAACCTTGGATAAAACTCGACTGCAACGCTAAAGCATCAACTTGTGCTTGCAGATGTTGCCATTCTGCTTCTAGTTGTTGGATTTGTTGAGTCAATTGAGCAACTTTTGCTGCTACAGGTTCGGTAGAAAAGATGCGATCGCATTTCACTTCCAACAAGCGCACTGCTACCTTTCCCTTTCCACTAACCCTTACCGACTCTGTTTCCACAATATCTGGCAGTGGAGTTACTACTATCTTTTTCCTGCCCCGTTAAGGATACAATACCTCTTCTTGTTACCAAAGCTTTGTCAGAGTACACCGTCACTGCCACAATCTGACTTGTTACAATTTTTTGCACAGATGGTATTTCTGGGTTCACCACTGCCAGTTTCCCCCTATGTTTTTATATAGACGTGCTGGTTAATTTTGCAGGTTTACAGGTCTAACCGTCAAGATTTAGTTTTTGGTGGCCTGAGCCATGTTGCTGAGATTGATTGTTTGCGGCTGAATTTCCACTCGTGATAGTTGGTGTAAAGAGAGCATATGCTCAATGTGATCGTTCATACGCTCCGCAGCAAGACAAATGCGCTGAATGTAATATTTTGCTTGCTCATCAAGTTGACTACCGTAGTCATTCAGTAAAAGTGTGCTGTAGCCATCGATCACACCTAGTGGCGATCGCAAATCATGAGAGAGGGTATAGGCAAAACTTTCTAGTTCTTGATTTGCAGCTTCTAACTCCGCTGTGCGATCGCGTGTAAACTCGGACGTTTTCTATTGCTACTGATGTAGTGTCTGCCAAAGCTTGGATTAATTCCACTTCTTCTGAAGTAGCCCGATAGCGAAATCTCTGTACCAAAACTCTGCGTCCCTTTGCCTTATCTTCTGCGACTATCTGCGTTTAATAACGCTATGCTTTTAAGCAAAACTGTACTAACTATATCCACATCTATTTCAAGTTGAGGTTGCTGTATAGGGGAGGTTATAGCCAAGAAAAATGACATTTTCCTTCTATGTCTCCCCTGTTTGCAAGTCAGACAAAATTACTACAGAATTTCATTTTTAACCTTCCCTATGAAAATCCAAACTTGCAAATTGCAAACTTTAGTTGATGCCACTTTCCTCATGCTTCTCACTACTAGAAACAGCAGTTTGCTCAACAATTTGTTTGGCTGCATCTAGTAGATACTCAAAATAGGTACGAGCAACAATAGATAGTTGTTTCCCTGATGGATAGACCATGTACCAGTCTCGTTTAATGGGAAAGTGTTCTACATCTAGAATAGTTAAATCTCCGCTATCTGGTAACAGGGTATGACGAGACAAAACCGAAATTCCTAAACCACCAGCTATGGCATGTTTAATTGCTTCGTTGCTTCCCAATTCTAGTTTAACCTTTACAGTTACCCCATGCTGGTCAAACAATTGCTGCACAGCACGGCGTGTTCCTGAACCTGGTTCCCGCATGATAAAAGGTTCATCAGCAAGACGTTGAATAGGGATATTTTTTTCTTTCGACAGAGGATGATTAATTGGTGCTAAAACTACTAGGGGATTTTCCAAAAACTGTTGATAACTTACATCCAAATGTTCTGGCACCTGACTCATGATATACAAGTCGTCCATATTGTTAGTCATGCGTTCCAGAATGCCTTCATGATTTGTCACTTGTAGTGATATCTCAATTCCTGGATAAAGTTGGCAAAAAGGCCCTAACAAACGTGGTATAAAATATTTAGCTGTGGTAATTACTGCTAAGCGTAATTGCCCTTGTTTTAGCCCTTTTAAATCCGCCACTTTCATTTCAAACTGGGCTATAGTATCGAAAATTTGCCGACAAGTGGCATATAATTCCCGTCCAGCCTCCGTCAAATACAGGCGCTTACCTACCTGTTCAAATAACGGCAAACCTACTGATTTCGTCAGTTGCTTGATTTGCATAGAAACAGTAGGTTGGGTAAGAAACAGTTCTTCAGCGGCACGTGTAAAGCTACCGTGTCGCGCCGCTGCCTCAAACACCTTCAATTGGTGCAACGTCGCTTGGTTCAAGGGTGATTCTCCTCTACTAATGGCAACTTCAAGTAATGAGTTGTAAATATAGATATTAATCTATGCCTGTTATTGTTAGATAGGTATTTAACTTATAGAATTAAAAAGTTATTATCAGAACAACAAGCAAAGCGTAAGATGCCTTCCAGCCAACGTTGCACACCTTAGAAGGTGCTTTTTGGGGATAGTAAACAACGTTGTACTAACCTCTTCCTGCTGGGTGTGTACAACGTTTTTTTATTCATCACATTTGTTATGATTCCTCCTGTATTTTTACAGGTAATGTAGATAAATCTGGCAACTGGAGTAATTCTGCCTCAGCAACTGGCTCTTTAATATTGAGTGGCAATCTCACAGGTTGACGTTCTTCTAGCCAGCAACTTGCGACTGGTAGAGTTTTCTCTAATTCATCAAGCGGTCGAGGGATTACCATTACAGCATTTAGTTCTCCAATACGTTCTGCCTCGTACATGCCTGCTTCTACTGCTACTGCAACATTTGCTACAGAGCCACGAATAATGGCTGTACACAAACCTGAACCGATTTTTTCATAGGCTGCTAGCTGGACATCAGCAGCTTTGAGCATGGCATCAGCAGCTCCCACCATAGCAGGAAAACCCCGCGTTTCTACTAAGCCAACTGCTTGATTACTCAGACGACTATAAGTACCATCTTCAGTGATTGCATTGAGACGACTATTGATCGGTAACACTATTTCTAGGTTGGGAAATGGTCTAGGAATTACTAAGCTAGAAACAAACTGATCGAACTGTTTAGCAGTTTGCTCACCAGCTTCTACCGCTAGACGGACATCAGCGATCGCTCCTCTGACAATTGCAGTACAATGACCACTACCAATTTTTTCATATCCGACTAGGTGAACCCCAGCGGATTTAAGCATCATATCTGCCGTACCTACTATGGCCGGAAAACTGCGAGTTGACACTAGCCCTAAAGCACTGTCCCTAAGTATATTTCGACGAGATGTCTGGGCATTGTATGCGTCCATGTGAATTCTCCAGGATATTCAAACCGACAACTTACAATTAACACTTACTCAGACTGCTCGTCAGAAGAGGGCTTATTCAAGGATTGCCGATGCGGAAATAAAGTGATCAACAATTGCTGGATGCTTCCCTGTCCGTAAATGTGAGTACCGATATTATTTGGAGTTGGAGATTCAGTGGTAGGCTCTTGTTTACCCTGAGTGTCCAGTTGTGAGTCCTGAGTAGCGGAAGATAGGGAGGAATTTGATTGAGAGTTCCACAAGTCTTCTTGTATGTCTGTGTCCTCTTGCCTAGAAGCAGGATTTGTAGTAGATGGTTGTGGCTGTTGGGTTTTCTCAGCTATTGGGACATAATCACTAAAATGGCGACTGTTGTCTCCAAGAACTGAACCCGGTGCAACTACTTGTCCAGGAGCGACGGAACAATTAAACACTGTTGTTGCTGAACCGATGCAGGCATTTGCACCAATTTTACCACTACCAATCATGAGGAAACCGGCTCCCAGGTTTGCCCCAGTTTCTACTTCTAGGGTTCCTTCATGAACTTTGAGGATTGACCCCATACCAATACAAACCCCTGATCCAATAATAATCTTACTGCTTGGAGCCGCTTGCAGTATCACCCCTGGCGCAATCACAGCACTCGGATGAATCATTACCTCGCCACTGATGTAGGAGTCAAAGTTATTACCCAGGCGCAGTGGCGGCACAGACATGGAATTTTTAACCTCGGAAGCCAGGATAGATGTGAGTGGGGGAGTAGGGGGAGTGGGGGGAGTAAAACAAATATTTTATCCTTGTACCCCTCATACCCCTAATTACGGGCGCTGAACAATCAGCTCTAATACCCGACGCTTGACTTTGGGGTCAATACCAATCAAGCGCACGTATTCGCCTTGGTATTCGTTCATGTAGCCTTCTAATGCTGCGATCGCTTCCCTAATGCTATTAGCCTGAATTTGTCCACAGCTAGCCCAGGAACCTGTACGGAAACGTCTCCCGTCTACGTGTTCAGCGCTAATTTTAAAGCCTCCAGCCAACAGTTGCTGTAGTTGTTCTATTGCTTCGGAACTTAATTTGCTGCTAGTTGCTGTTGCTGTTGTGCCGCTAGCAGCATAAGAGGTTGTTGTAGCAGTTGATTTACTACTAGGTGTACTAACTGGACCGTTGGGACGCTGGATAATGCTTTCCAAAACGCGGCGTTTCGCTTTGGGGTCGATACCAATCAAGCGTACGTATTCACCTTGATGGTTATCCATACAATCTTCAAGAGCTGCAACTACATCCCCAGGAGAACTTGATTCAATGGGCTTACAGCTTTGCCAAGAACCAGTACGGAATCGGCGTTCATCGACGTGTTCTGTACCAATTTTGTAACCACCTGCCAACAACTGCCGGATTTGGTCAATTGTTTCGCTGCTGAGTCTGCTGCTACCATTGCCGTTGTAGCTGCCATTGTTACTAGAATAAGCAGGAGCTTTAAAGGAATTTGATGCTTGAACAACACCATCAGGACGTTGGATGATGTTTTCCAACACACGCCGTTTGCCTTTGGGGTCAATGCCAAATAGACGGACATACTCGCCACTGTGGTCTCTCAGACAAGCTTCCAAAGCTGCGATCGCTTCATCTAAGCTTCTCGCTTCAATTGGTTTGCAACTAGTCCAAGAACCTGTGCGGAACCGTCTTTGGTCTACGTGTTCTGTACCAATGTGATATCCTTGCTGTAATAGATAGCGTACTTGCTCTACTGTTTCCGCACCCAAGCTATTGCTAGACACCTCGTCGCTCCTTTCAAATACATCAACTTCTATGCTTGTATAAGAATTATTTAATTCATCACGAATAGTTCTAATACATTTACTATCCGCAGCGCACAAATAACCTGCTCTTAGTGCCTGGTTAATCCCAACCACGTGATGGGCAAATTCTTTATCATCAGCTTGCACATCTGGCAAGCGATCCGCTTGTTGCTGGTTAGTAATTATTGCCCCTGAAGGAACATATTTACCTGGGGGAATTTC
>Ga0073934_10006872_pt1 | contig 16243 bp, 10 predicted proteins | sample LarsenN4metaG_FD_76834 | JGI IMG/M metagenome (GOLD analysis project Ga0073934, IMG submission 76834) | Hot spring sediment bacterial and archeal communities from British Columbia, Canada, to study Microbial Dark Matter (Phase II) - Larsen... ...
AATGAAAGTGGCCGATCACGCGCACTGACCGATCCATCTCATCTTTTGCTGTCGTTGTATGGCCGGAAACGTTGCAGAAAAGCTCATGCCGAAGGCGCTGGACACGTATTTCAAAAAAACGCGTTCACACTTTTTCGGTCTTTTAACGATCTTGCTGTTGCTGCTGATTTACGAGGGCAGCAGCGCCAAACTCTACGCCGACCAGCAAGTTCAAATCCGCAACAGCGCGGAGGTGATCATTCAACGCTTCGTGTGGTTTATGGGCATTCGCAACAATCTTTTTTTGTGGGCGGTGTATTTGCTGGTGCTGGTCTGGGCGTTTTGGCTGGCGAAAAAGCAGCAACTGCTCGATTTTAAATTCGTTTATATTCCCTATAGCATTTTCGAAAGCACGTTCTACGCGCTGTCGCTGGGGTTGATTGCCGGACAGCTCACCGAGCGGACCAACAGCATCTTGATGATGGTCTGGCAAAACCAGGAACAGCTCGCCGACGTCGGCGCGCGGGCGGCCAGCGCACTCGGCGCCGGCATTTACGAGGAATTGCTCTTTCGTTTTATTCTGGTTTCGCTGCTGCTGTTGATTTTCGAAAAACTAGTCGGCGCCCAAAAGATCGTTCAGACAATTTTCGCGGTGGTCATTTCCGCCCTTTTATTTTCAGGATTTCATTATCTCGGCGGCCGCGAAGTCTTGACGTTGGAATCGTTCGCCTATCGATTCTACGCCGGCGTCATTCTCGGCGTGTTGTTTGTGGTGCGAGGCATCGGCGTCACCTCGTACACGCATTCCATTTATAATTTGCTGTTGGTCTTTCGGTGAAGAACTTTCTTAAAATTGCCGCGACTATTTTTTTACTGCTCATCGCCGCGGCCAGCGCGACGGCTTATTTTTTATTTTGGGCGCCGGCCGTTCCAAAAGATTCGGCGCCGCGAGACTTTGTGATTTATCGCGGCATGTTGCTCCCGCAAATCGCGGATAGCTTGCAAAGCCATGGTCTGATTTCCAGCCGCGACCGTTTCATTTTTGCCGACAAAATTTTACAATGGGGCAAAACCTTGAAGGCCGGCAAATACACCCTGGCGCCCGGCGCCTCGACGCTCGATTTATACAAGCTGTTTCGCTCCGGCAAATCGGCGCAGTTTCGCGTGACCCTGCCCGAAGGAAAGACCATCGAAGATTATGCCGCCATTTTGCAGCGCACCATGGAAATCGACTCGGTGGCCTTCGTTCGGCTCGCCTATGATTCGACGTTTGCCAAACAGCTCAACGTGCCGGCAGAAAATTTGGAAGGCTATCTTTACCCGAACACCTACAGCTTCGCGTGGGGCGTGCCGGCGCCGGATATCATCCGGACGGTCGTGCAGGAGTTTCATCAGCAGGTGAATGATTCGCTGCGGCTACGTGCTGAAGCGCTCGGCATGTCGCTCCAGCACGTGCTCACCCTCGCCTCGATCATCGAAGGCGAGGCCGTGGTCGACAGCGAACGCACGATCATTTCGGCGGTGTATCACAACCGGCTGCGCCAAGGCATTTTGTTGCAAGCCGATCCGACGATTCAGTACATCGTGCCCGGCCCGCCGCGGCGCTTGCTCAATCGCGATCTCGCAATCGATTCGCGCTACAACACTTATCGTTACCCCGGATTGCCGCCCGGGCCGGTGAACAATCCCGGCATCGCCTCGATTCGCGCGGCGTTGTATCCGGCGAAGGTGAATTACCTTTACTTTGTCGCGCGCGGTGACGGCTCGCACACGTTCAGCCGCACGCTTCAAGAACATTTACGGGCAAAAAAAGAGTTTGATAAAATTCGCGCTCGCGTCCAGCGCCAAAGGGCTTCTCAAAGCAACGGCGGGTTTCGCTAAAAGCAAGAGTAAAAATATCAAACCCATAAATCAGAGAAAACCATGGCATGGAACGGACGATGAAGAATTAGCGCGGCGAATGTTTAAAAAATTTGGTGACGCTCCCTTTTCTTCGGGATCAATTTTGGAATCTGAACAGGCAAGAATGTTGCGATTTACCAATATTCAAATTGCCTGATTTGCCTAAAGCCAAGCAACAAGAAACCAGCAACCAGCAACGGGAGGAGGAACCCTGAGCGGGAGAAGACATGACCACCTCTTGGAGGCGCTCAACACCGAGCAGCGCAACGCTGTTGTTGCCAGCGACGGGCCGGCCCTGGTTTTGGCCGGCGCCGGCAGCGGCAAAACGCGCGTGCTCACCCATCGCATCGCGTATCTGATCGAACGCAGCGGTGTCCGTTCCGAAAATATTCTCGCGGCGACGTTTACCAACAAGGCCGCGCAGGAAATGCACGAGCGCCTCAGACGTTTGGTTTCCGTTGGGCTGTCGCGTCACAATCATCACGACGGCCTATGGGTGGGGACTTTTCATTCCATTTGCGCCCGCATCCTGCGCCAAAACGCCGGCCGCCTCGGCTTTACCCACCAGTTTTCGATTTACGATTCCGAAGATCAGCTCGGCCTCATCCGCCAAATCATTTCCGCACTCGATATTTCTTCTCCCAATCTCACGCCCGGCTATGTTCATTATCGCATTTCGCGCGCAAAAAATGGGCAAGCTTTGACGGCCGACGGCGGTGACCGGCGCGATGAAATCGTCGCGCGAGTTTACGCGCTCTACCAGCAGCGCCTGCGTGAAAACAACGCCATGGATTTTGACGATCTGCTGATCTATCCGCTGGAGTTGTTTCGCCAATATCCCGACATTCTCGCCGGCTACACGCAACGCTTTCGTTATATTTTGGTTGATGAATTTCAAGACACCAACCGCACGCAGTACGTCTTTCTCCAGGCGCTCGCCAGCCGCAGCCGCAACGTGTTTGCCGTCGGCGACGACGATCAATCAATTTATCGCTGGCGCGGCGCCGAAGTGCGCAACCTTCTCGATTTTGAGCGGGATTTTCCCGATTGCAAGGTTTTCCGCCTCGAGCAAAACTATCGCTCGACCCGCAACATTCTCGAAGCCGCGCACTCGGTCATTGCGTGCAATCGCCATCGCCTGCCCAAAAAACTCTGGACGCAGCGCGAAGCCGGCGAGCCTGTCGCGCTCATCGAGGCCGAAAACGAATTTCACGAAGCGCAAATCATCCTCGACAAAATCACTGAGGCGATCAGCTATCACAACGGCGCCCGAACCGGCGCTGCTCACAGCCACAGTTTTCGTGATTTCGCGATTCTTTACCGCACCAACGCGCAGTCGCGGGTCATCGAAGATACGTTGCGCCGCGCCGGCGTTCCGTACGTCATCGTCGGCGGCTTGCGTTTTTACGAACGCAAAGAAGTCAAAGACGTGCTCGCCTACATGCGCCTCGCCACCAATCCCGCCGATGCGGTGAGCTTGCGCCGCATCATCAATTATCCCCTAAGGGGCATCGGCGAAACCACCATCCAAAAACTCGAAGAATTTGCCCGCGCCAACAATATTACATTATATCACGCACTCGGCAGGGTAGGAGAGATCGCCGCGATTAAAACCGGTTTGCGCAACAAAGTGATGGAGTTTTACGAGTTCATCAATCGTTATGTCAGCCTCAAAACCGAGCTTTCACTTTTGGAATGGACGAACGCCTTGGCTGACGCCACCGGCATCATTCGTCTGCTGAAAAGTGAAAATGCGCAAGAGCGCATCGACAACATTCGCGAATTGTTGAATTCGATTCACGAATATAACAAGCAAGTTCCCAATGCAACCATCGAAGGTTATTTGGAACGGGTGGCTTTGATCACCGACATCGACGCGTGGGACGAAAAAAGCAACGCCGTGACGCTGATGACCTTGCACAGCGCCAAGGGCCTGGAATTTCCCATCGTCTTTATCACCGGCCTCGAAGAAGGCTTGTTTCCACTGATACGTGAGGGCACCGTCGACGCCGATCTCGAAGAAGAGCGCCGGCTGTTTTACGTCGGCACCACGCGCGCCAAAGAAAAGCTTTTTCTTTCGCACGCCTACTGGCGCAATCGCTTTGGCAACGAAACCAAAAGCTGTTTGCCGTCGCGTTTTTTGGAGGAGCTTGACGAACAATTCGTGCGGCAGGAGGAAGTGCGCCGGCCTCGCCCGTCCGAATCTTATGATGGCTCGGAAACGCGCACCCGACGTTACGACCATGACGACGACGCGCCGGACTACGAAAATGAGTCGCAGGACAGCGAGAGTCTCGGCGTCGGCAAAATGGTCAAGCATCCGCAATTCGGCCTCGGCGAAATCCGCGCCATCGAAGGCCGCGGCGAAAACACCAAAGTCACCATCAAATTTGAAAAAGTGGGGGCCAAGAAAATTCTGTTGAAGTACGGCAATCTGCAAGTTTTGTCGCATTCCTAAAGCTCGTTATCTCGCTCAACCTCCCAAAGGAGCCCAACGATGCCTCACACGCTTACTTCCCGCAAGCTGCTTTTCTCAGCCGCATTCTTGATTCTCATCGCCGGCTGCACGCAAAAAAGCGCTACTGAAAAGGAGCGCCGATCGACTCGTTACGAAGATTTGGTCGCGCTGTTCGATGCCTGGCGGGCATTTGAAAAACCGCCATTGGTCGACGGCATTCACGACTACTCTGCAAAAGCGATGGCGGCGCAGTATCGCGAACTGGCAGCGTATCAACAGCAGCTCGCGGCGATCGATACGAGCCGCTGGCCGGTGGCACAGCGGGTCGATTATCATCTCGTCAAAGCCGAGATGAACGGCCTCGACTTCGACCATCGCGTGCGCAAACCCTGGGCGAACAATCCCGCGTTTTATGTGATGATCTTTCCGGACCAAAGCGACACGCCCGCCCACGAGGGTCCGGTCATTCATGGCTTTATCGACTTGTGGACCTATTCATTTCCGCTGAGCGACGAGCACGCTGCCGAGTTGAGCCAACGCCTTCGCGCCATTCCTAAAATGTTGAAACAGGCGCAAAGCAATCTCACCGGTAATGGCCGCGATCTTTGGAGGGCGAGCGTTCGAAATTTTAAGCAACAAAGCGAAAATCTAAATGCGCTGGCGGATAAAGTAACAGGTTCCAATCAGGCTTTGAGTGACGCTATCAAGTCTGCGCGCGAAGCCACCGACGCCTTTTGCGCCTGGCTCGAAAAAGAAGCGCCAAATAAAAACGGCCCGTCGGGAATTGGTGTTGAAAATTATAATTGGTATTTGCAAAACGTTCAGCTCGTGCCATTCACCTGGCAGGAGGAAGTCACCATCATGCACCGCGAGCTGGCGCGCGCCCATGCCGCGCTGCGGTTGGAAGAACATCGCAATCGCAAGCTGCCCCAGCTTTCATCCATCGCGACCGCGGAAGAATATGATCGCCGCCTCAACAACGCTGTGACCGAATACATGGCATTTCTGCGTGAGCAAGAAATCGTTTCGATTCGTGACTACATGGATGCGGCCCTGCGCGAGCGCATCGGCAGATTCAGTCCGGCGCCAAACGGCCGCCGCGAGTTCTTCTCTGAAATAAACTATCGCGATCCGGTGGTGATGCGGACGCACGGCTATCACTGGTTCGATCTCGCCCGCATGAAGAGTGAGCCGCATGCGAGTCCGATCCGGCGCGTGCCGCTGCTCTACAACATCTTCGCCGGCCGCGCCGAGGGTTTGGCCACCGGCATGGAAGAAATGATGATGCACGCCGGACTTTTCGACGAGCGTCCCCGCGCCCGCGAACTGATTTGGATTCTGCTCGCGCAGCGCGCCGCCCGCGCTCTCGGCGGTTTACACATGCACAGCAACGAGTGGACGATGGAACAAGCCGTCCAATTCGCCTCGAAATGGACGCCGCGCGGCTGGCTGGCGGAAGACGGCGACTTGGTTTGGTTCGAACAACATCTCTATCTGCAACAGCCGATGTACGGATCGAGTTACGTCACCGGCAAAATCCAAATCGAGCAACTACTCGCCGAACGCAGCCGCCAGCTTGGCGAAAATTTTACCTTGAAACGCTTCATGGATGAGCTAAATGCCGCCGGCGTGATTCCGGTATCGCTCATTCGGTGGGAGTTGACTGGTGAGGCGGGGGAGAGCAATCGGAAATTGGCGGCTCGTTGAGACAAATGGCGAGTTTTTATTGGTTTGCTCAACTATTCTATTGACAAAAACATTTTAGTCGCTTATATTAGACCATGAGTCAATGACGCAGGGGTAGTCGATGATCTTTATTGAAACGTCCGTCTTTACTCGCCATCTTGAGAAACTTATGAGCGATGACGAATACCGTTTATTGCAGAAAGAATTGCTTGCGAATCCCGGTAAAGGCGATTCGATACGCAATAGCGGCGGCATACGAAAAATACGCTGGGCGACAGAAGGACGCGGCAAACGTGGTGGTTTACGGATAATTTACTATTGGGCTGTATCTGAGCATCAAATCTACATGCTGTATGTGTATCCCAAAACCAAACAGGAAGATCTAACTCCAGCACAACTAAAAGCACTGAGACGAATTATCGAAGAGTGAGAATAAAATGAAGAAAGAACTTTTTGACGAATTATTGGAAAGCGTGCGAGAAGCCAAAGCCATCATGCGCGGTGAAAAACCGCCGTCTCGCGTTTTTGTTTACGACGAGCCAAAAGTTAAAACCATTCGTCGTCGTTTCAAGCTCTCGCAGCCCAAGTTCGCCGACCTGCTGGGCATCAGTGTCGGCACGTTGCGCAACTGGGAGCAAGGCCGTCGCCAACCCGAAGGCGCGGCGCGCGTGTTGCTATTGGTGGCGGCAAAATACCCCGAGGCAGTTCTCGATACGGTTCATCCTCGTAGCCAAACACGGTCAATGACACGTCAATCCGTACCTCGATCACGCGTCGCCGCCTGACCGCTAAGATTGAGCGGGAGCAGCATAGAAAATAATCGCATTGGCTCATGCAAACCAAACACGCCATCCGAATTGTTTTATCCTCCCCCAGCGACGTCGAGGATGAATGCCGCGTGATGGACGGCGTCATCGCCGAATTGAATCGCGGCGTGGCGCACGGGCGTCACGTCGTTCTCGAATTGACCCACTGGAAAACCGACGCGTATCCCGGTTTTCATCCGGAGGGCCCGCAGGGAGTCATTGATCCGATCTTGAAGATTGAAGACTGCGATATTCTGCTCGCGATCTTTTGGAAACGGTTTGGCACGCCGGCGAAAGGCGCTGCATCCGGCGCCGAGCACGAGATCAGAACAGCAATCAAAGCGCGGCAGGGCGCCGGCCGGCCGCAGATCATGATCTATTTCAAAGAAGCAGGCCGCGAATTGAAAACGCCGGAAGAGCTGCGGCAATATGCCGCCGTGCTTGAGTTCAAACAGGAAATCTCGCCGCTGGGTTTATTTTGGTCGTTTGAAGACACCGCCGATTTTGAGCGCAAAGTGCGCCAGCATTTGACGCGCTACATTCTCGATCATATCCATCCCACCGCAGGAGAACCAACAGCAGCCGGCTCGGCAAATCGTGTGCAGGAGCTGCTCCGCAGCCACCGCCGGAATTTGCAGGAAAAATTTTCGACCATCCATCTCTTCGGCGAAAAACGCCGCCGCTCGGAAGGCACGGGCGACATGGTTGATATCAACGTCGGTTTTGTGCCGTTGCACGTGCAAGATTGGCGGGAAGAAAGCAGCCCGCCGACCACACCCCTCGATATTGACCACGTGTTTTTTAATGACGGCCCGCCGCGGCACTTCTTGTTACGCGGCCTGCCCGGAAGCGGTAAAACCACGTTGCTGCGTTACCTCGCACACCGTTACGCCAGCGAAAACAACGATTGCATTCCCGTTTACATGCGCTGCAAAGCGCTCGACTTGAGCGAAGGCTCGCTGGAAGATTTTGTGCAGCAGCAGCTCAATGAAGACAGCGATAGTACCGAAGTTCGCGAGGCGCTGTGCGACAAAAAACGGTTTCTCGAAAACAACATGATTTTGCTCTTCGACGGCCTCGATGAAATCGAGCATGCAGAAACCGGCAATCGCCTTGCCGCCGAATTGGAGAAGCTGGCGCGAAAATATCCCCGCGCTAAAATCATCGCGGCCAGCCGCCCGATTTCTGTACGACAAGGTGACTTTGCCAAATTTCGCCGCCTCGACGTGCTGCCGTTGACGCCGGAGATGATTCAGGCGTATGCGGAAAAATGGTTTGGCGGCGAATCTGAGAAGATTGCCGCGCTGCAGCAGAGTCTGGCGCAGCGGCCGCGCATTCGTGATTTGGCGGCCAACCCGTTTTTGCTCAGCATGATTTGCTTCACCTTCGAGCAGGGCGGCGACGCGGCCCTGCTCGAGCGCCGCAGCGACCTTTATGAGAAATGCACTAAATATTTGCTGCAGCGCGCTTATGACCCCGAAAGCAGCGCCGCCGCCAAAAGCAATTACGAGCATACCATCGAGATTTTAAAAGACGTCTCCCTGCGTTTTTTTCTGTGGAAGGAAGATGATTTTCCGGTTGACCACGTGAATGTCATAAGCCGGCGCGCGCTTTCCGCCGAGACTCTGGGCCGTCCTGAAGATTTTCTCAACCGCCTTGAGGCCGAGACCGGCTTGATTCAGCGCGCCAAAGAAGGCTTTACCTTCGTGCATCGCTCGCTGTGGGAATATTTTACCGCGCTGGCGTTGCGCGATAAAACCAACGACTTCGTCATCCGCCACGCCGCCAATCCGGATTGGGAAGAAGTGGTGCGGCTTTATGCCGGACTGCTGCAAAACGACGACAAAGTTGTTGAATTGGTCAACGGCCTGTGGAACCTCAACCGGCCGCTGGCCCTGCGCGTGACCACCGAAGTGAAAACGCCGGCAGCGGAATTGCTCAAGCCGCTGATTGCAAAAGAAGAAGGCAACCAAAGCAAGCTGCTGCTCATTGACGGCCTCGAACAATCTTTGCGCTTGATCGCGGCAACCGATCAGCAAAAATTGGTGCAGGAAACGCTGGACATTTTGCTGATCAAATGCCAAGAGCGCGATTGCGAAGTGATTTACCATGCGCAAGAATTGTTAGAGAAAATCGGCCTGCAACCGCTGCAACCCGGTGGGTTGATTTACGAGTTGTTTGATCTCGCCCATGCCGCCGAGCGCCAGCAAAAACTTCTCGCTGATCCCGCCAATCAGTTTGAATGGATTGAAGTAGAAGGCGGTGTGTTTTGGATGGGCGATGATGAGCATCATACTCATGAGAAACCGGCACATCGCGTAAAAGTGGATGGCTTTCGCATGGCCAAGCATCCGGTGACGAACCGCATGCTTGCCGAGTTTCCTTTTGGCTCCCATTATTCCGGTTATGGTGGCGAAAGTCATCCCGCCATTGGCAATAACTGGTTTCAAGCTTATTATTTTGCCTTGTGGATTGGCGGCCGTTTGCCCACTGAAGCGGAATGGGAATATACGGCGCGCGGCGGCAAGCAGACAAAGCGCACACAATTTTATTTTGGCGATGCTGTAGAAGAATTACCGAAGCACGCCTGGTTTGGTGAAAGCGGGCGTGAGCATGCCCATGCCGTCGACGAAATCAATCCGCGTACCGGCAAAGAGAATCTCAACCCGCTCGGCCTGGCAAATATCTTGGGCAATGTTTGGGAGTGGTGCGCTGATTGGTACGGTGGAAATTATTATCAGAATAGCCCGGAGTTCAATCCGAAGGGACCGACTCAAGGTACCCAGCGTGTGTTGCGCGGCGGGGCGTGGAGCGATTATGCGGACCTTCTGCGCTGCGCCTTTCGCCTTAGCTACTATCCTACCGACCGAAGTATCGGTGTTGGTTTCCGCTGTGCTCAGGACGTTCGTTAAGCTTTGTGCTCTTTTTACGCTTTTTACGCTCTTACCCCGCGCAGCGGGGTCGAAAATTTTTTTGAAAAAATAGCCCGCCTCGTTCGTAGTTTTTTGTAGTTGCCCCTTCAGGGGCTAATCTTTGGCGCCTGAAGGCGCGACTACCAACCTCGCGCCGGTGCGGGCTCGAAGCAGCGGGTGTTGCGCGGCGGGGCGTGGAACAATAATGCAGACAATCTGCGCTGCGCCTATCGCAATAACAACAATCCTACCAACCGAAATATCGGTGTTGGTTTCCGCTGTGCTCAAGACGCTGGAACAGGCTTGGCCTGTATAAGGGATGCCGGAGTTCAACCGTTTACGGACGGTTGGAGCGTGCATGCCACCGTCCAGAGTCCGTTCCGGTCTCACCGTGTTGGTGAGACGAACAAATAAACCGTTTGGGGACGGTAAGTAGCGCGTCGAACATCGTCCCCAAACATTTTTACCTCGGCGTGAACAACGGCGGGGTGTGGAAAACCGATGACTATGGCCGCACGTGGCAGCCGATCTTCGACGAGGCGCCGACCGGCTCGGTGGGCGATATTGCGGTCTCGCCGTCGCAGCCGGAGGTGGTCTATGTCGGCACCGGCGAGGGCCTGCATCGTCCCGATCTCAGTGTCGGCGACGACTTTCGTCGGTCGGCCGCGGCGCCAATCCACTGTTGCTTTTCTCAGGAATTTTTGTTAAGTTGAAGCTCGAAAGATTAACGATCGCCAAAGCATGAACCGGCATTTGTTTTAAATGGAGATTCCCTCATGGACGCAAGATTTACCACTGAGATCGACGCGCAAGGGCGTGTGAGCCTGGCGCCTGAGCTTTTGAGCGCCTTGCAACTCACTCCTGGAACAACGCTCATGCTGGAGTTAAAAGAAGGCCGAATCGTCCTGGAGCCGTTGCCAGAAGATCCGGAGCTTATCGAAAAGGATGGCCTGCTCGTCGTCCGCCCCCGCTTGACCGGTAATATCAGTGACTGGGTGCAACAGGATCGCGACGAGCGCCTCGCTCATCTCAGCAAGGAGTTCAGATGAAAGTCCTGTTCGATACGAGCACGCTTATGGCCGCATTGGTGGAAACGCATCCGCATCATCCACGATCCTTGCCTTGGCTTATAAAAGCTAAGCAAAAAGACGTCATCGCATTGATGGGAACGCATTCGCTGGTGGAAATTTACTCGACGTTGACCAAGCATCCGATTCACCCGAAAATCTCACCGAGCCTTGCAGAAAGACTTATCCTCGAAGATATTATCCCGAATTTTCAGACCATTGTGCTTGACCAAAACGATTATCTCACGGTTTTGCACATTCTGGCAACCAACAACATCGAAGGCGGTGCGACTTATGACGCTTTAATTGCGCATGCCGCTTATAAAGCCCAAGCGGACAAATTGCTCACTTTTAATGTCAAACATTTCAAAAGAGTCTATCCCGCGATCGCGCATATCATTGAGGAGCCGAGTTGAGTTGTAATTGCTTTTATCTCACCAATCACCTCTTTTCTCTATGCGACCCAAAACTTTTCTCATCCTCCTGCTATTCGTTTCTTCCGTAGCAGCACAATCTATCAATTCAACTCTCTACCAAGACCTCCGCTACCGCAACCTCGGACCGTTTCGCGCGGGGCGGACGGTTGGCGCGGTGGGCGTACCGACGCAGCCGAATGTGTTTTACATCGGCGTCAACAACGGCGGCGTATGGAAAACCGATGACTATGGCCGCACGTGGAAGCCGATCTTCGATAACGCGCCCACCGGCTCGGTGGGCGATATTGCGGTCTCGCCGTCGCAGCCGGAGGTGATTTATGTCGGCACCGGCGAGGGATTGCATCGTCCCGATCTCAGCGTCGGCGATGGCATTTTCAAATCCACTGATGGCGGCAAAACCTGGGCGCACGTGGGGCTCGCGGACGTGCAGCAAGTCGGGCGGCTCATCGTGCATCCGACCAATCCTGATATTGTGTTTGTCGCAGGACTCGGTCATCCGTACGGGCCGAATGAAGAACGCGGCGTGTTTCGCACCACCGACGGCGGGCGCACTTGGCAAAAGGTTCTTTATCTCAATCACAACACCGGCGCGATACAAGTCGAGTTCGATCCCAACAATCCTGAAATTATTTTTGCGGATATGTGGGAGCATCGCGAAGGGCCGTGGGAGAACGCAAGCTTTTCCGGCCCAAACAGCGGCCTCTACAAATCCATCGACGGCGGCGAGACTTGGCGGCGACTCACGCAAGGTTTGCCCACTGCAGCGCAAGGGCTTGGTCGCATCGGCGTCGGTCTCGCACCAAGCAATTCGAAGCGGATGTATGCAACCGTCGATGCGCGTGAGAACGGCGGCATCTATCGCTCCGAAGATGCGGGCGAGAGTTGGGCGCTGATTCACAACGACCGCCGCTTGTGGGGACGCGGCAGCGATTTCGCCGAGGTGCGCGTGCATCCGAAAAATCCGGATATCATTTTCATTGGCAACATCGCCTCGTATCGCTCCGATGATGGCGGCCGAACGTGGACTTCGCTCAAAGGTGCGCCGGGCGGCGATGATTATCATCGCATTTGGATCAATCCGTTGCAGCCGGACATCATGCTCTTCGCGACGGATCAAGGCGCGACAATCACGGTCAACGGCGGACGCACGTGGAGCTCGTGGTACAATCAGCCGACGGCGCAGCTTTACCATGTTTCAACCGACAATCAATTTCCATATTGGGTTTATGGCGGCCAGCAGGAGAGCGGCGCGATCGGCATTGCGAGCCGCGGCAACGGCGGGCAAATTTCGTTTCGCGATTGGATGGGCGTGGGCGCGGATGAATATGCTTATGTCGCGCCTGATCCGCGCAATCCGGACATCGTGTACGGCGGCCGCATCATGCGCTTCAACAAAAAGACCGGGCAAGCGCAAAGCGTTGCGCCTGAAGCGCTACGCTCCGGCAAGTATCGCATTTTGCGCACGATGCCTTTGTTATTTCATCCCGCTGATCCGACGATGCTGTTATTTGCCACCAATGTTTTGTGGAAAACGCACAACGGCGGCGAGCAATGGCAAATCATCAGCCCCGATCTTTCGCGCGAACAACCCGAGGCGCCGGAGAGCATCGGTGATTTTCGCACGCCGCAACTTGCAACGATGCCGCGCCGCGGAGTGATTTATGCCGTCGCGCCTTCGCCGCGCGAGGTCAATACGATTTGGGTGGGCACCGATGATGGTCTTGTGCATGTGACGCGCGATGGCGGCACGAATTGGAAAAATGTCACGCCGCCGGCGCTGCGGCCGTGGGACAAAGTTTCGCAAATCGACGCCGGGCATTTCGACGGTCAAACGGCATACATTGCAATCAATGCGATTCGACGCGATGACATGCGGCCGCACATTTATCGCACGCACGACGGCGGCGCCACGTGGAAACGCATCGTCAACGGTTTGCATGAGATGGGGCCGGTCAACGTCGTGCGCGAAGATTGGCAACAGCCGGGTTTACTTTTCGCCGGCACGGAACGCGAGGTTTATTTTTCAGCAGATGACGGTGAACACTGGCAGGCGCTGCGGATGAACATGCCGGCCTCGTCGATTCGCGATTTGGTGATTCACGAAAATGATTTGGTGATCGGCACGCACGGCCGCTCGATTTGGATTCTCGACAATTTTGCGCCGCTGCGCGAGATAGCGAAAGCGGCGACGGCGGCTGTGCATCTCTTCAGCCCGCCGCAAGCCACGCGCGTGCGCTGGAACATGTTTTCCGATACGCCGCTGCCGCCGGAAGAACCCGCCGGGCAGAATCCGCCGGACGGTGCCATCATCGATTTTTATTTGAAACAAAATGCGAAAGCCGTACAGCTCGAAATCGTGAATGATAAAAACGAAGTGGTGCGGCGATTCGCGAACAGCGACAAACCTGAAGAGATCGACACGACCGCGATTCCGCACCCAACGTATTGGATTCGCCCACCGCAAGTTCTCTCGACATCGTTAGGGCATCATCGTTTCGTTTGGGATTTGCGCCACGAGCCGCCGCCGGGCAGCGAGCGCGAGTTTGCGATTGCCGCGGTTTATCGCAACACGCCGAGCGGTCCGCATGGCCCCTTCGTTCATCCGGGGCGTTACACCGTGCGGTTGACGGTCGATGCCGTCGTGCAGGAACGTCCTCTCGACGTGCGACTCGATCCCCGCGTGATCTTCGACGCAGCGGATTTGCAATTGCAAACGGATTATTCGCGCGCGTGTTATGACAGCTATCTGCGGCTGCAAAAAATCCGCGAATCAATTGAGGCGGCTTTACAAAATCGCGCCACACAGAAGAATCCAAAGAAACAGGAAGCCTTGCAAGCACTACGCGGCTCCGGCGCGCCGGGCAATCCCGATCTTTTGTACAGCAGCATCGCGGCTACTTCAACGGATAAAGAAACGATCGTCGGTTTGCAGAATAAATTTCTGTTCCTGCTAAACGTTTTGCAAAGCGCAGACGCGAGGCCGACGCAGCAGACTATGGCTGGAGTGCGGACGTTGGAGGAAATGTTGGAGGCGCTGGCGAGAAGGTGGGAGGCGGCGAGATGAGGTGATGTATTGAAAATTCAAATGAAAAGAAAATGCTTCTCGTCATAAAGGGAAATGGGTTGCCGTGAATAACGGCAGTATGAATTTAGCCATCTGAGCCGGAGTGCGATGATTTATCATCGCAAAACTAAAGTTTTGCACTCCGAGTTCATCTGGCTAAACTCGTACTCACAGTCATAAAAGCCGGTGTGCATCAATCTCACCGGCTTTTTCATTTTAAAGCCAGCTTTTAGATCACGACGCTTGACTTTTGGCGGAATCCGGCGTATCTTTTTAACAAAAGTCAATTTGGAACAATATTAAAATTGGTGTGAAATGGAAATCTATCGCAACAGCGCAAGGAAGCACCAAACGTTCGTCATCGCACTCACTTGCTATTTTCTTTTTGCCGTTAGCCGCCTGGCGTTCACGCAAAATACGCCCGCCACCGACGATTTTCTGTACGCGCAAAAGCTTTTTAACGAAGGCTATTACGACCTCAGCATTTCGCAACTGCGTTTGTTCATGCAGCGCTATCCCGATGCGCAGCAAGTCGCCGATGCGTGGCGGCTCACCGGTGAAGCAAATTTCGCGTTGAAAAAATTCGCCGCGGCGCGCGAGGCTTTCGAGACGCTTGAAATTCGTTATCCGGCGCATCCCGCCATTGAATCGGCGCGCCTGCGCATTGCCGAATGTTTTGTCAAACAGAATGATCTCAAAAGCGCGGCGCTCACGTATCAGCGGTTTGTGTTGCTGCATCCGAAAAGCGGCAAAGCGCCGGAAGCGCAATACCGCAGCGCCGAGTTGTGGTTGCGCCTCGGCGAGGCAGAGCAGGCGCGTGAAATGTTGTACAAATTGTTGGAGGATTATTCCGGCAGTGATTTTCGCTTGCCCAGCCATCTTTTACTCGTACAATCTTTCGAAAATTCCGGCGACAGCAAACGCGCGTTGGATGAAGCCGAGCGCCTGCTGCGCAGCTTTCCACAAAATGATTTGACGCCACAAGCTTATTTTATCCGGGCGCGTTTGCAAGAGCAGCTTGGGCAATTTCAGCTTGCCGAAACGAGTTACCAGGAATTGGTTACACGTTTTGCGCCCGCGGAAGAGAGCAAAAAAACAACCAGCGCGAGGTCGCGCGTTGCCACGCCAGCGCAGCCCGCACAAAATGAGATGCAAAAAGCGGCATCTCAAGAATGGACGAGCCAAGCCTGCGCGCGTCTCGCGGAACTGGCCAATGCTCGCGGTGATTTTGCCGGCGCCAATAATTTTTTGGACAAAGCCGAAACCTTCGCGCCGAATGCAAACGCGAAAAACGCCATCGTTCTTCACCGCGCCGAATTGCTGGCAGAAATGAATGATTACAACCGTGCGCTCGAGTCACTGGCAAAATTTGATCGCGCCGATTCCGATTCCGTTCACAAGTTGATTTATCTTTACACCGTCGGCCATTTGCAAGAAAAATTACGCAACGATGCGGCGGCCATCGAAGCCTACCGCCAAGTGACGCAATTGCCGCGTGATGTTGAAGCCCGTAGCGATAGTTCAAATCCCCAATACCGCCGGCAGCGGAGTTTCTGGCGCAGTGCCGCCGTGCTCAGCCGTTTGCAGAAATATAATGAAGCATTGGCGCTGTGCCGCGCGTATCGCAGCGAATATCCCAGCGGCGAATTTCGCGATACGGTTTTGCTGCTCGAAGCCGGCATTCAACGCGACGGCAATAATGATTATCCCACTGCATTGCGGTTGTATCAGGAATTGCTGCAAAATTTTTCCGAGAGCCCGCTGGTTGACGACGCGCAATGGGGGATTGCCGACGTTTACGAGCGGATAGGGGAGAAGCGTTTGGCGAGTTTGGAGTGGCAGCGCTTGATGAAAGTTTATCCCGCCAGCGAGCACTTTTCCAGCGCGCAAAATCGGCTGCGCCTGCTGGAAGAATTTGAGCCGAGCAACTCG
>Ga0073934_10006875_pt1 | contig 16239 bp, 11 predicted proteins | sample LarsenN4metaG_FD_76834 | JGI IMG/M metagenome (GOLD analysis project Ga0073934, IMG submission 76834) | Hot spring sediment bacterial and archeal communities from British Columbia, Canada, to study Microbial Dark Matter (Phase II) - Larsen... ...
GAACGTAGTGGAGGTCGGTCTGCGCATTTATGGTAACCCAGAACTGCCCCGCTCCGATGTGACCATCGCCGAGTATGATGCCACAGAACTCGGCAAGATCCCCGGAGTATGCGGGCAAGGGGATATGCCGGGCGTGCGAGTAGCCAGGCTTGAGTTCTCTCTGAATCCTGATGCCAAGGCGCAACAGGCGATTGTACACGGTCATCTCCGCCAGGCCCAGCAGATCTGCGATCTCGCCGATAGGCAGATTCCGGCGAACATAAAGCTCCTCCAACTCTATGCGCTTCTCTGTCTCCTCTTGCGCAGTCCATCGCCGCGGCATATTTGGTATCGTAGATTCTTGTCGCTCCGGGGTCATTGCCTCTGTCAAATCAATCGAGGATGGAAGGACGGTTCGGTGTGCGCTACAGGGCATGAACGACCCAAGAGAGCCTGAGCGAAGGAGAACTTGATTGAAGGTTGCTGGAATCGTATAATTCAGAGTGGTCTTGGGCGGGTGGCTGAGCCCGGACAAAAGCAGCTGACTGTAGATCAGCCGGCTTCGCGCCTGCGGAGGTTCAAATCCTTCCCCGCCCACCAGGTCCCATAGTTAGGGTAGTATGTCAGCAGTAGGCGGGGCACCCTGCTTACTGCTTATTGCTTGTGCTCGGCTCGGTCAGTTCGACAGGCGGGGATAGCTCAATGGTAGAGCTCCGGCCTTCCAAGCCGGTTATGGGGGTTCGATTCCCCTTCCCCGCTCCAACCTGCATCGATTATCCGAGTGGTCAGGACTATGCAGGCGGATCAGCAGGCTGCGGCGGCGATGTTCACAGCCGCGCCGCCCAATGCGAGAGATCGGATCGCGCCCATGGCCTAGTCCCTTGTGTTCCCTAAAGTGACCCTAAAGTGACCTTATAGCTCCTTGAGTGACGCAAACACACGACCTTACGCTCCCTCAACTCGGTCCGGACCGAGCTGATGGCACCGCTCGGCGAAGTCTGCGGCCGCGCGATGCAGGGCAGGGGCAAGGCAGAGAGATGCGCTCGTTCTGCCTCTGGTCGAGACATCTGGCGGCCGCCTGTATCCTCCTCACAGGGGCGGCACCGTCGTGGGCTGCCGCCACGCTGGCCGTCAAGTTCATCTCCGTCCCTCCCTCTGTGCGGCGGGGAGCCCCAGCGCGTGTGGAAGTGGCCACGGTCTCCGGGGCGATCTGCGACATCGAGGTGCGCAGCCCCGCCGGGGTGGTCCGCACGGCCGGGATCCGCCCCAAGAAGGCCCTGGAGTCGGGCCGCATCGTGTGGACCTGGCGCGTCGGCAAGACGATGCGGCCGGGCACGTGGAAGATCGTGGTGGACTGCCTGCTGGGCGAGCAGGTGGGCCGCGTAGAGACTCGCCTTGTTGTGAAGTAGTCGCAAAGGTAGAGGCACCGCGGCGGCCCCGAGGGGTCACCCGCGGCGGCAGCGAACTCGTTGTGCCGGAATGACCGCCCAGCTGCTCGACGGCCGCGCCATGGCGCGCGATGTGGAAGCGGACGCAGCCCGCGAGGCCGCCGCGCTCACCGCTCGCTACGGCATCTCCCCGTGCCTCGCCGCCATCCTGGTGGGCGATGATCCCGCCTCCGCGCTGTACGTGAGACGCAAAGCCGAAGCCTGCGGGCGCGCCGGGATGCGCTCGGAGACGTTCCACCTTCCCGCGTCGGCCGTGGAAAGTGAGGTGCTGGCGCTGATCGGCGACCTCAACGCGCGCGCCGACGTCCACGGTATCCTCCCCCAGCAGCCGATGCCACCGCAGATCAACCCCCGAACGGTCTTCGAGCGCATCGATCCGCGCAAAGACGTGGACGGTCTGGGGCCACTGAACATGGCCGCGCTCATGGTAGGGCGGCCGAACTTCATCCCCTGCACGCCGGCGGGGATCATGGTGTTGCTGCAGCGCGCGGGCATCGACCCGGCAGGCAAGGAAGCGGTGGTCGTCGGCCGGAGCCTTATCGTGGGCCGGCCGGTGGCGCTGCTCCTGCTGCACGCGCACGCCACCGTGACCTGGTGTCACACACGGACGTCCGACCTGGCCGCCCACACCGGACGGGCGGATATCCTGGTCGTGGCGGCGGGGCGCGCGCGTCTGGTCACCGGTGAGATGGTCAAGCCGGGGGCCGCCGTGATCGACGTGGGGATCACGCGCCTGAACGGGAAACTCATCGGCGACGTGGACTTCGCCTCCGCCTCGCCGGTGGCCGGGTGGATCACCCCCGTGCCGGGTGGGGTAGGGCCCATGACCATCGCCATGCTCCTGCGCAACACCGTGCAGGCCGCCGCCACGCAGCTCCGGGACAGCCGGATCGCCTGAGCGTGGGAACCTCTCCGTGAGCCCGTGCGCCGGATGGACCGCGTGACCTCACCGCGATGACGCTCGCCGAAGCGGTGGCCTACATCGAAGGTCTGCTGACCCGCGCCCACGCCTCGGCTCCGGAAGACGAGCGCATCAAGCTGCGGCGCGTGGAAGCGCTCCTGACCCGGCTCGGATCCCCCCATCAGGCGTTTCGCTCGGTCCTCATCGCCGGGACGAAGGGCAAAGGTTCGACCGCGGCGATGATGGCCTCGGTACTGCAGGCCGCCGGCATCCGGGTCGGCCTGTACACGAAGCCGCATCTGGTGGACTATCGCGAGCGCGTGCGCGTCGACGGCATCCTCATCAGTCCGGAGGAGCTGGTGGCGACCGTGGCCGATCTCGTCCCTCACATCGAGGCCATGGCCCAGACCCCGGACGGGCCGCCCTCGTACTTCGAAGCGTCGGTGGCCGTGGCATTCACCTATTTCGCCGCCCGCCGCGTGGACCTTGCGCTCGTGGAGGTCGGGCTGGGGGGACGGCTCGACGCGACCAATATCGCCGACCCGGTCCTCTCCGTGATTACGCCGGTGAGCTACGATCACATGCACGTGCTGGGCACAACGCTGGAGGCCATCGCCCGGGAGAAGGCCGGGATCGTCCGGCGCGAGGGCCTCGTCATCAGCGCACCGCAGGCCCCGGAGGCGCTGGCGGCGATCATCGAGACCTGCGCCCGCGAGCGGGCCGAACTGCGCCTGGTGCACGAGCGGATGCGCTGGCAGCAGGAGGGAGGATCCCTCCACGAGCAGGCCTTCACCCTGCGCAGCCCCGTCCGCGACTACGGCCGGCTCCGGCTCCCGCTGATCGGCGTCCACCAGGTGATCAATGCGGCGACCGCCGTCGCCGCGCTGGAGGGGCTCAGCGAGCGCGGCCTTGCCGTCGATGCGCAGGCGGTGCGGGCGGGTCTCGCCGCCGTCTCCTGGCCCGCCCGGGTGGAAGTCATCGCGGAGCGCCCGTACGTGGTGGTGGACGTGGCCCACAACCCGGCGTCGCTGGCCGCCCTGCGCCAGACGCTGGAGACCGTCTTCCCGGGCCGGCGCATCATCCTCGTCTTCGCCATGGTGGCCACCCACGACCACCACGCCGGCACGAGCCTCATTGCCCCCATCGCGGACACCGCGATCGTCACCACCCCCCTGCATCTGAAGCCGCTCCCCGCCGCGGTGCTCGCGCAAGAAGTCCGGCGCTACGTCTCGCAGGTGGAGGTCATCGAGAACCGGGAAGCCGCCGCCGCGCGCGCGCTGGAGCTCGCGGGGCCGGACGACGTGGTGGTGGTGACCGGATCGTTCTTCCTCGTGGGCGAAGTGCGCGAGTGGATGCACAGGAGGGCTCTTCAGGCAACGCGAACTTCCCTGTGATCCGTTCCCCAGTTGTGCGAGCCATCGAGCCGGAGGAGCACGGGTGTGGCTTGATGTGATCGTCGAGGACGTGCTCGCTTCGCGTCCCGCCGACCGGTACGTGGTGAACGACGCCAAGAGCCCGTCGGGGCCGATCCATGTGGGGTCCCTGCGCGGCGTCATCCTCCACGACTGCGTCGCCCGGGCGCTGTCCGACCGCGGCAGGGCGGCCCGGTTCCTCTACGGGTTCGACGACTACGATCCGATGGACGGGCGGCCCGCCGGCGTCCCGGAGGAGTTCGACCGCTACCTCGGCGCGCCGCTGTCCGAGATCCCCGCGCCCGACGGGACCGCGCCGAGCTACGCGCGGCAGTTCGGAATGGGGTTTGTCGAGGTCTTCCGCCGCCTGGGCTCCGACCCCGAGGTGTACTGGACCAGCGAGATGTACAAGTCCGGCGCGTTCAACGACGCCATCCGTCTCGCGCTGGACCGCTCCGCCGAGCTCATCGCCATCGACCGGGAGATCAGCGGCAGCCGGAAGGCCGAGCGCCATCCCATCCAGCCGGTCTGCGAGCAATGCGGCCGGATCGGCACGACGGTGGTGACGGGCTGGGACGGCCGGCGCATCTCCTACGAGTGCCGGCCGGACAAGGTGAGCTGGGCGCGGGGCTGCGGCCACCGGAGCGGGCGGTCGCCGTTCGACGGCGGGAGCAAGCTGCAGTACAAGGCGGAGTGGGCGGCGAAGTGGCGCATTCTTCAGGTCTCGGTGGAGGGAGCCGGCAAGGACCACATGACCAAAGGCGGCAGCCACGACGTCGCCGCGGCGATGTGCGAGCGCGTGTTCGACTATCGCCCGCCCTATCCCATCGCCTACGAGTGGTTCCTGGTCGGCGGGCGGAAGATGAGCACGAGCACGGGGGTCGGCGTGGCGGCCGGAGAGCTGGTGGAGATCCTGCGGCCGGAGCTGGCGCGCTTCCTGATGGTCCGGCCGCACTACAAGCAGCAGATCAACTTCGACCCGGCCGGCGAAACCATCCCGTCGCTCTACGACGAGTACGACCGCGCGGCGGCGGCCTACTTCGGGGAGCGGGAAGGCAAGACGGCGGCCGAGGCGGAGCTGCTGCGGGACCACGCGCGCACCTTCTACTTCTCACGTACCGCGGGAGAACCGCCGAACGCCTTCCGGATGCGCTTCGCCAAGGTGGCCTACCTCATCCAGATGCCGGCCGTGAACGTGGAGGACGCCGCCGCCGCGGAGAAGGGCGCGCCGCTGAGCGGGGCCGACCGCGCCGAGCTGGCCCAACGCATAGACGACGCGCGGCGGTGGCTGCGCACGTACGCCCCCGACCATTACCGGTTTCAGGTGCAGCCGTCCCTGCCCGCGGTCGCGCTCTCCCCGGAGCAGCGGCAGTTCCTGGCCCGTCTGGCCGGCGTGGTAGAGACGCACGCCCGCTGGCAGGGCGAGGAGTTGCACGCACAGGTGCACACGCTGAAGCACGACCTGGGGCTGCCCGCGAAGGAGGCGTTCGGCGCCATCTACCTGGCCTTTCTCGGCAAGCCCTCCGGGCCGCAGGCCGGATGGTTTCTCGCGTCGCTCGACCAGGCCTTCGTGCTGGCCCGGCTGCGCGAGGCCGCGGGAGCGCACTGATGGACGCCGGGCGCGTTATCCTGGTCTTCGCCAACCTCGAGGAGGCACACATCACGCGCATCAGGGCTGTGGATCCCCGCGTCGAGGTGGCGGCGGTGGCTGACCGCGGGAAAGGGATCGAGCTGGCCGGCCGCGCCGAGATCATGGTGGGGTGGAACATCCCCCGCGAAGCGGTGCAGCGCGCCGCGCGGCTGCGCTGGATCCACTCCACGGCGGCCGGCGTGGATCAGCTGCTCTACCCCGAGGTGCGCGAGCGCGACATCATCGTCACGACGAGCAGCGGGATCCATCAGCCGCTGGTGGAGCACGTCTTCGCCATGCTGCTGGCGCTGGTGCGCCGCCTCCACGTCGCCATCCGCAACCAGCAGGTGCGGAAGTGGGACCGCGCGCGCGCCGTGGGCGGGGAGGTGCGGGGCCTGACGCTGGGCGTGCTGGGGTTGGGCTCCATCGGCGCGGACGTGGCCGCGAAGGCGAGCGCCTTCGGGATGCGGGTGATCGGCACCAGGCGCACGCCCGGGGCCGTCCCGCACGTCGAGCAGGTCTATCCGCCCGAGGCGCTGCACGAGGTCCTCGCCGCCTCCGACGTGGTCGTCGTGGCCCTGCCGCTCACCGACGCCACCCGCGGGCTGCTGGGAGAGGCGGAGTTCCGGGTGATGAAACCCGGCGCGCTGCTCATCAACATCGGGCGCGGGCCGATCGTGCAGGAACCGGCGTTGATCCGCGCGCTGCAGGAACGGTGGATCGCCGGGGCCGGGTTGGACGTCTTCGAGCGCGAGCCGCTCCCCGCGGACAGCCCGCTGTGGGCGATGGAGGACGTCATCATTACCCCGCACGTCTCCGGAGGCTGGCCGGGGTACCTGGACGCGGCGATCCCGCTGTTCTGCGAGAACCTGGAGCGCTACCTGCGGGGGGCACCGCTGCTCAACCTTGTGGACAAGTCGCGCGGATACTAGCATGAAGGAGGCACGCGGCGCCCGGCCCTCACGACCCTGCGCGGGGGACGCACGCGCGGCGTCCCCCTGCAACCCCCTCCGCGCGCATGAGGAGGATTCGCTGGTGAAGCCATTTCCGCCTGAGCACGTCCGCAATGTCGCTGTCGTCGGGCACGGCGGGACGGGCAAGACCTCGCTGGTCGAGGCGATGCTCTTCCTGGCCAAAGCCGTGGACCGGCTGGGAAGGGTCGATGACGGCACCGCCACGACGGACTTCGACCCCGAGGAACAGCGCCGCAAGCACACCATCAACGCCTCACTGGCCCCGCTCGAGTGGAAGCAGACCAAGGTCAACCTGCTGGACGCCCCGGGCTACCCGGACTTCGTGGGGGAGGTGGTGGGCGCGCTGCGGGTGGTCGAGGGCGCCGTGGTCGTCGTGGACGCCAACGCCGGCGTGCAGGTGCAGACCGACGTCGCCTGGCGGCTGGCGGAGCAGGGCGGGGTGAGCCGGCTCATCGTCATCAACCGCCTCGATCGCGAGAACGCCAGCTTCGACCGGACCCTCCAGTCCCTGCGGGACCGCTTCGGCACGAAGGTCGCGCCGCTGCACATCCCCATCGGCACGGAGGCCGGATTCTCGGGCGTGGTCGACGTGGTGGAGATGAAGGCCTACACTTTCAAAGACGGGGAGATGGAAGTCGCAGGCGTGCCCGCGGAGCTCGCCCCGGCTGCGGGGGCGGCCCGGGAGAAGCTCGTCGAGGCCGCGGCGGAGACCGACGACGCGCTCGTCGAGAAGTACCTCGAGGCGGGAGAGCTGACCCAGGAGGAGCTGCTCCACGGCCTCCATACGGGCGTGAAGAACGGCTCCCTCGTCCCCGTGCTGTGCGCCGCCGGCACGCGGCTCATCGGGGCCCCCCTGCTGCTGGATGCCATCGTCGCCTATCTGCCCGCGCCCTCGGAGCGGGCTGAGATCTCCGCGAAGGACGCGAAGCAGAACCCCGTGACGATCGCCGTGGGCGCGGACGCCCCCCTTGCTGCGCTGGTCTTCAAGACGGTGGCCGATCCCTACGTGGGGAAGCTCAGCTACTTCCGCGTCTACGGGGGCACGTTTCGGTCGGACTCGCAGATCCTGAACAGCACGCGCGGCAAGCCGGAGCGGGTGGGGCAGGTGTACTTCATCAGAGGGAAGGTCCAGGAGGCCACGCCGCAGGTGGGGCCGGGAGACATCGGGGCCGTCGCGAAACTGGCGGAGACCGGCACCGGGGACACCCTTGCGGCCAGGGAGCATCCCGTGGTCCTGCCGCCGATTGCCTTCCCGGCGCCCGCGATCTCCATGGCCGTTGAGCCCAAGAGCAAGGGCGACGAGGACAAGATGGGCTCGTCGCTGGCGCGGCTGGCCGAGGAAGATCCCACGTTCCACGTCCGCCGCGATGCCGAGCTCAAGCAGACCGTAATCTCCGGAATGGGCGAGTCCCACCTGGAGATCATGGCCGACCGGCTGCGGCGGAAGTTCAGCGTGGACGTCGTCCTGCATCCGCCCCGCGTCCCCTACCGGGAGACGATCCGCGGCCGGGCGAAAGCCCAGGGCCGCTACGTGAAGCAGACCGGCGGGCGCGGCCAGTACGGGGTGTGCTTCCTGGAGTTGGAGCCGACCGGCCGCGGCGGGGGCTTCGAGTTCGTGGACAAGATCTTCGGCGCCGCCATCCCGAACCAGTTCATCCCGTCGGTGGAGAAGGGCGTGCGGAAGACGCTGGAGGAGGGGGTCCTGGCAGGCTATCCCGTCGTGGACGTGCGCGTCACCCTGTTCGACGGGAAGTACCACGACGTGGATTCGTCGGACATCGCCTTCCAGATCGCCGGCTCGATGGCGTTCAAGGAGGCGGCGAGCCAGGCCGGGCTGGTGCTGCTGGAGCCCATCATGGATCTCAAAGTGACCGTCCCCGAGGAGCAGATGGGCGACGTGATCGGCGATCTCAACGCCAAGCGGGGCCGGATCATGGGGATGGATCCCCAGGGGAACGGCACCACCGTGGTCCACGCCCAGGTGCCGCAGGCCGAGATCCTGCGCTACGCCTCCGACCTGCGCTCCATGACCGGCGGGCGTGGGACGTTCGAGGCGACGTTCTCCCACTACGAGGAAGTCCCGGCCCACGTGACCGAGAAGGTCGTGGCCGAGGCGAAGGCCCAGAAGGCGGCCGCGGCGGCGCACTAGCCGCCCCGGTCGGGCCGCACCCTGACAGGAATAGCCCGAGGGCGCCAGGCGTTCGGCAGGAGGGCAGACAGGCCTGCCGAACGAGTGTGGGGCCAAGTCGTGGACGGAGGGCCTTATCTCCGCTGAGATAGGGCCCTTATGGTTTCCCCGGTGACCATGCGCGGGCTGCTATCCACCGAAACCAAAGAGGAGATCCGCCGGCGGGTCGACCTCGTAGAGCTGGTCAGCTCCTACGTGGCGCTGAAGAAGGCCGGCCGCTACCACAAGGGTCTCTGTCCGTTCCACCAGGAGAAGACCCCCTCGTTTCATGTGGATCGAGAGAAAGGACTCTGGCACTGCTTCGGGTGTTCGTTGGGCGGCGACGCGTTTGATTTCATCATGCGCATCAGCAACCTCTCGTTCATGGAGGCCGCCGAAGCGCTCGCGAAGCGCGCCGGCGTGCGGATCGAGCGCTCGCCACAGGAGGCCGTGCGCGCCACCGAGCGGGACCGCATGTACCGGGCCCTGGAGGCGGCGGCCGGCTTCTTCCGCGAGCAACTGCAGCATCCCGGCCGGGGCGGCCCGGCCCGCGCCTACCTGGAGCGCCGGGGCGTCGATGCGGCCACCGTGGAGCGGTTCCGGCTGGGCTACGCACCGGCCGCCTGGGACGACCTGCAGAAGGTGCTCGGCGCCAGGGGGTTTGCGCCTGCCTTGCTGGAGAAGGCGGGACTCGTGAACGCTCGCTCCGGCGGGGACGGATTCTACGACCTCTTCCGGAACCGGCTGATGTTCCCCATCGTCGATCTTCAGGACCGGGTCGTGGGATTCGGGGGGCGGGCGCTCGACGACAGCGAGCCGAAGTACCTGAACTCGCGCGAGACGCCGATCTTCGTCAAGGGCCGCACGCTCTATGCCCTGAACTGGGCGCGCGAGACCGTCCGGAAGTTGGACGAGATTGTCATCGTTGAAGGGAACATGGACGTCGTGGCCGCCCACCAGTACGGGATCACGAACGCCGTGGCCTCCCTGGGCACGGCGCTGACCGCGGACCAGGTGCTGGTGATGAAGCGGCTGGCCTCCCGCGCCGTCATCGTCTACGACGCGGACGCGAGCGGGCAGGCGGCGATGGAGCGGGCCATGGCGCTGTTCGAGGAGGCGGACCTGCCGGTGCGCGTGGCGATCCTGCCGGCCGGAGATCCCGACGAGTTCCTCCGGACCCGCGGGGCGGAGGCGTTCCGGGCGCTGGTGGCGGCGGGGCTCCCGGTTTTCGAGTACCAGCTGCGCATGGCCGCGCAGCGGCACGATCCGCAGACGGTGGATGGGAAGGTCCGCATTGTGGATGAGCTCCTGCCCGCCGTGGCCGCGGTGGCGAACCCCGTCCGGCAGGCGGAGTACGTGCGCATGCTGGCCGAGCGCTTCGCCCTGCGCGAGGACGCGGTGCGCCAGCGGCTGCGCGCCCGCCGGCCGGGGCGGCCGGCGGCTGAGCGGAGCCGGCGGGAAGCGCCCGACGCGGCCGTGGCCTCCCCCGACGCCGCCCGGGCGCGGGCCGAGCGGTGGCTGATCCACCTGATGGTGCACGTCCCCGAGTTGCGCCGGGAGCTGGCCCGGCGGATCGACGCCGAGGACTTCGCGGATCCCACGCATCGCGCGCTGGCGCGTGCGCTGCTCGGCGCGGCGAGTGCGGACCCGGACGCGCTGCGCGGCGCGGTGGAGGACGAGGCGGCCGAACGGCTGCTCCTGGGCCTGCTGTTCGAGGATCCGCCCATGGAGGAAAAAGACAGGGAGCAAGTGGTCAACGACGCGGTGGACTATCTCACGCGCCGGCAGCACGCGGCGGGCCAATTCGACGCGCTGCAGAAGGCGATTGCGGCCGCGCAGGCCGCGGGGGACGTACAGCAGGTCCGGCGCCTGCAGACGGAGTATGAAGAACTGATTGGGATGTTGCATGCCTCCCGGAAGGGAGGTGACGACCATGGCGCGGAAAAAGGCGGCGCCTGACGCCGCACCGACAACCGACGGGCAGCAGCCGCAGATGCCGGCCGAGCTCAAGGCATTGGTGGAGCTGGGGCGGAAGCGCGGCTATCTGACGCACGACGAGATCCTCGAGCAGTTCCCCGACGCGGAGCAGAACATCGAGGTCATCGACCGCGTCTATTCGGTGCTCCTGGAAGCGGGCATCGATGTGGTCGAAGATGCCAAAGAGGCCGAGCAGAAGGGGAAGGAGGAGGAGGAAGAGGCCAAGGCCGAGGGCGTCGCCATCGACGACCCGGTCCGGATGTACCTCAAGGAGATCGGCAAGGTCTCCCTGCTGTCCCCGGAGCTGGAGATCGAGCTGGCCCAGCGGATGGAGAAGGGGGATGAGGAGGCCAAGCGCCGCCTCATCGAGGCCAACCTGCGCCTCGTCGTCAGCATCGCCAAGAAGTACGTCGGGCGCGGGATGCTCTTCCTCGACCTCATCCAGGAGGGCAACCTCGGCCTCATCCGCGCCGTCGAGAAGTTCGACTGGCGGAAAGGCTTCAAATTCAGCACGTACGCCACGTGGTGGATCCGGCAGGCGATCACGCGGGCCCTGGCCGACCAGGCCCGCACGATCCGCATCCCGGTCCACATGGTGGAGACGATCAACAAGCTCATCCGGATCTCCCGCGCGCTGCTGCAGGACCTCGGAAGAGAGCCGACGCCGGAGGAGATCGCGCAGGCCATGGAGCTGTCCGTGGAGCGGGTGCGCGAGATCATGAAGATTGCCCAGGAGCCCATCTCGCTGGAGACGCCGATCGGCGAGGAAGAGGACAGCCACCTGGGCGACTTCATCGAGGATCAGGACGCCCTGGCCCCGGCGGAAGCGGCGTCGTTCACGATGCTCAAGGAGCAGCTCGAGGACGTGCTGGAGACGCTTACGCCCCGCGAGCGCAAGGTGCTCAAGCTTCGCTTCGGACTGGACGACGGCCGGCCGCGCACGCTGGAGGAGGTCGGGCGCGAGTTCGGCGTGACGCGCGAACGCATCCGCCAGATCGAGGCGAAGGCGCTGCGCAAGCTCCGCCACCCGTCGCGGTCGAAGCGCCTGAAGGACTTCATCGAGTAGCATACGCGGCTCTGCGGCCGGTGACCCGCACCCGCGCGTGAACCGTTAGTCGGCCGAATGCAAGTCGCGGGGGCGCCCGGCGCGGGTTGCCCCCGCTGGCGTGATGGCCGCCGGTCCGTCGTTGCGTTCGTGACCTATGTGGGGCAGTCCAGCTCGCCCCGGGGCGAGTTGAGAGAGTGCAGCGGGGAGGCAGCATGGAGCACCATATCAAGGATGCCGGGCTGGTGAAGAAGGGCCGCCAGCGAATCGAGTGGGCGGAGACCGAGATGCCGGTGCTGGGCCGCATCCGGGCGCGGTTCGCCGCCGAGCGCCCGCTCACCGACATGCGCATCTCCGCCTGCCTGCACGTGACGACCGAGACCGCCGGGCTGATGCGGACGCTGGCCGCGGGCGGCGCCCAGATCCGCCTGTGCGCCAGCAACCCGCTATCCACCCAGGACGACGTGGCGGCGGCGCTGGTGGAGGAGCAGATCAGCGTCTTCGCCATCAAGGGCGAGGACCGGGAGACCTACTACCGGCACATCCACCAGGCGCTCGACCTCAAGCCGCACGTGACCATGGACGACGGTGCGGACCTGGTCAGTACCATCCATGGGGATCGCCGGGACCTGCTGGGCGACATCGTCGCCGGCACGGAGGAGACCACCACGGGAGTGATCCGGCTTCGCGCCATGGCGCGGGACGGGGCGCTGCGCTACCCGATCATCGCCGTCAACGACGCGAAGACGAAGCATCTCTTCGACAACCGCTACGGGACGGGACAGTCGACCATCGACGGTCTCCTCCGGGCCACGAACCTGCTGCTGGCGGGGAAGACATTCGTGGTCTGCGGGTACGGCTCGTGCGGGCGCGGATTGGCGCTGCGGGCCCGCGGGATGGGGGCGCAGGTCGTCGTCACGGAGATCTCGCCGCTGCATGCCCTGGAAGCCATGATGGAGGGCTACGCCGTCATGCCGATGGCCGAGGCGGCGCATGTGGGGGATATCTTCGTCACGGTGACCGGCAACCGGTCGGTGCTGCGGCGCGAGCACTTCGAGGCGATGAAGGACGGCGCGGTGCTGGCGAACAGCGGCCACTTCAACGTGGAGATCGACATCCCGGCGCTGGCCGACCTGGCGGCCTCGACCCGCGAGGTCCGCGAGTTCGTCCAGGAGTACCGGCTGGCCGACGGCCGGCGGCTGTACCTGCTGGCCGAGGGACGCCTGCTCAACCTGGCCGCCGCCGAAGGCCACCCGGCGGCGGTCATGGACATGAGCTTCGCCAACCAGGCCCTCTCCGTGGAGTATCTCGCCCGGCAGGGGAAGGCCCTCGCCCCCAACGTCTACAGCGTCCCTCAGGACATCGACCAGATGGTGGCGCGGTTGAAGCTGGACGCCACCGGCGTGCGCATCGACGAGCTGACAGCCGAGCAGCGCAAGTACCTGCAGTCCTGGGAAGAGGGAACGTAGAGGGCGATCTGGCGGGAATCGCGCACAGAAGTCGAGGGGAGAGGCCGGGAGCCTCTCCCCTCGCATCGTGCCGGGACTTCCTGGCTACCGTTTGGCGTACATCGCGTCTTGGACGTACCCGTCGTGGGGTTGCCCGGTGTAGAAGTCGGTTTGAGGAGCCGTGGCCAGCCGGTTCAGTCCGGTCCAGACGACGTGGATGCTCCCGTCGCTGCCGGTCGCCAACCCCGTGTAGTCGCCGTGGAAGACGTTGCAGTCTTTCCCCTCGGCATTCGCCAACGGGCCATCGCTCTGCCCCGCAGGTCCGCACACATCCGGCCACAGCAACGGTGGGACATACTGGCCAGTCCAATGCGTTACCGAGATGTCGACCTGTTCTGAGGCCAGATCTCCTGTCGTTGGGGTGAGCGCCTGCTTGCTGCCGTCGGACGTCCACAAGACGTGGACGAAGCCGTCGTTGGCTGGTGGGAAGCCAAATCCAGGTGCATTGACGTCTTCATCCCAGGCGATGGCGAGGGTGCCGTTGGGCCGGTAGTCTGCCCACGGGAACCACTGGTGCCTTCCGCCTGCCGCATCGACCAACACGCGGCCCGTCCACGTCATGCCTCCGTCGAACGAATCGGTGCGGTAGATGTTCGTGTCCGAACCGGGCCCAGCGTTGCAGGGATCATAGTTGGGTGGCGAGCCCGGCAGCGTGAAGAAGCATCCGTCCGTGGCGTTGGGATTGGGGGTGCCGCGATCAGCGAACACGATGGTCAGGTGGTCCGGATTCTGGGGATCGGCCGTGATCGTTCCGGCCGCGTTCCACCGGATCTGATGCCCCCAGATGGTCTGCCGCCGGATGATCGAGAAGGGCATGTCGCTAAGCCCGTCCTCGAGCGTCGCCGCCCGGACGGGATTGCCGAAGGTCTGGCCCCCGTTGGTGGACTTGACGACCATGATCTGGCCGTCGAAGTCGAAGGGCACTTCCCAGAGCGCCTCATTCTGGTAGTTGTGGAAATGGACGTAGACGTCTCCGTCCGAGCCAACCTCAGGGTACGAGAACTGGTTCTCGTCGCACTCCGTGCTGCCCCCGGTCTCCTGGTAGGTACAGCTCGCATCCGATCCCGAGATCTCCTTCGGGGTAGACCAGGTGAGGCCGCCGTCGTCGGACCAGCTCAGCACGATCGCGGACTCGGCATACCCGCCATGAAGCGTGTTGACGAAGAGGCTGGCCGTGATGTAGCAGCGGCCGTTCCAGGGGCTGCCGGGCCAGTTATCGCACGTGATCCATTCCTTGTCAAAGAACCTCGCCTGGTTGGCCGGCCCGATCCCTGCTCCTCTCCCCTTCATCACGGTCACCGGCTCGCTCCAGGTGATCCCTCCATCCAGCGAGCGGCTCACGGAGACATCGCCCTGCGCCACCCATGGGCCGCCCTGGCCTCCCGTGTTCTCCAGTTGTGCCATGAGCACGACGGTCTGGTTGACGCTATTGGAGCGCGGATCGAGCACAAACGCGGGGGCGGGATCTCCAGCGCCGTTGCCGCTGCGCATCGGGATCTGTCCGTCAACCCATGTGATGCCGCCGTCCATTGAGGTGAAGAACCCCGTGGGCACAATCGCCTGGCGGGCTCCGGTGGAGTTGTTGAACCTGTAGAAGTAATCGTTCGAGCCGGCAACGAGGTGCAGCGGGTTGGTCGGGTGAACCGCGATGGCGATCTCATTGTCGGGCGCCCAGTTCTGCCCATACGCCGACACGTTGCAGCTGATGTCGACCGTCGCAGCAGGATTGCCCCCGCTCACCGTGCACCGGAAACGCTCAATCTGCGTCTTACTGTACTGCCCGCCGGGGTCGGTCTGCCCCAGAAACTCCTCGGGGCCCGTGCCCAGCTTGGTCATATGGAACGTGGAGGTACTGGCGGGTTTGTCTCGCGCCACGATAGGCGAGACCTCGACCATCAACAGACTGACTGCGAGCGCAATGCATCCAACGACCTTCAGATAAGGCAGGACTCTGCTCATACGCCCTCCCCCAGTTTAGGATTCCGTACACTGCCGACCGAGAATGCCGTGACAGGGCCATGGCGGGCGCCCTGCGTGCTCTGCACGATCCAGATATGCGATGGCTGCGCGCCGTAGCAGATCTGTTTCTCCCTCCCGTCTGCCAGGTCTGCCGTGGGCCCGGCCAGTTTCCCCTCTGTGACGCGTGCCGTGCTCAGTTCAGGCCGGTTGCCGCCCCCATCTGCTGGCGTTGCGGTCAGCCGCGATCAGCACCCCAGCCGGCTGACGTGTTGTGCGCCCACTGCCGCGGGTCGCGCGGAGGCTTTGGATGCGCGCGCGGCGTCGGAATCTTTGAAGGGCGGCTGCGCGGCGCCATTCACGCGCTGAAATTCGGCCGTTGCCGGGCGATGGCGGGCGTGCTGGGAGAGCCTATGGCAGGACTTGTGTCCGACGACCCGCACCTGCATGCCGATCTCATCATCCCCATTCCCCTGCACCCGCGTCGCCTGCGCGAGCGCGGATTCAACCAAGCCGAACTCCTTGCACGAGAAGTCGCGCGAGCCGCCATAGGCCGTGTGGATACCACCTTGCTGATGAAGGTTCGGGAAACGAGGTCGCAGGCGGAGTTGAGCCGGCAGGAACGGGCCATCAACCTGACGGGAGCGTTCGAGGCGAGCCGGCCGGTCAACGAGGCCCGCGTGCTGCTGGTTGACGACGTCATGTCGACTGGGGCGACTGCCAACGAGTGCGCGCGGGTTCTCCGGCGTGCGGGGGCGGGCGAAGTGGCGGTGGTCGTGGCGGCCATGGCTTTGCCGGAGAGGGCCCGCAAGTAGATGCTGACGGCTGTACCGTCCCATCATCCGACACTCGCGGCAAAGAGAATGACGGTCAGGGATGCGGCGCTGACGGAAACACTACAGCAGCAGAGCGACCACTTCCTTCGCGCGCGGTAGCGGAGGGCCATCCAGAAGGGATACCGTGGCCGTCCGGCATGGAAGTTCCGTGGAAGTTTTGCGGGGCGTCTCTAGCCTTGCCTCATGGCCATCAAGCATCTGACGGAGGCATGCAAGGATGCGGGCTCCGCAGGCCGATTCGCGAAGGCTACGCCAGTGTGAGATTCAACGGTGTCAGCAGCCCCGGCGGTGCGGCGAGCACGCGGGGAATCGTGTTGACGGCGATGGACCAGGTGGCCACGTCGCCGTGGATGCCGCCGTCGATCACCGCGGCAAACGCCGGCACGCCGTCGATGCGGATGGCATC
>Ga0073934_10006876_pt1 | contig 16231 bp, 9 predicted proteins | sample LarsenN4metaG_FD_76834 | JGI IMG/M metagenome (GOLD analysis project Ga0073934, IMG submission 76834) | Hot spring sediment bacterial and archeal communities from British Columbia, Canada, to study Microbial Dark Matter (Phase II) - Larsen... ...
CAGCACGCGCGAGCGCACGCACGCCACCGTGCGCCGCATTCTCGCCGTGACCACGTTGACGCCGGCTGCACACCTCACCTGCGTTGCGGCGACGCGCGCGGAGGTCGATGCGGTCATCCGCGCCTATCACGCCGCCGGCGTGCGCCACATCGTGGCGCTGCGCGGCGATCCGCCGGGCGGGCTCGGCGAGAAATATGCGCCGCATCCCGACGGCTATCGCAACGCAGCCGATCTCGTCGCCGGCATCAGACGCATTGCCGATATCGAAGTGTCGGTCGCCGCGTATCCCGAAAAGCATCCGGACAGTCCGAGCGTCGAGGCCGACATCGACATGCTCAAGGCCAAGGTTGATGCCGGTGCAACGCGCGCCATGACGCAGTTCTTCTTCGAGAACGACTGCTACTTTCGCTATCTGGATCGCGTGCGCGCGCGCGGGATCGATATTCCGATCGTGCCGGGCATTCTGCCGGTGCAGAACTTCAAGCAGACCCGGAGCTTCGCCGAACGCTGCGGCGCGAGCGTGCCGCGCTGGCTCGCCGAGCGCTTCGACGGCCTCGACGATGATGTGGCTACGCGCAAGCTGATCGCAGCAGCAGTCGCCGCCGAACAGGTGCTCGACCTCGCCGCGCGCGGGGTGAGCGACTTCCATTTCTACACCATGAACCGCGCCGATCTCGTTTACGCCGTCTGCCATCTGCTCGGTCTTCGGCCTGCCCGCAAGGAGGCCGCATGACGGTATTCGCTTTGAGAGTGACGTCCCGCTGGGCTCTCGGCACCGATCCTCCCCCGCAAGTGGTGGAACGGCGTTGGCCGAGCGCGTGCGAGTGAATTGCAGAAAGACCGATGCCCACAGCGTCCCACGCCAACATCCGAAGCCTGCTCAGGCGGCTCGCTGCCGAGCGCATCCTCGTGCTCGACGGCGCCATGGGCACCATGATCCAGGCCATGAAGCTCGACGAGGAAGGCTATCGCGGCGCGCGCTTCGACGCCTGGAATCGCGAGGTGCGCGGCAACAACGACCTGCTCAATCTCACCCGCCCCGATGCGATCCGCGACATCCATTACCGCTATTTTCGCGCCGGCGCCGATATTGTCTCCACCAACACCTTCTCCTCGACGGCGATCGCGCAGGCCGACTACGGACTTGGCGCGATCGCCTATGAGCTCAACCGCGAAGGCGCGCGCCTCGCCCGCGAGGCGGCCGCGCGCGCGGCAGGCGAGGACGGAAACCCGCGCTTCGTTGCCGGTGCGCTCGGTCCGACCAACCGCACCGCCTCGATCTCGCCGGACGTCTCCAATCCGGGTTATCGCGCGGTCACCTTCGACGACCTGCGCCAGGCCTACCGCGAGCAGGCGCGCGGCCTGATCGACGGCGGCGCCGACATTCTGCTGATCGAGACCATTTTCGACACGCTCAACGCCAAGGCCGCGATCTACGCTATTCTTGAAGAATGCGAGGCGCGCGGCGCCGACGTGCCGGTGATGATCTCCGGCACCATCACCGACCGTTCGGGTCGGCTGCTCTGCGGGCAGACGCCGGCCGCGTTCTGGCACGCGGTGCGGCACGCGCGCCCCTTCTCGATCGGCTTCAACTGTGCGCTCGGTGCCGAAGAAATGCGCGCGCACGTGGCCGAAATCGCCCGCATCGCCGACACCTTCGTCTGCGCCTATCCGAACGCGGGTCTGCCCAATGAGTTCGGGCATTATCACGAAAGCCCTGCCGCCATGGCACGGCATCTGGCTGAATTCGCCGAGGCGGGATTGATCAATATCGTCGGCGGCTGCTGCGGCACGACGCCCGAGCACATCCGGGCGATCGCCGAGGCCGTTCGTGGCAAACCGCCGCGCAAAGTGCCCGAGGTCAGGCCCTTGCTGCGGCTGTCGGGCCTGGAAGCCTTCACGCTTACGCCGGAAATTCCATTCGTCAACATCGGCGAGCGCACCAACGTCACCGGCTCGGCGAAATTCCGCAAGCTCGTGACCGCCGGCGACTACGCCGCCGCGCTTGCGGTTGCGCGCGAGCAGGTGGAGGCCGGGGCGCAGGTCATCGACGTCAACATGGACGAAGGCCTGCTTAACTCCGAAGAGGTGATGCGCACCTTCCTCAACCTGGTCGCCGCCGAGCCCGATATCGCGCGCGTGCCGGTGATGGTCGATTCGTCCAAGTTCTCGGTGATCGAGGCCAGCCTCAAGTGCATCCAGGGCAAGGCGGTGGTGAACTCGATCTCGCTCAAGGAGGGTGAGGCCACCTTCATCGAACAGGCACGAACCATCCGCCGGTACGGCGCGGCCGTGGTGGTGATGGCGTTCGATGAGCAGGGCCAGGCCGAGACGGTCGAGCGCAAGGTCGACATCTGCCGCCGCGCCTATCGCATCCTGACCGAGCAGGTCGGCTTTCCGCCCGAGGACATCATCTTCGACCCCAACATCTTTGCCGTGGCGACGGGAATCGAAGAACACGCCAATTACGGCGTGGCCTTCATCGAGGCCGCCCGCATCATTCGACGCGAATTTCCGCAGGTGCATGTATCCGGCGGCGTGTCGAACCTCTCGTTCGCCTTCCGCGGCAATGACCGCGTGCGCGAAGCCATGCACGCGGTGTTCCTCTATCACGCCATCCGCGCCGGCATGGACATGGGCATCGTCAACGCCGGCCAGATCGCGGTCTATGATGATCTCGATCCGGAGCTGCGCGCGGCCTGCGAGGACGTGGTGCTCAACCGGCGCTCTGATGCGGCCGAGCGCCTGCTCGCGCTTGCCGAGCGGTTTCGCGGCAAGGGGCTGGAGCACAAGGCCGCCGATCTCGCCTGGCGCGAATGGCCGGTGGAGCGGCGCCTCGCGCATGCGCTGGTGCACGGCATCACCGATCACATCGTCGCCGACACGGAGGAGGCGCGGCTTGCCGCCGAGCGGCCGTTGGCGGTGATCGAGGGGCCGTTGATGGCCGGCATGAACCTCGTCGGCGATCTGTTCGGGGCGGGCAAGATGTTCCTGCCGCAGGTGGTGAAATCGGCGCGCGTGATGAAGCAAGCGGTGGCGCACCTGATGCCGTTCATGCAGCAGGAGAAGGAGACGCGGGGGATGAACCGCGCGACGTCGGCGGGCAAGGTGCTGCTCGCCACCGTGAAGGGCGACGTGCACGACATCGGCAAGAACATCGTCGGCGTCGTGCTCCAGTGCAACAACTACGAGGTGATCGATCTCGGCGTCATGGTGCCGGCGGCAAGGATCCTGGAGACGGCTCGCGCCGAGAATTGCGACATTGTCGGCCTCTCGGGACTGATCACGCCCTCGCTCGACGAAATGTGCCACGTCGCGGCGGAGATGGAGCGGCAGAACTTCGACGTGCCGCTCCTGATCGGAGGCGCCACCACGAGCCGCGTGCATACCGCAGTCAAGATCCATCCCAACTATCGGCGCGGCCAGGCGATCTATGTGGCCGACGCAAGCCGCGCCGTCGGCGTCGTGGCCGCGCTGATGGGGCGCGACAGCCGGGAGCGCTATGTGGCCGAGACGCGCGAGGAATATGCGCGCATCGCCGCGGCCCACGCGCGCGCGCAGGAGGACAAGCGGCGGCTCTCGCTTGCGGATGCGCGCGCCAATGCCCTGCAGCTCGATTGGACGGGATATGTCCCCCCCGCGCCGAGCTTCGTCGGCACGCGCCTGTTCGCGGACTATCCGATCGCCGAACTGATCGACTACATCGATTGGTCGCCGTTCTTTGCCACCTGGGAGCTGAACGGCAAGTTTCCGGCGATCCTCGACGACGCCAAGGCCGGCGAGGCGGCGCGCGCACTCTATGCCGACGCCAGGGAAATGCTGCGGCGGATCGTGGAGGAGCGCTGGTTCCGCGCCGCGGCGGTGATCGGCTTCTGGCCGGCGCAGGCGCGCGGCGACGACATTGAGCTCTTCGCCGACGAGGAGCGCCGCAAGCCGCTCGCGGTGTTGCACACGCTGCGCCAGCAGCTCGCGCGCCGCGAGGGGCGGGCCAATGTGGCGCTTGCCGACTTCGTTGCGCCCGCAGGGGTCGCCGACCATGTCGGCGCCTTCATCGTCACGGCGGGCCTCGGCGAGGACGCGGCGGCGTCCCGTTTCAAGGACGCCAACGACGATTATTCCGCCATCATGGTCAAGGCGCTGGCCGATCGGCTGGCCGAGGCCTTCGCCGAGCGGCTGCACCAGCGGGTGCGCCAGGAGTTCTGGGGCTATGCCGCAGACGAGGTCCTGTCAAACGCCGACCTGATCGCCGAGAAGTATCGGGGCATCCGACCCGCGCCCGGCTATCCGGCCCAGCCCGATCACAGCGAGAAGGCGACGCTCTTCCGCCTGCTCGATGCCGGCCGCATCGGCGTTCGGCTGACGGAGAGCTGCGCCATGTGGCCGGGAGCCTCGGTCTGCGGCCTCTACTTCAGCCATCCGCAAAGCCACTACTTTGGCGTCGGCAAGATCGAGCGCGACCAGGTCGCCGACTACGCGCGACGCAAAGGCTGGACGCTTGCGGAGGCCGAGCGCTGGCTTGCGCCGATCCTCAACTATGACCCGCGTGCATCCGCGCGAGAGGCTGCGGCTTGAGCACAAAAAATACACCGGAGGGAGGTCCCTCCGGCGTCGGATGCTGGCCGTTTGACGGCGATGTTCGCTCTTAAGGGCTCCCCCCAACTCAGAACGCGCCGAGCAGGATGGCGCCGACGAAAGCGATCGCCACGCAAGCTGCAAGGACGTTCAGTCGTAAGGACAAGTCCACCTTTCGGCCTCCCTTGGTAGGGTCGAATGGCGTAACTTTACCAGAGCGCGCTCCGCGCCCGAAGCCATAAAGATGTTGCGCCGCGGCATGCCCATGATCGCGCGCATAGGCCATAAACAATTGAAGAAACACAGGAAATGTCGCTCCGGGGCATCGGGAAGGGGCGGCGGTCGCTGCACGTATCGCGAAAAATACCATTTCAACACAACCATTAAGTGATATCCGTCCACCGCTTTTCCACCGGTCAGCGGCGGCGGGCGATTGCGGTCTCAAGGAACAGCGCGGCTTCGAGGGTGGCGCGATCGGCGCCGAAGCGGCCGATCACCTGCATGCCGAGCGGCAGGCCGTCTTCGTCGGCCAGGCCGGGCACATTGACGCAGGGGTTTCCCATCAGCGTCCAGAGCCGGTTGAAGGTTGAATTGCCGGTCGAGCGCAGTCCCTCGGGTGCGGCCCCCGGGGCCGAGGGAGACAGGATCACGTCGCAGTCTGCCATCAGGTCCGCCAACGCCTGGCGCGCGCGGCTCGCCGTGCGGCGCGCCTCGTCATAGGCGTCGGCCGAGATGGTCGTCCCCGCGTCGATCAGCTCCCGCAGGCTCTTGCCGAGCTGGTCGCGGTGCCGGTCGTATTCCGGCGCAAGCGCCCGTGCCGCCTCGTAGGCGTGGATGGTGCTGTGGGCGCGAAAGGCCGCCGCCACCACCGGCGGCAGTTGGATGTCCCTGATGCGTGCCATGGCGGCGGCCGCGGCGCGGGCGGCCGCGTCGAGAGCCGCAGCCATGTCGGCGCTGGCCGAGGGCCAGGGCTGTGCCCGCAGGACGGCGATGCGCGGGGAGGCGGGTGAGGCGCGGTCCACCCGCAGGTCGCGGCCGCTGACGGCCGCAGCAAAGAAGGCGACGTCGGCCACGCCGGCGGCGAACAGGCCGGCGGTGTCCAGATGCCAGGACACGCATTTCATGCCGACCGCGGGCAGCATGCGGTACGAAGGCTTGTAGCCGACCACCCCGCAATAACTCGCAGGCCGAATCACCGAGCCGCCGGTCTGGCTGCCGGTCGCAATCGGCACGAAGCCCGCCGCCACGGCCGCCGCCGATCCCGAGGACGAGCCGCCCGGGGTGTGCGCAGGCTTGCGCGGATTGCGCGTCTTGCCCGGATCGAGATGGGCGAATTCGGTCGTCACCGTCTTGCCGAGCACGAGGCCTCCGGCCCGCCGCAAGAGGGTCACGAGCGGGGCGTCCATCCTCGGCCGATGCCCGGCATAGATCGGCGAGCCGTATTCCGTCGGCAGGTCGGCGGTATCGAAGATGTCCTTGAGGCCCGCCGGCAGGCCGCGCAGCGGCGTGTCCTTGAGGGCCGGATTTTGCGCCGCCTTGCGCGCCCCATCCAGATCGAGCGTGACGAAGGCACCGATTTCGGCCTCGCGCGCGGCGATCGCCTGGGCGCATTGCTCGATCACCTGTACGGGGGTGAGTTCGCCGGCCTCGATGCGGCGAGCAAGATCGAGGGCGGACAACATCAGGCGGTGCCGTTAAGTCTCGCCATGACGCGATCGGTGAAGCGGCGCGCCGTCGGCATCACCAGGTAGCCGGTGAGCGCCGCGATCGGCCAGGCCACGACATAGGACATGGCCCATTGGCTCAGGAAATCGGAGGCTAAGCCGAGATTGAGGAAGGTGGCAACGAACGTCACCACCAGCACCATGACCGCCGTCATGGTCGTGACGAGGATGAGGCGGGCCTTGCCTTCCATTGCCGTTCTCCGGGGGAGAAGCCCGCGCCTTTGCCGCGGGCCGGCAGCCTTGTGGCCCGAAATGGGGCCGTCGATCAAGGGCGCGTATACCGCGAGCTAACCATGAAGGCGGAGCGAGCATTGAAGAGTCGTTAACGGAATTGCCCGCATTGTCGGCCGCATGTGGCGTGGCGTGCGTTGGTATCTCGTGGGCTGTCTCGTCCTCGTCGCGCTCGCCGGATGCGGCCGCGGTTTCCTTCAATACGCTGAGCGCGAGAAATGGCGGCGCGAGGCGGAGGTGGCCTGTCTCAACTCGGGCACCGTCAGGGAAGGAGCGGGCGTCGTCCGCGTCGAGCCGATCGAGGGGCCGGGCATCTGCGGCGCCGACTTTCCGCTGAAGGTGGCATTGCTGGGCGACAGTGCGCCGCTCGGCTATGCCGACGAGCCGATCCGCCCACCGGGCGCAATTCCGGGCGCGCCGGCTGCTTCGCCGCCCTGGCCGCTCGCGGGGCCGCCGCCCCGACAAGGCTCGCAGCGGCGCGTGCCGGCGCGGAGCGGTGAGATGCCCGCTCGGCGCGATCCGCCGACGACGCCTGATGCGCCGTTGTCGATCCATCCCCCGGAGGTGGATGCCGACGCGCGCGATCCGCGGGCGCAGCGGCCGCGGCTTTCGCCGGCGTCGGCAAGTCCCACGGCGCCGGCGCAATCGCTACCTCCGCTCGGACCGCCGCGCGCTGCACCGGCCGCAGGTGTCTCCGCGGTCGAGGTCAAGCCCGCCGCCACGCTCGCCTGTCCGATCGTCTCTGCCCTCGATCAATGGATCGCCAATGCGGTACAGCCCGCGGCGCTCAAGTGGTTTGGCAGGCCGGTGGTCGAGATCCGGCAGATTTCCGCCTATTCCTGTCGCGGCATGAACGGTCAGCCCGGCGCGCGCATTTCTGAGCACGCCTTCGGCAATGCGCTCGATATCGCCGCCTTCGTGCTGGCCGACGGCCATCGCGTCACGGTCAAGGACGGCTGGCGCGGCACGCCGGAGGAGCAGGGCTTCCTGCGCGATGTGCAGGGCGCGGCCTGCGACCAGTTCACCACGGTGTTGGCGCCTGGGTCGAACGCCTTTCACTATGACCACATCCACGTCGACCTGATGCGGCGCCCGAGCGGGCGGCGCATCTGCGAGCCCGGCGCGATCGAAGGCGAACTGATTGCCGCGCGCGCGCGACGCAATCCGGCGCTGGCCGCGCGCCATGCCGTGCCGCCCACCCGCCGCTACGATCCGCCATTCGACGGGCGCGACGACCCGTTCGCTTGGCGCGGCGACGCGCGGCGCGGCGATCCCGCAACGACCGGCTCGATCGATCCGCGCCGTCCGTTGGCAAGGAATCCCGCCGAGGACGACAACGACTGGGTCGAGGACCCCGGTCCGCGCCCGCCGATCGATTGGAACGGCGATCGGCACAGGCCGCTGTGATCGCTGTGGTCGGAGCGGCGGACCAGCGATGGGTCGGCAGAATACACGCAGCGCGCGCGGGCCTCAGTTTCAGGGCGTTTTAAGTGCATTCACAAGGTTTCAGAGGTACTTAATTCGCTACTTACAAACCTCGTACGTCATGCCAATATAGCAACCGCCAACGGGCCGGACCTTCACGCTGAAGAGCCCGCAGACGAGGAAACCCATGCTTCGCAGAGCTTCCCGCTCCCTGTTTGCATTCCTGGCGGTCGCGATCGCCCTTGCGTTCATCGCAACCGAGGCCGATGCGCGTTCGCGCGGCAGCATCGGCAGCCGCGGCACCCGCACCTACTCCGCCCCCCCACCGACGGCCACCGCGCCAAAGGGCGCCCAGCCGATCCAGCGCACCATGACGCAGCCGACGCAACCCGGCGCATCGAGCGTCGCGCGTCCGGCCTCACCGGCTTCGCAGCCCGGCGGCCTGTTCAACCGGCCCGGCCTGCTTGGCGGGCTGGCCGCGGGCTTCCTCGGCGCGGGCTTGATCGGGCTGTTGCTCGGCCACGGCTTCGCCGGCGGGCTTGGCGGACTTGCGTCGATCCTCGGCCTCTTGCTTCAGGTCGGTCTCGTCGTCGTCGTCGGCTATCTGTTGTGGACCTGGTGGCAGCGGCGCAATCAACCGGCCCTGGCCGGCGGTCCCAGTCTGCGAGACGCCGTGGCGACGGGACGCCCTGCACCGATGCAGGCGGGCGCGCTCGGCGGACTCGGTGCGCTTGGCTCGGCGCCCTCGGCTGCGGTCGAGATCAAGCCGGAGGACTACGACACGTTCGAACGCCTGCTCGGCGAAATCCAGACCGCCTATGGCCGCGAGGACCTCAATGCGCTGCGCTCGCGCGTAACGCCGGAGATGCTCTCGTATTACTCCGAGGAATTGGCGCACAACGCCAGCCATGGCGACATCAACGAGATTTCCGATGTGAAGCTGCTGCAGGGCGATCTCGCCGAAGCCTGGCGCGAAGGCGATGACGAATATGCCACGGTTGCCATGCGCTATTCGCTCAATGACCGCATCGTCGATCGCAAGACCGGCCGGCTGATCGAGCAACTGCCGTCGGAAGTCACCGAGCACTGGACCTTCCGCCGCGCCCGCGGCGGCGACTGGATCCTGTCGGCGGTGCAGCAGTCGGATTAGTGCGGATCGTCAATCGGATGAGGCAACGGCCGGGCCGGGAGCCCGGCCGTTGTCCTATTCCGGGGTCCCGTATCCGCCTGCCGTCGGCGTCTGGATGATGATCGCTTCGCCCGCGTCCACCACGGTGGCGTCGGCGCCCTTGAGCCGCTCCATCGTACCGTCCTTGCGCCGCACCCAGTTCTCGCCGACCTGACCATTCTCGCCGCCGGCGAGCCCGAACGGCGGCACGCGGCGGTGGCCGGACAGGATCGTGTATTCCATCTTCTCGAGAAAACGGATGGTGCGGATGACGCCGTCGCCCGCACTCCACTTGCCGCGGCCGCCCGAACCTTTGCGGATGTGGAAGTCCTCCAGCACCACGGGATAGCGGAATTCCAGCACTTCGGGATCGGTGAGCCGCGTGTTGGTCATGTGCGTGTGCACGGCGTCGGTGCCGGGGAAGCCGGGGCCTGCGGGCGAGCCCGAGCAGATGGTCTCGTAGTACTGGTGGCGCGCGTTGCCGAAGTTGACGTTGTTCATGGTGCCCTGTGCGCCGGCCATGGCGCCGAGCGCGCCGAACAGCGTGTCGGTCACCGCCTGCGAAACCTCGACGTTGCCCGCCACCACCGCAGCCGGATAATGCGGCTTGAGCATGCAGCCGTCCGGGATGATGATCCTGATCGGCCGCAGGCAGCCGGCGTTCATCGGAATGTCGTCGTCCACCATCACGCGGAACACGTAGAGCACGGCCGCGCGCGTCACCGGCTCCGGGGCGTTGAAGTTCGTTCCCTGTTGCGGCGAGGTGCCGGTAAAATCGACGGTCGCTTCGCGCTTCTCCTTGTCGACTGTGATCTTCACCGCGATCACGCTGCCCTGGTCCATCTCGTAGCTGAAGGCGCAATCGTGCAGACGGTCGATCACCCGCCGCACGCTCTCGTCGGCGTTGTCCTGCACGTGCCGCATGTAGGCGTGCACCACCGGCAGGCCGAACTGCGCCACCATCTTGCGCAACTCCTGCACGCCCTTTTCGTTGGCGGCGAGCTGCGCCTTCAGGTCATTGACGTTCTGGATCGGGTTGCGCGCCGGATACGGCGACCGGGTCAGGAGGTCCATCAGCTCGCGCTCGCGGAATTTGCCGCGATCGACCAGCTTGAAGTTGTCGATGTAAATTCCCTCCTCCTCGATCCTGGTCGCGAGCGGCGACATCGAGCCCGGGGCGATGCCGCCGATGTCGGCGTGATGGCCGCGCGAGGCGACCCAGAACAGGATTCTGCGCTTGGCCTTGTCGAACACCGGCGTGCAGACGGTGAGGTCGGGAATGTGCGTTCCGCCGTTGTAGGGCGCATTGATCAGATACGAATCGCCCGGCCTGATCGCGCCCTTGTTCTCACGGATGATGGTCTCCACCGCCCGATCCATGGAACCGAGATGCACCGGCATGTGCGGCGCGTTGGCGACGAGCGAGCCGTTCTGGTCGAAGATTGCGCAGGAGAAATCGAGCCGCTCCTTGATGTTGACCGAGTAGGCGGTGTTCTGCAGCGATACCCCCATCTGCTCGGCAATCGACATGAACAAGTTGTTGAACACCTCCAGCATGATCGGATCGGCCTTGGTGCCGATCGGTCGCACCCGCTTGAGCGCAACCGCGCGGTCGAGCACGAGGTGGTTCTTCGCGGTGATTGCGGCGCGCCAGCCGTCCTCGACCACAACGGTCTGGTGCGGCTCGATGATGATGGCGGGGCCCATCACGCGGTGGCCGGGCGCAAGCTGATCGCGCGTGTAGATCAAGGCCCGGTGCCATCGTCCGTTCGAGAAGAACTCGGTATGGCGCACGGGCGGGGGCAGCTTGGAGCGCGTGGTTCGCTGCAGGCGCTCGCGGAACCTGGCCCCGCCGCCGACCGCCTCGACCGAGACGGCTTCGACCACCAGCTCCTTGCTGCGGTCGATGAAACCGAACCGTGCCTTGTGCGCGCGCTCGAAGGCGTGCTGCATCCGGGCGAGGGGGATGAGCTTGAGGCGCGGCGTCGCCTGCTTGCTTCCCCTTTGCCGGGCAGAGGAGGCCGCGCGCGCCACGAAGCGTCCCGCGTCGATGATCAGCGCGGTGTCGGTGCCCGCATAACGGACATGGGCGCGCACCACGACCTTGATCGAGTCTCGCGGTACGCCCTGGCTTGCGACCTCGGCCATCGCCTGCCCACCGAGACGGGCGCCCTCGCGCCTGAGCGCCGCGAGCGCATTTGCGCCCAAGCGCTCCTCGATCGCCTGCTGGCGGGTGGCGCGAATGTCTGCGAGGCCCATGCCATAGGCGGACAAGAGCGAGGAGAAGGGATGGATCAGGACCTTCGTCATGCCGAGCGCGTCGGCCACGAGGCAGGCGTGCTGACCGCCCGCTCCGCCAAAGCAATTGAGCGCGTAGCGGGTGATGTCGTAACCCCGCTGCACCGAAATCTTCTTGATCGCGTTTGCCATGTTCTCGACCGCGATCTTGATGAAGCCGTCGGCCACCTCCTCGGGCGACTTGTCACCGATCTCGCGCGCCAGCGCCGCGAACGCCTCCCGCACCGCATCGGCGTCGAGCGGCAGGTTCTGCTGCGGGCCGAAAATCTTCGGGAAGAAATCGGGGATCAGCTTGCCGACCATGACGTTGGCGTCGGTGACCGCGAGCGGCCCGCCGCGCCGGTAGCATTTCGGCCCGGGATTGGCGCCGGCCGAGTCGGGACCGACGCGGAAGCGGGCGCCATCGTAGTGCAGGATCGAGCCGCCGCCGGCCGCAACGGTGTGAATGAGCATCATCGGCGCGCGCATGCGCACGCCGGCGACCTCGGTCTCGAAGGCGCGCTCGTATTCGCCGTCGAAATGCGAAACGTCGGTGGAGGTGCCGCCCATGTCGAAGCCGATCAGCCGCCTGAAGCCCGCCGCGCGTCCGGTCTCGGCCATGCCGACCACGCCGCCTGCGGGACCCGACAGGATCGCATCCTTGCCCTGGAACAGATCGGCCGCCGTCAAGCCGCCCGACGACATCATGAACATCAATCGGATGTTCCCACCCGCACGCGCGGAGAGGTCGCTTGCCGCACCGCACTGCAGCTCCTCGGCGACTGTCGCGACGTAACGGCGGAGGATGGGGGAAAGATAGGCATCGACCACTGTGGTGTCGCCGCGGCCGACGAGCTTGATCAGCGGCGACACCTCATGGCTGACCGAGACCTGCGGAAATCCCATGTCGCGGGCGAGCGCCGCCACTTGCCGCTCGTGCGCGGGGTACCGGTAGGCGTGCATGAACACGATCGCCACCGCCCGGATCCCATCCGCCCGCGCCCGTTCCAGCTCGGGCCGCAGCGCGCCGAGGTCGAGTGGCCGCTCGATCGTGCCGTCGGCGCGCACCCGCTCGTCCACCTCCACCACCCGCTCAAACAGCATCTGCGGCTTGACGATGTGCTTGGCGAAAATCTTCGGCCGGGCCTGGTAGCCGATGCGCAGCGCATCGCGGAAGCCGCGCGTGGTGAGCAAGAGCGTGCGCTCGCCCTTGCGTTCTAGCAGGGCGTTGGTCGCAACCGTTGTGCCCATCTTCACCGCTGCCACGAGGCCCGCCGGGATGGGCTCGCCCGGCCGCAGGCCGAGCAAGTCGCGGATGCCCTGGACCGCGGCATCGCGATAAGCCTCGGGGTTCTCCGACAGGAGCTTGCGGGCGACGAGCGAGCCGTCGGGACGACGGCCGATGATATCGGTGAAGGTGCCGCCGCGGTCGATCCAGAATTCCCAGGAGCGCGCGCGTCTCAGGCCGGAGGAGGACGCCATTTCTCTTTGACTCAATCTCGCCACGACCACCGCCGCCGTGCTAATGACGCGGGACCGCGGCCACGCGGTCCGCCGCAGGGGGCCGTTTCCGCCGCGGCGCAGGCACCGACTTTTCCTGCCCGATCCAACGCAATAGGACAAGCAATGGCTCAAGTGCTCGCAATCTGTGGCTCGCTGCGTAAGGGCTCCTACAACCGAATGCTGATGAACGCCTCGATAAGCTTGGCTCCCGAAGGCATGACCATCAGGGAGGCGCCCTCCTTCGCCAAGTTTCCGATCTACAACTTCGACGACCAGCAGGCCACCGGCTTCCCCCCCGATGTGGACGCGCTGCACAACGCGGTGGCCGCGGCCGACGGGCTCCTGATCGTCTCGGCCGAATACAACTGGTCGATCCCCGGCGGCCTGAAGAACGCCATCGACTGGCTGTCGCGCTACAAGGAGGTTTCCTTCAAGGACAAGCCGGTCTGCATCCAGTCGGCGGCGCCCGGCCTGCTCGGCGGCTCGCGCATGCAGTATCACCTGCGCATGGCGATGCAGAGCGTGGATGCGATCCTGTTCGGCAGGCCTGAGGTGATCGTCAACATGGCGGCCTCGAAGTTCGCCGATGGGCAGCTCAAGGACCAGGCGGCGCTCGATCTGATCAAGCAGCAGCTTGCCGCCTTCGCCAAGTTCATCGAGCGTGTGAAAGTGCGCTGAGACAACGTGAGAGAGAACGAGGGAGCAACTCCATGTATGCGGTCGTTGGCGCAACGGGAAACACCGGCCGGGCGGTGGTCAAGGAGCTCAGGGCGCTGGGCGAGGACCCGGTCTGCGTGGTGCGCAATCTCGACAAGGCCAAGGAAGTACTCGGCAGGGACGGCCGGTTCGCGCTGGCCGAGCTCGATGACCGCGCCGGTATGGAAAAGGCACTCGCCGGCTGCAAGCGCGTGTTCGTGGTCACCGGTCACAATCCGCGCGCGGCCGAGCAGCAGATCAACGTGCTCAACGCCGCCAAGGCCGTGGGCGCGGAATTCTTCGTCAAGGTGTCGGGCGGCCGCGCCGTGGTCGGGCCGAACGTGGAATCGGTGAACGGCCGCGCCCACTACCAGATCGAAGAGGCGATGAAGCAGAGCGGCCTGCCCTGGTGCATCCTGAGCCCGGGCCTGTTCATGCAGAACATGCTGGCGCAGGCCGCCAACATCAAGAACGAAGGCAAGATCGTGCAGCCGTGGCGGAAGGACTTGCCGGTCGCGCTGATCGACGTGCGCGACACCGGCGCCGTCGGCGCGCGCGTGCTGCGCGATCCGGCCAAACATGCAGGCAAGATCTATTCGTTCACCGGCCCGACCACGACCTACGGCGATTTCGCCAATGTGATCGCCGAGGTGCTGGGCAAGCCGATCACCTACGTCGAGATCACGCTGGAGCAGGCGGAAGCGGGCATGAAGGCGCGCAACATGCCGGACTGGCTCATCGCGCACCTGATCTCGATCGCGCGCGCGGGCGCCAACGGCGCCTTCTCGACCGAGAACACCCAGCCGATCCGCGACATCGTCGGCCGCCCGCCGCTCACCACGCGCCAGTTCGTGCAGGACCACAAGGCCGCGTTCAGCTAAAGCCTGTTCGGCGCGCGCCGGGCATGGGCCGAGGTTTGTGCCGGGTGGGCACGGCCGCAAAGCCGCGCGCCCACCGGGCTCGGCGCAACCCATTGAGGCTTAACGTGCCCGCGACGCGTTCCGGCGCCGCGGGCGAGCCTGTGCATTCGCCGGTCAATCGACGAGCTCTTCGAACTTGAAGCCGATCTTCTGCAGGCCCTCGACCGCCTGGCGGCCGTATTCGCGCTCGATCTCTTGCGCGAGACTCGGCGCGTAGGCGATCGGGTCGACCTGTGCGTCGGTCTCCGGCACGATCATCACCAGGAGCCGGCCGGTTTCGCCGCCGATATTGCGGAAGGCGCGGTTTTCTCCGCGCGGCACCGAGATCATGTCGAGCGGTTCGAGCACCGTCCTGTGCTCGCCCTGGTCGCCCCAGGTGATCTCGAAGCGGCTCGACAGGCAGAGGAAGTTCTCCACCGTGTTGAGGTGGCGGTGCAGGCCGGGGCCGTTGCCGGGCTCGCATTCGGCAATGCTGACGATCAGTCCGCGCGGACCCTTCACCGGCGCGCCGGCGCTGCGGCCCTGGTAGTCGGCCGGCGCCATCACCGGGTAGACCTTGCGTGCGGTCACCTTCTCCACGGCGCCGGGCGGGATATTGTGCGCCTCGAAGTTCTGCCGCTGGTAGGTCTGCAGCCGGTTGAAGCGGGCGATGCGGGTGGCTTCCATTTCGGCTGGGCTCAAGGATTTCGTGCTCACGGCGCTCCTCCATGGTTCTTCGTTGGGCGCATTGTCCACCATGGCGGCGGCGTTGTCATGACATGAGGCGGCGAAAGCGGCTTTTGGCGCCGCCGGACGGTTCCGCTTTTCCTGCAACGCGCAAGGAGGCGATCAACGCGCCACGTTGGATATGCGGGCCGGCACGCCGAACTCGCGGCGGCAGACTTCGGCCAGCACGGCCACGCCCTTGCGGATTTCGTCATGCGTCGGGCTTGCAAAGCAAAGCCGCATGCGGCTCCTGCTGTGCTCCTTGTCGAGCGACCATTCCGGGCCGGGATTGATGGCGACGCCGGCCTGCAGCGCCGTTTGGTAGAGCTTGAGCGTATCGACACCGTCCGGCAGCTTGACCCAGAGAAAAATTCCTCCGCTTGGCTCCTCGAACTCGGCGGCGGTGCCGAAATGCTCGTTGAGAGCCTCCATCAGCGTGTCGAGCTTGCGCCTGAGGCCGCGCACGAGTTCCGGCACATGTTCATCGAAATGCGGCGCGCAGTATTCGGCCAGCACCATCTGTTCGAGCGCGCCGGAGCCGGCATCGGTCTTGAGTGCAAGCATGCGCGCGAGCAGGTCCCAGCGCGCCACGATATAGCCCACCCGCAGCGCCGGCGCGATCGATTTGGAGAACGAACCGATGTGGATCACGTTTGCGCTTTGCGCCATCGCGTAGAGCGCGGGCGGACGGCGGCCGTCCCAGGTCAGGTCGGCGTAACAGTCGTCCTCGAAGATCGGCACGCCATAGGCCTCGGCCAGTCGCAACAGTTCGCGCCGGCGCGGCTCGCTCAATACCGTGCCGGTCGGGTTCTGCACCGTCGGGATGGTGTAGATGAATTTCGGTCGCACGCCGCGCGCTGTCAGATCGGCAAGGGCGGCGGCGAGTACATCCATGCGCATGCCGTCGCGATCAAGCGGGATGCCGACCGCGTGCACGCCGAGCCGGGCGTATCGATTGAGGGTTCCCTGGTAGCAGTCCCGCTCGCAGATGACGGTGTCGCCGGGGGCGA
>Ga0073934_10006878_pt1 | contig 16225 bp, 9 predicted proteins | sample LarsenN4metaG_FD_76834 | JGI IMG/M metagenome (GOLD analysis project Ga0073934, IMG submission 76834) | Hot spring sediment bacterial and archeal communities from British Columbia, Canada, to study Microbial Dark Matter (Phase II) - Larsen... ...
AGTTCATTCGCGAACAGTTGGCCGGCGATGAGATGGTCAAACCGCCGTACGCCAATCTGCCGCCCGCCGACCTGGACAAGTTGATCGCTACCGGTTTTCTCCGCATGGCCCCCGATCCGACCGGCGTCGCAGGCATCGATCAAAAACTCGCTCGCAACCAGGTTCTCACCGACACGGTGAAAATCGTATCCAGTGCTTTCCTCGGCCTGACCGTCGGCTGCGCGGAATGCCACAACCATCGGTACGACCCGATTCCCCAGACCGATTTCTATCGGCTTCGTGCTGCGCTGGAGCCGGGCTATGACCCGATGGCGTGGAAGCCTCCCGCCTCCCGACAGGTATCGCTCTATACCGATGCGGACCGCAAGAAAGCTGCCGAGATCGAGGCAGAAGCCGCGAAGATTGACAAGGACCGTCTCAAGAAACAGGGGGAGTACATCGAGGCCACGTTTGAAAAGGAACTGGCGAAACTGCCGACGGAGATGCGCGAGAAAGCGCGAACCGCCCGCAACACTCCCGAGGCAAAGCGGAACGCCGAGCAGAAAAAACTGATGCGCGAACACCCGAGCCTGAACGTGTCGTCCGGTTCGTTATACTTGTATGACTCGAAGGCTGCCGCCGATCTGAAGAAAATGGCCGATAGCGCTGCCGCAATTCGAGCTAAAAAGCCGGCCGAAGAGTTTGTTCGGGCGCTGACCGAGGTTCCAGGCCGGGCGCCGGCAACCTTTCTTTTCCACCGCGGCGATCCGGACCAGCCGAAAGAAAAAGTCGCGCCGGGCGGATTGTCCGTACTCGAGCCATCGTTTTCCATGCAAGTGTCCGACAAGCCTCCGCCCGGCGGAACCACGGGCCGCAGGCTGGCGCTCGCGAATTGGCTCACCGACCCCAAGCACCCCTTGACCGCCCGCGTCATCGTCAATCGAATCTGGATGCATCATTTCGGCAAGGGATTGGTAGCAACGCCCGGCGACTTCGGACGGCTTGGCGATCGACCGACGCATCCGCAACTGCTCGATTGGCTCGCTTCCGAGTTCGTGGCGAACGGCTGGAGCGTCAAAAGAATGCATCGGTTGATCCTCACGTCGACGGCCTACCGGCAATCCTCTCTCCGCGATTCGGCAAAAGACTCTGCCGATCCCGACAACCGGCTGCTCGGCCGGTTTCCGCTCCGCAGGCTTGATGCCGAGGCCATTCGCGACGGCATGTTGGCGATCAGCGGCAAGCTGAATCCGAAAGCGTTCGGCCCGCCGGTGCCGGTCATGGAAGATGACGCCGGCTTAATCGTGATCGGCATGGCGAACCGCGATGGAGCCATGTACAAGCTCGGCGACGAGGCCGTTCCCGCGGGCGAGGAGTCGCGACGAAGTGTGTACATCCAGGTCCGGCGCTCCAAACCACTGGGCGTGCTCGACGTATTCGACTGGGCCGTCATCGAGCCAAACTGCGAAGTCCGCCATAGCTCCACCGCAACTCCGCAGTCGCTGATGCTCCTGAACGGCGAGTTCGTGACCACGCAGGCCGAAGCGTTCGCACAGCGGGTTCGCGCTGAGGCAGGCAACGACCCCAAAACGCTGGCGATTCGCGCTTGGCGGCTCGCCTTTGGCGTTGAACCGAGTGCGCAAGACCTGGCCGGCGCCGTCGCGTTTCTGGCAGAGTCGGCCGAGGCGTTCCGCAAAGCGCCGCCGCCACCGCCGGCCGCCGGCCCCAAAGGCGGGTCGGCGTCCAAAGCCGGCGCCCCGAAACCGGCATCGACGAAATCGGCAGAACCGCCGTCGGCCGAGGCCCGCGCGCTGGCCGCGTTCTGCCAGGCGCTCTTGAGCAGCAACCGCTTCCTTTACGTGGATTAGATGACGAAGCTAACGATGGAGTGCTGACGCATGCCTTTTCATTCCGCATTCCCCGTTCCGCATTCCGCATCCAACATGTCCCGCCGCCGGCTTCTGCAGTATGGCACTTTCGGCGTCGGTTCGATCGCGCTGGCATGGCTCTTGAACGAACAAAGACTCCTCGCAGAGCCGGCGAAGCCGGACTTGGAGAAGAAGCATTTCGACCTGAAACCGAAGCCGCCGCATTTTCCTCCGAAGGCGAAGGCCATGATCTCGCTGTTTATGCAGGGAGGGCCAAGCCAGGTGGACCTATTTGATCCCAAGCCGAAACTCAACGAACTGGACGGCAAACCATTTCCCGGTCAAGTCAAATACGATAACGCCGCCCAGGCCAGTTCCAAGGTGCTCGGCTCCCCGTGGAAATTCGCCAGGCACGGCAAGTCCGGCATCGATCTGTCCGAACTCCTGCCCCACCTCGCCGGCGTCGTGGACGACATCACCGTCGTCCGCTCGATGACCAGCGGCGTCAACAACCACGTGCAGGCCATCCACGCGTTGAACACCGGAAGAATTCTTTCCGGCCATCCGGTGTTAGGGAGTTGGCTTTGTTACGGGCTCGGTTCCCTGTCCCAGGATTTGCCGGCATTTGTCGCACTGCCGGACCCGGTCAGCCATCCGGTCAGCGGGACCGACCATTGGTCCAACGGTTGGCTGCCTTCGCTGTTCCAGGGCACGGTGATCCGGTCGCGCGAGCCAAGGATCGCCAACCTCGACGCGCCGCCGCACCTGAAAGGCGCCCCCCAGGAGCGGCTGCTGAAATACCTGGATGAACTGAATCGCGAGCATCTCGCGGCCCATCCGGGCGAACAGGATCTCGACGCGCGCATTGCCGCCTATGAGTTGGCGGCGAAGATGCAAACCGCGGCGAAAGAGGCGCTCGACCTGTCGCGCGAAACCGAAAAAACCAAAACGATGTACGGCTTGGATGACCCCGCCACGGCGGAATATGGCTCACGTTGCCTCATCGCTCGCCGGCTTGTCGAGCGGGGAGTTCGCTTCGTGCAAGTGTTCACCAGCAATCAATTCTGGGATCATCATGGCTCGATTCGCACGTCGCTCCCCGCCGCGTGCAAGAAAACCGACAAGCCGTCCGCTGCACTGGTCCGAGACCTGAAGCAACGCGGTCTACTCGATTCCACCATCGTTTCGTGGGGTGGTGAAATGGGCCGGCTGCCGGTGATCCAAAACGACGCCGGTCCGGCAAAGGTCGGCCGCGACCACAACACCTACGGCTTTACCTGGTGGTTCGCCGGCGGCGGTTTCAAAGCCGGCTGCGTCTATGGCACAACCGACGAGTTCGGCCACCATGCCGTCGCCGACAAGGTGACGCAACATGATTTTCATGCCACCCTTCTGCACCTCTTCGGTCTGGATGCCAAGCGCTTGGTCTACGCACGCGGCAACACGGAGTTGTCCCTCCTGGATGGACAGCCCGGCAAGGTCGTCACCGGAGTCCTGAAATGACCGTCGGATTCGAAGCAATGCATCGACGCGCGGATTCTCCAACCATCCCCATGCCAATCAATAAGCCGCTTTGGAAACCCCGCGGTCGCGAAATGTCGCATGTGTTTGTAGTCGCATCATGCCAGTCTTGCTAAAATGGTGTATTCGAATCCCTCATCGCCGCCTTAGCTCAGCGGTAGAGCACAGCTTTCGTAAAGCTGGGGTCCAGGGTTCAAATCCCTGAGGCGGCTCTGCAATTCCTGGTCAGCACGCGAGTTACGCGCACCTCCCGATGGTCGGTGCATCGGATGTTTTCTGACGCTGCGCTGCTGCGGCAGAACCTCAACAATGGAAAGCTAGCCCATGAAGAAGTTATTGGGCATCGCAGCCCCATGCGTCAGGCAGGTCGAATGCGTAATCCTCGCTCTCGGAATCCTGTTGGTCCCCAGCGAGGGGTTCGCCGAGGCCGGCGACTCCGTCATCCGGGCAAAGGCAGGCCCCTCGGACATTGTCATCACCACAACTCAGCGCCTGGCGGGAGCGATTCACTCGCTGAAATGGAACGGAAAAGAGTTCATCGACAGCTACGATCACGGCCGGCAACTCCAGTCCGCTTCGAATCTCGATCTTGGCAGGAGGTTCATTCCCGAAGTCTTCAACCCGACCGAAGCCGGCTCGCGCGCGGACGGGAGCGGACCACGTTCCTCCAGCAAACTCTTGCATCTGACCGCCAGTGGGAATGAATTGCGTACCAGCATTCAGATGGCATTCTGGCTCAAACCGGGCGAAAAGTCGCTTGGCAATCCCGCCTACAATGACCAGATCCTGTCCAACCATCTCTTGAGCAAAAAAGTGCGAATTGGCTACAAGTCGTTGCCCCATGCCATCGAATACGAAGTGAGATTCACCATCCCGAAAGGCGAGCATCATACCTTCGCTCAGTTCGAAGCACTCACCGGCTACATGCCCAAGGAGTTCAGCAAGTTCTGGAGATTCGATCCCAGGTCGGGCAAACTCTCCCCGCTGGATGACGGTCCCGGCGAGCAGGAATTCCCCATCGTCTTTTCCACTCCCGACGAGCAATTCGCGATGGGGTGCTATTCCCCAGATCAGCCTTCGAGAGGCTTCGAGAAGGCGGGTTACGGCCGCTTTCGTTTTCGAACCGAAAACGTCGTAAAGATGAATTGTGTCTTTCGGCTGCGCGATGCGAAGGGCGTTGCCGCGGGGGAATACCGCTTCCGCAATTTCGTTGGCGTGGGCACGTTGGAAGACGTACGCCAGACCATGCGCGAGTTGACCCAGGAGTTCGGAAAATAATTCCCTCGCCCACCCGCCTGGCTAGCCGACCACTAGCCACGCGAAGCAATGGAAGAAGACAACACAACCCTAACGAAGGATTATCGAGAATGAGCATGAAGAGGTTGTTCGGTATCGGCGTCGCGTTTGTCGGCATCGCCATCGGCGTCCCCATGGTCGCGGCGTCCGATCGCACTACCCTGGCCGTGAACCAGAACATCCCCAAGCCCGACGGCAAACCGGCAGACATGACCAAGCCGGTCCAGGTCTTCATCTTGCTGGGACAGTCCAACATGGTCGGCCTGGGCAAGGTGAAAGGCGGTGACATCTCACTCGAGCATGCGGTCAAGGTGAAGAAGAAATATCAGTATCTCGTGGATGATGCGGGCGCCTGGCTGGAGCGGAAGGACGTGCGTTATGTGCGCTATATGTCCGGCAAAGGCCCTCTCAATAATGAATGGATGATCGTGAAGGGCAATACGCTGGGTCCGGAGTTCGGGATCGGCCATCCGCTGGGCAATGCGATCGATGCGCCGGTGATGATTCTCAAGTGCTGCATCGGCAACCGGGCCCTCGGCTGGGATCTCCTGCCGCCGGGCAGCGAACGCCGCGAGTTTGTCGCCCAGGACAAGGCGGGCGTGGAGAAAAAGCTGGTCTATGCCGGTTACAAAGACAACCCCGAGTTCTGGGAGATGGACCCGGCCAAGGGCCTCAAGACCGAACCAGCGCCATGGGTGGACAAGAAGGGCAAGCCGATCGACTGGTATGCCGGCAAGCAGTGGGACTACGACATCGGCGACGCCAAAAAGGCTCTGGCCGATCTCGAAAAACATTACCCCGGAGCCAAGGGCTACGAGGTTGCCGGCTTCTTCTTCTGGCAGGGGGAGAGAGACGCCGGTAACGCCGGTCATGCCGCCCATTACGAGAAGAACCTCGTGCGTTTCATCAAGACGGTGCGGAAGGAATTCAACGCTCCCAACGCGAAGTTTGTCCTCGCCACGATGGGCGAATCCGTGAAAGGCAGCGGCGGCAACGGCGGCAAAATCCTCGAAGCCCATCTCGCCGTGGACGGGAACTCGGGAAAATATCCCGAATTCAAAGGCAACGTCGCCACCATCTACACGCATCCCATGGCCCAAGGCGGCAGCGGCAACGGTCACTACGGAGGCAAGGCCGAAGTTTACATGGATGTCGGCGAAGCCATGGGCAAAACCATGGTTGAGTTGCTGAAGGGAACGAAGTAATGATCCGCGCGGCGTTCCTCCGCTGCAGCACACCCGGGCCGAAACAGAAGAATGACGTGAACATCACCCGTGACAACGGGGCAAGTGACGACATGGACCAGACACTTCTCGTGGAGGCGACCGGATGACACCCCCTTTGCTGCTCGCGCTGACTCTCCTCTCGGCCGATCCGAACTTCAAACCGGATCAGAGCAAACTTCCTGTTCCGGCGCCGAAAGGGGCGGTCGTGCTCCTCGACGAAAAGGGGAATCATTCGTTCTTGAGCATGGCGGGTGAGAAGATCAACTGGCCAATCGTGGATGGCGTGATCGTTTCGACGCCGAACAAGAAGCACCAGAATCACATCGTCTCGAAGCTCCATTTTCGGGACGCCGACATCCACGTCGAGTTCATGCTGCCGGACAAGGGACCCGGCAATAGCGGGGTGTACATCCACGGGAATTACGAGGTGCAGATTCTGAATTCGTTCGGTAAGGAGAAAGTCACGCAGGATGACGCGGGTGCAGTGTACGGCTTCTCAGCGCCGCTCGAAAACGCCTGCCGGAAGCCGGGGGAGTGGCAGGTGTTCGACATCCGCTACCGGGCGCCGCGGCGCGACGATTCAGGAAAGATCATCGAGAACGGGACCGTCACCGTCTGGTTCAACGGCAAGAAGGTCCAGGACGGAACACAGTTCGGCGAACCGAAGTCGACGTTCCACCCGTTCCGCTACGGCAACACACCGTACCTGGACAAGATCCGCGATCGACAGAAGAAGACCATGACCGGCCCGCTGTTCCTGCAAGACCACGGCAACCCCGTAAAGTTTCGAAACGTGTGGGTCCTTCCGGCGGACGAGCACGCCTTCCTGTACGACCCCGACAGCAAATAAGTCTGCACTGACGTTAAGTTCGTGTGTTCAGCATCCGGAGAGAGCCGTGACTCGAGACCGCAATCAGAAGCCCTGGGCACTTGGCATCATCACGGTGTGCCTCGTCGCGTTCGCTCCAGTCCACGCCGAAGACGCGCCCGCTGGCGAATCGCTCCTCACCGTCGGCCGCCTGTTCGGGACGAAGGAGTTCGACACCGAGTCACTCCCGGCCCGGCGGTGGAGCAAGAAGTCGTCCGCCTACTTCACCCTGGAGAAGGGCGATCTGGTTCGCCACGACCCGGCGACCGGCAAGACGGACGTCGTCGTCCCGGCCAAAGCGTTCACCCCGAAAGACGCCAAAGAACCGCTGAAAGTGGAGGGCTACGAGTTCTCGGCCGACGAGAGTAAGCTGCTCCTCTACGCGAACAGTCAGCGGGTCTGGCGGCGGAACACCCGTGGCGATTACTGGGTGCTCGACGTGAAGGGGCAAACGCTCCGCAAGCTCGGCGGAGACGCCGCGGCATCATCGCTGATGTTCGCCACCTTTGCGCCGGACGGCACGCGGGTCGCCTTCGTGCGGGAGAACAACCTGTATGTTCAGGATCTGGACACCCTGAAGGTCACGCCGCTGACGACCGACGGCTCGAAGACGCTCATCAACGGCACGTCCGACTGGGTCAATGAGGAGGAACTGGACCTGCGCGACTGCTTCCGCTGGAGCCCGGATGGCCGCCACATCCTCTTCTGGCAGTTCGACACCACCGGTGTTGCGGAGTTTCACCTCGTCGACAACGTCGTCAGCAAGTCGCCGCGGATCACCTCGTTCGCCTACCCCAAGGTGGGTGAGAAGAACTCGGCCACTCGATTGGGCGTGATCCCGGCGGGCGGCGGGAACGTGCGATGGCTCGACCTCCCGGGCGACCCGCGCGAACACTACCTGCCCCACGCCGACTGGACGCCGGACGGCTCGCGCGTGATGGTGCAGCAGTTCAACCGCTTGCAAACGCAACTAACAATCTGGCAGGTCGATCCCAACTCGGGCAAAGCAATAGCAGTGTTCACCGAGAAGGACGCCGCGTGGCTGGAGAACGAGAATCCGTGGCGCTGGCTGGACGGCGGAAAAAGCTTCCTCTGGCTCAGCGAACGCTCGGGGTGGCGACACGCCTACCGCGCCCGCATCGATGGAGCGCCGCCGGAGCCGATCACGAAAGGCGAGTTCGACGTCGTCGACGTCGAGGCGGTGGACGCGGCCGGCGGCTGGCTCTATTACGCGGCCTCGCCGAAGAACGCGACCCAGCGCTATCTGTTCCGGGTGAAACTGGATGGCAGCAAGACCGAGCAACTGTCCCCTGCAAAACAGACCGGCTGGCACACCTACGACTTTTCCCCCGACGCGAAGTGGGCGATTCATACGTGGTCGAACTTCACCACGCCGCCGGTTGTGGAGCTGGTGCGCGTGAGCGATCACTCCGTCGTTCGTACCCTGACCGACAACGCGAAGTTGCGCGAGAAACTGGCCGCCCTGAAACGGCCCGAGATCGAGTTCATGAAGGCGCCGATCGGCAACGGCATCACGCTGGACGGGTGGAGCATCAAGCCCGCGAACGTGGCCCCGACTGCAAAGCTCCCGCTGCTCATGTACGTCTACGGCGAGCCGCACGGCCAGACGGTGCGGGATGCATGGGGCGGTCCCCGCGGCCTATGGCACTGGATGCTCGCCCAGCAGGGATTCGTTGTGGCGAGCGTGGACAACCGCGGCACCAACGTGCCCCGCGGCCGCGAGTGGCGGAAGGCCGTCCATCGAAAGATCGGCATTCTGGCCCCGACCGAGCAGGCTGCGGCTGTCCGTGTGCTGCTTCAGCGCTGGCCGTTCGTCGATCCGACCCGTGTCGGCTCGTGGGGGTGGAGCGGCGGCGGCAGCATGAGCCTGAACGCCCTCTTCCGGCACCCGGACCTGTACCGCACTGCCATCGCCGTCGCTCCGGTGGCGGATCAACGGCTGTACGACACGATCTACCAGGAACGTTACATGGGCCTGCCGGCGGATAACGAGGCCGGATATCGCGACGGTTCGCCGATCACCCATGCCGGCAAGCTGCGAGGCAACTTGCTGCTCGTCCACGGCACCGGCGACGACAACTGCCACTATCAGGGCACCGAGCGACTCATGGAAGAGTTAATCGCGAAGGGAAAACGGTTCACCGTGCTGCCGTACCCGAACCGGACCCACGCCATCCGCGAAGGGCGGAACACGGACCAGCACCTGATGGAGACGATGACGCGCTTCCTTCGCGACAACCTGCAATCCCCGCAGGCGCCAGCGCCCGAACCGACCTACGAAACACGGACTCTTCGCGGATGGACCGTGCACATCAACCGCGAACTGCTCGCCGACGGCGTAAGACAAACGGGAAAGGCCCTGGAGTTGCTCGACCGGCAACTGGACGAGATCACGAAAATCGTGCCAAAGGCGGTTGTAACCAAACTGCAGCGGGTGCCGCTCTATTTCAACCCGGAGTATCCCGGCGTGCGCCCGACAGCCGAATATCACCCGGGCGCCGGTTGGCTCCGCAATCAGGGCCGCGACCCGGCGATGGCGAAGGCGGTCGAGTTCACCAACGTCCGCATCTTTGAACTCGAGGTGAATCGCATGCCGTGGTTCGTGCTGCACGAACTCGCCCACGCCTACCACGACCGCGAACTGCCGAAGGGATTCGGCAACCCGGAGATCGCCGCCGCATTCGTTCGGGCCAAGGAGTCGGGCAAGTACGACAAGGTCGAGCGCCACTTCGGCAACGGCAGGCCGAACACCCGCGAAAAGGCTTACGCGCTGACAAACCCGATGGAGTACTTCGCCGAAACGACCGAGGCATACTTCGGCCGCAATGACTTTTTCCCCTTCACCCGCGACGAACTGAAGACGCACGACCCGGCAATGTTCGACCTGCTCGGCAAACTCTGGCAGGTCATGGCCGACCCCGCCCCCTCGCCAGGCACGCCGACACTGACGCAACAACTGCTGAAGGAATCGCCGGCAAAGCTGGCCCAGGCCGCCCGCGAGCGCGGCGACGCGGGCCGGGGAGCGGTGCTGTTCTTTCAACCGTTCCTGACGTGTGCAAAGTGCCACAGCGCCGAGGCCGGCACGCAACTCGGGCCGGACCTGGCCCAGGCCGGTAAGGAGGCGACGGCCGAACATCTAATCGAATCCGTGCTCTCGCCGTCCAAGGTCATCAAGAAGGGATATGACCCGATTACCGTCACCATGACCGACGGGCGGACCTTCACGGGATTACTCGCCGAGGAGAAGAAGGGTACGCTCACGCTCATCGACCCGGCGGGTGCGAACCGGGTGACGATACCGATCACAAATATCGAGGAACGAACCGTCGCCAAGCAGTCGCTCATGCCCGACGGGTTGGTGAACATGCTCTCCGACCGCCAGCAGTTCCTCGACCTGGCGAAGTACCTGATCGAGGTCGCCGAGGGCGGGCCCACCCGCGCGAAAGAACTGCGGCCAGCCCAGACTGCGTTCAATCTGCCCGAGTACGAGAAGAACATCGACCACGCCGGGCTTATCCGCAGACTGGATGCCAGGGCGTTCAAACGCGGAGAAGCGATCTACACTCGCGTGTGCGCCAACTGCCACGGCGCCAAGGACCAACCCGGTTCACTCCCCAACTCGCCGCGGTTTGCCGACCACACGTTCAAGAACGGCAGCGACCCGCACAGTCTGTACCGCACGTTGACACACGGCTACAACTTGATGGCCCCGCAGACATGGATGGTGCCGCGGCAGAAGTACGACGTCATCCATTACCTGCGCGAAGCCTACCTGAAGCCGCACAACCCGTCGCAGTACACGAAGATCGATGACGCATTCTTCGCCAAGTTGCCCGCAGGTAAGAAGGACGAGTTTGGCCCACCGCCAGCAAGCGTGGAGCCGTGGATGGCGATGGACTATGGTCCGAGCCTGATGAACACTTACGAAGTGGGCGGTCCGGGGCCGAACTTCGCGTACAAGGGCATCGCCGTTCGACTGGACGCCGGCGCCGGCGGCGTGTCGCGTGGAAAGAGTTGGGCACTGTTCGACCACGACACCCTGCGGTTCGCGGCCGCCTGGACTGGCGACGGGTTCATCGACTGGAAGGGCATTCATTTCAACGGCCAGCACCAGGTCCACCCAAAATTGACCGGCGCGCTGCACGTCGAGAACCCGGTCGGGCCGGGCTGGGCCGAACCGGAGACGGGCAGCTTTACGGACCCACGGTTTCTCGGCCGCGACAAGCGCGCATACGGCCCGCTCCCACGCAAGTGGGCACAGTTCAAGGGCGCCTACGCTTACGGCGACCAGACGCTGATCGCGTACACCGTCGGCGATGCACCCATCCTTGAAGTGGTAGGGGCCGAGACCGATGGCAAGAACGGAACTGTGTTCACCCGCACGCTCGAGGTGGGCAAGTCGAGCCGCGACCTGCTCGCCCGCCTCGCCCCGCAGGGCGTGGCGGTGGCCGTCGTTGGCGACAACGCAGCGTCACTGACGAAACAGGACGGGTTCCACGTCCTGAGGATTCCGGCCGCGGCAACCCCGACCCGGGTGAAGGTGCTGATGTCGAAGGGCCTCGCCACCGATCTCGCCGCATTCGCGAAGACCACGCCCGGACCGCGCCCGCTCATGCCGCTTACGGTGGGAGGACCGAAGCGGTGGCCGGAGGTGCTCAAGACCACCGCCACCATCGGCAGGAACGACGGGCCATTCGCGGTGGACACGTTCGGCATACCCGACCGCAACCCGTGGAACGCCCTGCTGCGGCTCACCGGCTTCGACTTCTTTCCCGACGGCAAGCGGATGGCCGTGTGCACCTGGGACGGCGACGTGTGGGCGGTAAGCGGGATCGACCAACCCGAAGCGGGCCTGACGTGGCAGCGGATCGCATCCGGGCTGTTCCAGCCGCTCGGGCTGAAGTTTCGCGACGGGGCGATCTTTGTCTGCTGCCGAGACCAGATCGTGAAGCTGCACGACCTGAACGGCGACGGCGAGACCGACTTCTACGAATGTCTTAACAACGACCACCAGGTGACGGAACACTTTCACGAGTTCGCGATGGGCCTCCAGACCGATGCCGAGGGGAACTTTTATTACGCCAAGAGCGGCCGGCACGCCCTGCCCGCACTGGTGCCGCACCATGGCACGCTGCTCAAGGTGAGCAACGACGGCACGAAGACCGAAATCCTCGCCACCGGTTTCCGGGCGGCGAACGGTGTGTGCCTGAACCCCGACGGCACGTTCTTCGTCACCGACCAGGAAGGCTTCTGGACGCCGAAGAACCGCATCAACCTCGTCGAGAAGGGCGGGTTCTACGGCAACCTATGGGGATACACCGACATCACCGACACGGCGGACAGTGCGATGAAGCAACCGCTATGCTGGGTCACCAATGCCTTTGATCGTTCGCCCGCCGAATTGGTTTGGGTGCCCAGGAACACGTGGGGGCCGCTCGCCGGATCACTGCTGAACACCAGCTATGGAATGGGGAAGATCTATGTCGTCCCGCACGAGACGGTAAACGGCCAGGCGCAGGGCGGAATGTGTGCGCTGCCGCTGCCGACCTTTCCCACCGGTGTCATGCGGCCGCGGTTCCATCCGACCGACGGCCACCTGTATGTATGCGGCATGTACGCCTGGGCCGGAAACCAGACTGCGCCCGGCGGGTTCTACCGCATCCGCTACACCGGCCAGCCCGTGGACTTGCCCGTCGGACTGAAGGCGAAGACCGGCGCGGTCGAACTCACCTTCACGGATGCCCTCGACCCAGAGGCGGTGGACGCGAAAAACTTCGACGTAAAGGTGTGGGGCCTGACACGAAGCAAGAACTATGGCTCCAAGCACATCGACGAGAAACCGCTGAGCGTGGCCAAGGCCGTCGTCTCGCGGGACGGCAAGACGGTCCGCCTCGACCTGCCCGACCTCGCCCCGACATGGTGCATGGAGATCAAGTACAGGCTGCACGGCGCCGACGGTCGCGTCGTTACCGGCGTAATCCACAACACGGTACATGCCCTTGGGAAGTGAGCTAAGGTCGAGGTAGAACGTCTCGCCGGCCTCTCTCTTGCTGCCGCCCTTGACTTCGATCGTCTTCGTCGTCTCGCCGGGGACGAAGGTCAGCGTGCCGGTCTTGGCGATGTAGTCGTTGTCGCTGATCTTGGCGGTGTCCCGGCGCGCCGGGATGCGGAACGACATCGTCACGGGCTCGTCGTAGGCGGCCGAGAGCGTGACGGTGAAGGTGAACAGGGGCGTTTGGCCGGACGCCGCCCATTTTTCAGGGCTTCTTTTTTGGAATCACCTCCTGGTAGAATACGGACGGTGCCTCTGGCAGAAGACCCTTTGGAGCAATTGAGCATGTCGAAGACACTCCACGGCAAAGTCCGCGGCAGAACAATTGAGTTGGCCGAGGACCTGGGATTCGCCGAGGGCCAGGAAGTTGAGGTGTCCGTCCGCACGGTGACGCTGGCCGGACCCCGACAGCCGGGCGAAGGCTTGCTCCGTACCGAGGGCGCCTTGGCCGATGACCCGCACTGGGACGCCATCATGGAGGAGATCCACCGGGAACGGAAGAACGACACCCGCCGAGAAGTCCCGGAATGAACTTCCTCCTCGACACCGACACCTGCTCGGCGCACATGCGCCGTCCTGCCAAGTTGGCGCACCGCTTCATTCAGTATGCCGGCGGCTTGGCCATCCCGACGATTGTGCTGGCCGAACCAATCGCCCGGGGGATGCCAGGCCGGTGAGTGCTTACTTGCAGGTGAGGACTCACCGGCCGATTTGTTCCGGCCTACCAGTTGCCGTCGTTTCGCAGCACTGAGAACGTGGGATCGCCGCCGGCTAGGGAGTTCACCACGACCAAGTCAATCCAGCCGTCGCCGTCGAAATCGCCCACGGCCACCGACTTCGGACTTGGTCCGGCAGGATAGCTCTCAGCCGGCTGGTAGGTGCCGTCGCCGTTGCCCAGCATAACGATGACGCTGTCGCTGCTCGCGCTGCCGTCGATGACGGCGCGGTCAAGAATGCCGTCGTGGTTGAAATCGGCCTGGGCGGCGACCGGATTGTAGGTCCAGTGCCCTATGGGATAATTGAAATACAGAAAGGTGGTTTTCCCAGCGCCAAACGATCCGTCGCCTTTCCCGAGCCATACCGTACGGTAGTTGTCGTACAGCAGGGCACAGCTATCCGGAGCCCAACAGTGAAGTTCCGTCTTGTTTCCAGAGCCCCAACCGACGACGTCCAGATGGCCATCTGCGTTGGTGTCTTCGATCGAAACCCTGCCAAGCGTTTGGCGCGCGGGTGCCACCAGGTTCTTGGCCGTGCGTTGAAAGCTGCCGTCGCCGTTGCTCAGACTGACGGCGACCGTGTTCTTCGCGCTGATGACGACAACGTCATCACGGCCATCGTGATTGAAGTCGCCGACGGCAAGGCTATCGCCCCCGCCGGGCGAGGTAACCGGGGCCAGGAAGCTGGGCAGGGAGCGGTCTTCCAGGGCTTCCAGGGCCAGCCGGTCTGTCCGCCGGGAGGCTGGATGCCCCTCGCGCGAGTCAAGCAGAGTTGGCCACCACATGCTCGGTCTCCTTTCGAGGTCCGGTCTGCGTTTCACTGGAAGGGCCATCGCACTGGGCGCGCAGACCAAGCGTCCGGGAGATGCCGGGCCGGCGAGGGCTTACTTGCAGGTGAGGACCCGCCGGCCGATTGTTTGTTGTTCTGTTGATCTTGCTTCTGCACTTTCTCCTTGCCGGCCTCCAGCGCCCCCAGCAGCTTCTTGAAATCGTCGCGGGAGCGGAGCGGTTCCCATGCCGCGTCTGTTTTTAGGCTCTTCGTGTTCTTGAATCCTTTGGCCACGGCTTGTCGCAGCAACGCGACGGCCTCGTCGCCGTAGTCCTGAGCCAGTTTCTTGCGCTGTTCCTCAAGCAGCTTGGCATCCTTGTTTGCCAGCGGTATGCAGCCAGCCAGGAAAACAGCCGCGCGCTGGCAGTCTTGCCAGCCGTCCGGCATGAGCTCCGGCAAGCGCCGGGCGGCCTTGGCAGCGCCGGCGTGGTCGTTGAGTCGAAACAGAGTCGCGGCAAGGCTCCAATAAATGTTGCGCAGGTTCTCCTGGTCCTGCTTCTTCGGTCGATCGAGCGTGACGGCAATTTCCTGATGTTTCGCGGCTCGTTCGAGCAGTTGCTGAGCCTCGGTCAGTTCTTCTCGATCCATCAATCGAACCGCGAGATTGTTCAGAGACATGGCCAATTGGCTGTGACGCTTCGCAAATTCGGGGAATCGACTCACTTCCCGTTCGCCGATGGACACCGCGACCCGATACGCCTTGATGGCCCCTTCCGAATCGCCCTTTTCGCGGAGCAAATTGCCCAGTTCGAAGTGCCCCTCCAGGAAGTCGGGCCAAACGGCGACGGCCTTGCGGTACTGCTCGATGGCTTCGTCGCGACGGCCTTTCTCTTCGAGCACATCGGCAAGACACCGATGACTGTCCGCCAACACCGTCCGCGCCTGCCGAGGCTCCGGCGAGCGCCCGAGAAGCGGCTCGACAATCTCGATCGCTTTTCGGTATCTGACTGTCGCGGCGTCCAATTCGCCCTCGACTTCCAAAAATTCACCCCACTTTTTATACGAGCCCGCCAGGCTCACCTTTCGCTCCGGCGCATCCGGTTGGAGTTCCACGAGCTTTTCGGCGAGGCGACACTCCCGTTCTCGCGACTGCAGGGCGCCTTGGCGGTCGCCCCGCGTGCGTTGCAAGAACGAGAGGGCGTGATACACGGTCTCCAATTCGTCCATGTATTCCACGACGCTCGGATAGCTATGAACCAGCGGCTCCAGGAGAGTTCGGGCCGCGACGTACGAGTCGAATGCCTCCGTGGGCTCCTTGCCGTGCAGCATGTTCGCCAGCCTGAAGTGCGAGCCGGCCAACCTGGATGCGATCATTGGGTCGCTGGGAGACTCCTGAAACAGTTCCTGCAGCAAATCGCGGGCGAGTTTGTAAGAGGCGATCGATTCGTCGCTTCGACGCAGCATAGCCAAAGCGCCCCCTCGGCCGCTATACGCCGCGCTCAACAGCGCCCGTGCCTTCGCCGATTCCTTTTGTTGGCGCCACGGCTTCAGCGTGGCGATGGCCTGCTCGTACCACTTCAGCGATTGACCGTGGCCGCCGCGCTCGGATACGGCGTTGCCCAGGTTGCTGTACACCATACCCAGACCGATCGCATATTTCGCCACGCCGGGATGCCTCTGGACCAAGCGTTCGCGAAGGACGCGCGCCGCCTCGAAGAACCGTAAGGCCTCGTCCGGTTTGTCCAATTCGAAATGCACCGCGCCCAGATTGTTACGGGCGGCGGCAAGGTCGTCGGCATGCACGGGCTCATCGGGAAACTCCTCATGAAGTGATTTCCATATGTCGATGGCGCGTTGCAATGCGGTGCAGGATTCGGCAAGCATTCCCAGGCGCTGACGGATATTGGCG
>Ga0073934_10006879_pt1 | contig 16222 bp, 8 predicted proteins | sample LarsenN4metaG_FD_76834 | JGI IMG/M metagenome (GOLD analysis project Ga0073934, IMG submission 76834) | Hot spring sediment bacterial and archeal communities from British Columbia, Canada, to study Microbial Dark Matter (Phase II) - Larsen... ...
GAAACTAATCCGGAGTTAATCAGCCGCTTTGAGGCCCTCTTTAGCAACTCATTAGATGAGGTCGAAACCCGTTTGACCGGGGTGATGCCGCAGCAGGAGATGCCCCTGGAGATAGTGGGCGCGGCGATCCAGATGTGGGTAGAATACCGGGTGGCCATTGGTAAGCAGCCGCTTGACATGAGCCATCCCGAAGATTGGTCGGCTGCGTTAGATTATACGGTCCGAAAGGTCAACTTCAAAGAGGCTCCGGTCGAAAAAATTGCCAATTGGTACCAGGCCAGTGAGGCCAGTATCCGGCAGTATCATAACGAGCTGGTGAAAACATTGGATATTATGCCTTGTGATTATCGCTACTTTCGAGGCCAGGATAACCCGCTGGACAAGCTGGTTGAAGCGGCGATGATGCTTGAGGAGCTGGAAGAGCGCTTCCGGAGTAACTGACCGGACCCCGCTACTGGGAGACCCCCTGACCCCCTATTGGGAGACCCCCTAGCCCCCTATTGGGAAACCCCCTAGCCCCCTATTGGGGGATTTTCTCGCGCCCACGCGGAGCGTGGGCGCGAGAGACTTAACCGTAACTTTTTACAAGTTCAATCGTTTAAAGATCGGCTCGGGGATGAGGCGGATGATCAACATCAGATATTGCCACATCCAGAGCGTGTAGATTTGATGCTTCCTGGCCCGATCGGCTTTGAAAACATCGTTGGCGACCTGTTCCGGTTTAGCTGTTACCGGGCCGGGTAAGGGTACATTGGCCGTCATTTTGGTGCGGACAAAACCGGGCTTGACCGTGAGCACGTGGACATTGGCCTTGGCCAGCCGGTTCCGCAACCCCGATAAATAGGCGCTAAAGGCGGCTTTGGCGCTGCCGTAGAGATAGTTGCTCCCCCGCCCGCGGTCGCCGGCGACCGAACTGATGCCGATGATCGTACCCGCTTTGCGCCGTTCGAAATCATTGGCAATGATATTCAGAATGGATACCGCGCCGGTGTAGTTTGAATCGATGATCTTTTTGGCTTCTTCAAAATCGGTTTGGGCTTTTTTTTGATCCCCCAGGTAACCAAAGACGCACGCGACCAGGTCTGGTTTTGGCGATAACCGCTCATAAAAGGCAGCGTGGCTGCCAAAATCCAACGCGTCAAACTCGACCCGTTCAACTTTAACCTGATGGCGGATTTCCAGGTCGGATGCCAGCTCGGCCAGCCGGTCCGAATTTCGGGCAGCCAGCGTCAGGTTATAGCTCTGGCCGGCATATTTGTAAGCCAGCGCCCTGGCAATATCTGAGGTCGCACCCAAAATCAACAGTTGTTTCATCCGGTAATTCCTACCCGATCTGATTGAAATGATCTGAACTTAGCGCCGTGATTAAAACTTTTGAGATTCTCGATAAAATGCTCGACATTTGGATAACTTTGCATAAACATCGGCTGTTTCATCCTGACATCTTTGGAGAGATAGAGACGGCCGCCATAAGCCAGCACAATCTCATCCAGCTCATCTAAAAATTCAAACAGGCCAGGCTTGATGGGAAAATCAAGCGCCAGGGCATATCCATCCATAGCAAAGGGCAAGTATCCTTTTTGTTCGCCGTATAGCTTTAAGACCGCCAGAAATGAGCCCATCCCCTTTTCGGCAATCTTTTCGAGAATATGTTTTAAGCCGGCCCGGCTCTTCTCTTTGGGTAAAATAAATTGGTACTGGGTAAAGCCGCGCCGGCCGTAGATCCTGTTCCAGTTGGCAATCTCATCCAGCGGGTAGAAAAACTTGTTGTAATCCACAATCGATTTTACCGGTCTGGCCGGCTCCTTCCAGTAGAGGAGCATATTAAAGAGCTTCACCGTCCACTGATTGAGCGCAAAATCTGGAAAGGTGATAGGGATATTTAACTTTAGGGCCGGCTTGATCTTGAGGGGGTTCCGCCGCTGGGCCGCTGTTTTTAAGTCTGCCAGCGTGGCGTGCTCGCCGCGCCACAACTTGCCCCGGCCCATCTGCTTGCCTTTGGATAGACAGTCGATCCAGGCAACCGAATAGGTCCAATGCTCAGACTCCTCAAACAGATCCATCAGGTGATCCAGATTTTTGGCCTTGATCGATTCTTGCCGGATATAGGCGGTTTCAACCGGCCTGAGCTGTAGGGTCGCGTTCAAGATATAGCCGGTCAGGCCCATCCCGCCGCAGGTGGTCCAGAAAAGCTCGGCGTTTTCGTGAGGTGAACATTTGACAATGGCGCCGTCGCCCAGCATCAGCTCTAGCTCAAGGACATAATCACAGAAATTTCCGGTTTTGTGTTGGCTTTTGCCGTGGACATTCGAAGCAATCGCCCCGCCGACCGTGATCAACTTGGTGCCGGGGGTGGCCGACAAAAACCAGCCGGCCGGGACGACGACCTCCAAAATCTCGGAGAGCAGCACCCCGGCCTGGCAGCGAAGAATCCCTTTTTCTTTATCAAAGGCCAGGAACTTATTGTAACGCAGGCTGGAGATCACCCGCGGCGCCAGGGCCGAGTCGCCGTAACAGCGGCCATTTCCCCGGGGAATAACCTTATCCGACTGAAGCAGGAGCCGCCGCAGCGTCTCAACATCCTCAAATTCATAAAACTCAACCTGGACTTCCGGGTAGTTGCCCCAATTGCTGACCCGTTTTAGATGGGTATTCTTGTTATCCTGCCTTCTGGCCAGCCTGAGCCCTTTTTCCTTTAGCTGGGCTCTGGTCTCCTTGCCGGAGCGCGGCGCTAACAGCAGGGTTATGATCACGCCGATAAAACCACCCAACAGCAACATGGCCAGAAGCTTTAAACGGTTGCCATGCTTTGCCATTTTCTAAAACTTCCTTTCATGACATAGTTAAAATTCAATACTCATTATGGAGCAAATGACGAATTTCACAAAATCATTCTAGCCGGAATCTGTTTGGTCATTTGTCATTAGTCATTGGTCATTAGTCACTGGTTGTTGGTGGACTTATTAGGAATTGGCGGATTTAGCTTATTACCACAGAAGCAAAATCTTACTTTTGTAAATTTAAAAGTACGTTATAATATGCGCCTGACGATTGGTGTAGGCATGCAAAAATCGGATTTGCGAAAGAAAAGGAGTAGGTATGCGAGTTTTTCTTACCGGCGGTACAGGTTTTATTGGGCAGCCTCTGACGAAGGCGCTGCTTTCGCGGGGCTGGCAGGTGAATGTCCTGGTTCGAAACGTTGACAGCCCACAAGGGCGCGCCCTGAACAAGATGGGGGTCCAGTGCGTGGTTGGGGATGTGACGGATCGCGAGTCGCTGCGGGCGGGGATGAGCGGGGCGGAGCTGGTGATTCATAATGCCGGTCATTATGAATATGGCGTCGATGCGGCGGGCAGAAAACGGATGCAGGCGGTCAATGTAACCGGCACTGAAAACGTGCTCAGCCTAGCTCTGGAACTGGACATACCCCGGTCCGTCTATGTCTCATCCACGCTGGCCTTTGGCGATACCGGCCCGCACCTTCGTGACGAAACGTTTGAGCGCCAGGTTTCCTGCCGGACCTGGTACGAACAAACCAAAACAGATGCCCATGTGATTGCGCAGCAGTACCAGCAGCGGGGTTTGCCCCTAATTATTACCTGCCCCAATGGGGTCATTGGACCCAACGACCACTCGCCCAACGGCTATTTTTTGCGCTTGTATATCAACAAGCTCATGCCGCCCATGGCTTGGTCGCCCGGCGTGATCATTTCCTGGGTCGAGGTCCACGACCTGGCGGAAGGGATCGCTCTGGCGGCTGAAAAGGGCCGGTTAGGTGAAACCTACATCTTTGCCGGCGAGGCGATCAGCTTTCGCGAGCAGTTGGATTATTGGGCCAGGAAGCCGGGCGCGCTCAAAGTCAAGTTCTGGCTGCCGTCCGGCATGGCGGCGGCCTTCTTTTGGCCGCTGGAGCCGCTGCAGCGCCTGGCGGGTCTACCGGCATTTATTTCCCGCGAAACTGTCGCGGCGGCCGCAGGAAACTTTTATTTTTCAAGTGAGAAGGCGCAGAAAGAGCTTGGCTGGCGCCACTGCTCGGCTGAAGAGATGTGGTCCAATACGATTGATGCTGAGATCGAGCTACAAGCCAAACGCCAGAAACGGGATTTGATGTCGCGGTTGAAGCCTCTGGCGTTGGATAGTTAGGTCACTGGTTCTTTGTCATTAGTCATTTGGGTAATTGGTAGGCTCGGCGGGGATCGAGAGAGCTGGCAGAGGTGGGTGCAATAGTAGTTTCAAAAATCCTTGGGGCTCTTCTTAAAATTTTGGAGACATCCCCATTGAGACGATCAATATCAGGGATTATGGTTATTATATAATCTAATAGATTCAGTCACATCCTGCGATAGTTGACCACCTGCTAATAATTATGAAGTGTAGAAGCTATATTATCAACTTTAGAAAATATAACCCGCGACTTCCACCTGCAACTATATTTTGACCATCCGGCGAGAAATCACAGTCATTTAATACACCATCAACATGAAGAGTAGCTAAACAGTCCCCGTTATTAGCACTCCAAAGTTTAAGAGTCTTATCCCAAGAAGTGGAGATAATATTTTGCCCATCAGGACTAAAAGCACAGCTCCAAACGTGGGATAAGTGTCCTTTAAGTGTTTGGAGTATTTTACTCGTCGTAATATCCCATAAATTAAGATTACCATCTAACGAAGCAGAAAGAACAAATTGTCCATTGGGGCTGAATGTACAAGCGGTCACGCCACCTTCATGTCCCTTAAATATAGAGCTTAGTTCGCCAGTCTGAGCATCCCAAAGTTTAAGGGTTTTATCCATTGAAGCTGAAAGAATATATTGCCCATCAGGACTAAATTTACAATCCCACACGTAAGAATGATGTCCTTCAAATGTAAGCATTATTTGTCCTGTTTGTGCCTTCCATAGTTTCAGGGACTTGTCCCATGAACTGGAAAGGACGTATTGTCCATCAGGGCTGAAAGTGCAGCCAGTAACTGGACCTGTATGACCTTGAAAGACTTTGTCTATCTTTTTTGATTGGATATCCCAGAGTATAAGAGTATTATCGTATGATGCTGATAGAATAAATTGTCCATCAGGACTCAAAGCTCCGTCTCTAACCCAACCAGTGTGACCTTCAAATATCTGATCCATTTGACCAGTCTGGACATCCCATAGTTTAACCGTATTATCATGACAAGCAGCAAGAGCAAATTGACCATCGGAACTAAAAACGCAGCTGAAGATGTCATTTTCATCTCTTTTGAAAGGATCAGGAGGGTTTGTTCCAGGTAAATCTGGTAGTGGATGCAATGGAATTAGTGGAAAACAGGCAGGTTTAACACGGGAGATTTGGCTAATCTCAACCAAGTTTTCGATTTGAGCTATACGACTGTATAAGGTCATAGCTACATCATTTAAGGTTTGACCTTGGGTAAGTAGATGCCTAGCTTGCACAAAATGATGGTGTAACAGATTTAGAGTATTATCAGTTGGAGCAACATTTTGAGTGGCAATTAAGTCGTCTTCAACTATTACCGGATGATGCAAGAAAGACTTTGTAGCTAGATAATATATATCTTTGACAGTGGCGATCAATTCATCATTTCGTTGAGCACCCATCAGATGGAAGGCTAGATAACGCCACATATAAGGTTCATCATGAGGTAACTTCGTCCAGGTAAGCGTCGAGGTGGAGTTTTCAAGTTCAGGATGGGACGCTTGTTGCTGGTAAGCTTCGAGTAAATCCTGATGAAGATCAACTAAATTATCTGATTGCCTATATTCTAGGCAGCGTCGGATAACACTATGGATACGAACAGTTTTATTAAAAGGATCGTAGTAAGTGAAAAGATCTTGATCCTGTAGAGCCAAAAGAAGTTCAAGACTGGCTTCTTCATTCAGGCCAGTCGTATGTGCCCATAGTCGTGCAATAGTAACGAGAGGAATGTCTACCTCTTCAGGAAAAACTACTAATTGCAGATAATTTTCAGCCCATTGATCTATATCTTCCAGAATGAGGTCTAATAAGATATTAACTACCTGGTTACGTTCTAGTTCATTTATATTAAAAAATCTGTGGAACCCTTTATCTGCCAAATGTTGTTGTAACTTTATTACTGCTTCGGTCAGAGAAGAAGCTTGAGTGGTTCGAATGATTTGATGCTGTAGTTTAATAGCCGCTAATTCCAGTAGAATCGGCCACCGTCCCAAATATTCAGCCAATTGTTGAAAATTTTGTCGATCGTTAGAAGACTGTCCCACCCAGTTAAGCAATAATTGAGTAGCTTCATCGATTGTCATCGCAGGGACAGCCACAGACTGTGCTTCGACCTCTCTAAATACATCTCTACGACTTATAATTAGATAAGCATAATCTGGATTATCTCTAACTAGAAAAGGTTCAATTTGATCGGCATGACAGACATTATCTAGAACTAACAAAATGCGTCGGTTTGCTAGTAAGGACTTCAATCGAATTGAAGCTGATTTAATGTCTGAAAAGCATTCTTCATCCCCACTAATTTTTTTAATCTGGTCCACTATTACCGTAAATAGATTTGAGTATTGACCAAGATTTACCCATAGAATATCAGTAAATTTATCTTTTATCTGTGAACTGCGAAGAACTGCTTGAGCCAATACGGTTTTGCCAGACCCATCTTCACCATATAAAGTAATAACAGGTGCCTGTTTAGAGAAGGCAGCAGACAACAGATAATCAGTTACACGATTAAACTGAACAGGGCGCTCAACAAAATACTTGGTCTTTGCGAGCACTAAATCTGTAATTTCTTGAGCAATGAGCTGCAACTTCTTCTCAACACGATCATCATCGCTGGCCCAGATAGGTTGATGATCTTCAGGCCAAACTTTCATTTGATTTAGCCAATCATGCGCTCGCCAACTACAATCTTGGATAATGATAGGAAGAACAATGAGACCTTCTTGGCGGCGACGCATGAGTAATTCAGGAATTTCCTCATTCAAAATAGAACCTGAATTCAGAAAGCTAGGACTGATCAATAAAATAGCGATCTTGGCCTTTGCTATTGCCTGATCAGTTTCCTGTTTCCTATCTACCCCTGGATAAAGCTGATCAGGAGTCCAAATATAAATTAACTTATCGTCTTGTAAAGGTTTAAGATAAGATGAAAGAATTTCTTTTTCTTTTTCATCATTAGTACTGTAACTAATATAAATGAGGGGTTGAAAGTGTCTTGCAATATTGACTTGACTAGATGAAGGTTCAGGATATAAGCTGCAAACCATCATCCCGAGTTCATAGACAATAGAAGTTAATTCTTGATCAACATAATGATCATTCTCTTTCCAAATAGGCTTGTAGTGTTTTGGTCTAACCACCATTCTGGCAAACTCAGGTAGGAGGTTCCAAGGGCAAAGTCTAGCTATAATTGGTACGAGAAATAATTCCCCTTCTTCGTGACGTTGAAGTATTTGTGGCATTTCTATATCCTGAATGTAGTCCGAAATTAAATAATTGGCGCTAATGAGCAAAATAGCGACTTTGGCTTCTTTAATTTTCTGAATAATGATTTCTATATATTTATCTAGATCATCATCTCCCATTGCATCATCGGACCAGATATTAATTAAGCCTGCGTTTTGTAATACAAGCAGATGATGCAACAATACTTCTTTTTCTTTCTCATCAGCGCTACTATAGCTTACATATACAAGAGGGCGTGAATGCTCAGGAATTGAATGCTTGAAAGGGGATGAAGCTAATTTTGTGTCAGCTAAAGTTGAGACAGATGAATTATATGGAGTGACTGCTAGATACGTTTCTACTTGATTTATGACTTGAATTAATGCCCGCTCAACACTATACTGATCGCTACTCCAAATGGGCCCCTGGCTGAGCAACTCATCCATTTGAGTTAGCCAATGGAACGCTTGCCAAACACATGCTCGAGCAAGCACCGGAAGCACGGTAAGAGTTCCTTTTGCTCGATATTTGAGTAATTCAGGAACTTCTTCCTTCATAATAAATTCTGAGCTGAGGAAATTTGCACTGATTAGTAGAATAGCGATCTTAGCTCGAGATATTGCTGCTTTAATTTCCGCTTCCCAATCAGTACCTACCTCAATCTGATCATCAACCCAAATGTCTATTAGACCAGCATTCTGTAGTACTCTTAGATAGGCTACTAACTCATCTTTTTCTGCTCTATCCTTATGACTGTAACTTACATAAACAAAAGGCCGTGAATGATTATTCAATGAGCCAGACTCATTTGAGTTCCTAGGAGGGAGTTCAGCGCTGGAACCTCTCATACTGGAATCTATAGCCATTAGTGTACTTACAAATGTACTATCAAAATCCTTTTCTACAATTAATTTGATTTGATCAGCAATAAATGTCAGTATTTTTCCGACTCGGCGATGCCCCTCTCCCCAAATAGGTTTGCCATCATTAGGCCAAATCTTTACACCCTCTAGCCAACTAATTGCTTGCCAAGTACATGTTCGAGCGATTATGGGCATAAGAATAAGATCTTCATTTGCACGGCTTTCGAGTAATTCAGGAACTTCTTCCTTCATAATGTAATCTTGATTGAGGAAATTTGCACTGATTAGTAGAATAGCGATCTTAGCTCGAGATATTGCTGCTTTAATTTCTGCTTTCCAATCCGCACCTGCCTCAATCTGATCATCAGCCCAAATGTCTATTAGACCAGCATTCTGTAGTACTCTTAGATAGGCTACTAACTCATCTTTTTCTGCTCTATCCTTATGACTGTAACTTATAAATACAAGAGGCGGCATTTTGTTTCCTTATACTACTCACAAAAAGACATTTATTCAAACAAATTTTGTTTACTTCTCTCGAAGTTGGGCAGTATGTATAACTGAGGCCAATTGTTCAGCAATTTTATGTAGCCAAGGAATATCTTCTTCAGAAAAAGTAGCAGGATTGCTATTTTGTAGAATTAAAATCCCTAGAATCGATCCCTTCTTAAAAGGGAGTGCAATCGCTGATTGAACCTCTGGCAAAAAGGGATTATTAAACCACGTTATTTCTTTTCTGACATCTTGTATAAGAGAAGGCTGATTTGTCTGTAGACAAGCTCCAATCATTGAATGATGATCTACAGACAACTTATAATTATTCTCTACCATAAGCCGTCCGGCTTCACCATACCCACTTTTAAGTACCGCCCATTTCTTATGATCAGTTGAGGTCTCCAGTAAAAAAATGGCTGCATAGTAGAGGCTAAAGTGTTGACAGAAGGTGTTAATAGTTTGAAGTAACAGTTGATCAAGATTAGGTACGGTGTCCATAATTGTTCTAATATCACGTTGTATGGCCTCTTGCTGGGCTAAACGTTGGGAAGTATGAAGAAATTGTTGTTCTAATACATTTAGATCATCAGGCCAATCTTTTGCCCAAATGATGAGCTTCGCTAGCCGAGAACCCTGGTATAAATAGCTTGGATCACGCCCATTCTTGTCCCATGTATCAGCACTCTCAGTCAGGCTACGATGGATCAGCAACCCCTCGCGACTTTCGTTCAACCATTTTCGCAAAGTTGGCCACTCCCGAATCAATACCTCGTGGGCTACTTCGACAGTTTCCGCAGCCGTGGTAATTAAGCGCGCATCTGCCAAAACTTGCAGTACTCTGTCCATTACTTCAGCATCTTCAGGCTGAGGGGTGAGTTCCTTTCTGTTTACTCTCCGCCGTGTATCAGGTGTACCTTCCCCTAACTCCGTGAGTCGTAAGAAAATATTACGAGCAATTGCTTGCTGCTTTGAGTCAAATTCTTGAGAAAAGATAGTTTCAGCAGTTTTGGCAACTGCTTCAGCTATACGGCCCGACTCGTTATAGCCGGCGAAGGTCATCTTGCGTCCCCGTCGTCGTTTCCAGGTTGCGAGTAGGGCGTGAGAAAGCAAAGGTAAAGCCCCTGGCTCGTAACCTACTTCTCGGAGTAGTTGATTAACTAATCCGTCCTCAAATTCCCAGCCTGCCTGTTTAGCTGGAAGTTCTATAGCTTGGCGTAGTTCTTCAATATTCATAGAGCCCACAAATTTCTGCTGGCGTTCCAAGGCTCGGCGTAATGAATCAAATTTAGCACAATATGCATAAAAATCGGCGCGTAGGGAAATTACTACAGTAGTTACCCCATCTGGTTGAGCAGCCGTCATTAAATTTTCAACAAAGGCCCGTTGTACCTGGTCATCTCGACATAGCGTAAATACCTCTTCAAACTGATCGACAAACAAGAATAAGTGGTTATTTGAGGAGCGATCAGCCTGCTGGAGCATTTTATAAGTATAGAGATGTAAGCTACGAGAAGACTCTGTCAAATCCTTGATTAATCTGTCCATAGCGGTTACAGACTCAACCTCACGAGTTAAACTGGCGGCTAAAGCTTCGAGAGGTTGAGCTGTTGGCGTAATAACCTGAACCAGCCAACGATTGCTATCTTTAGGAGGACGGGCTCCATCCCACAACTCCTTACTACCTTTAAGCACCGGAATTAAGCCTGCCCGTACAACAGAAGATTTACCACTACCGGAGGGTCCAACTACTGCTAGAAAACGATGAATATGTAAATGCTGTATCAATTCGGTGATCAGCGTTTCACGACCGAAAAATGTATTGGCATCTTTTTCATCAAAAAATTGCAGTCCTTTGAATGGTGGATCACCTGGGGCAGGTGGCTCATCTTTGGGAAGTTGTTTGTTCTCTGTTAGACCCAAATTGATGACCAAACTTTGAATGTTGGTCACACCTCCAGCGCTTACTAAAGCGGCTTTTATTTGCCCACTAAATTGATATAGATCGCTTTGTTTTTGTTCTCTCCTGATCAGAATCTTGCCTAGCGCCTCTGCAAAAGGTTGCATAGCGTGAAAATATTCAATTATAGTAAATAGGGCTATTCCAAGTTCAGAGCTATCCTGGGCTTTAGCAGCCAAACTGCGAGCTGCTTCCAAAGGGGGATTATCTTCCCAACTCTGTATAGCTTTGAGGATATATTTTGCTTGACCTTGAACAATATCACGTATAGCATCTATTGCATCACCATCGTAATTTTGTACAGACTGGCGAATGGGCCAAAGAATAGCTGTACTTAAAATACCATAAGTAAAATGGATTTCCTCTTTGGTACTTGTCGCAAGTTGAGCAAATTCATTGTAAGAGTCACCGAGATTGCTACGCCATTCATCAATGAAGGTCATTAATATCCTCTATTCAAAAATGCAGAAATCTCAAATTCACAACTTGCCACTCAGATTTGTCTAAACAAGCTGAGATGATCTCAAACCAGAACTAACCCACAAACTTAAGCACATGAGATACTATCTGCGTAGCAATAGCCAAAACCGGAGGCATCACTGCCGCTAGATTTTGGGCTGCTCGCTTCAGGCTTTCACCTGTAATCTTAATCATCTCTTTATCTGGCTCATCTACATTGACTTCCTCAACCAAAGCTTTCACTCGTTTAGAAACCTTTTCCGCATCTTGGGCACTTTCTGGAGGAACTTTTTCTAACTGTTGCTTTAATTTACCTACTAGCCGGATTAGATCCTCTTTGCCTGCTTGATCAAAATTGGGTAAAACTTCAACAGTTTGAGTAACATGATCTAACTGTGATTTGATGTTAACAATTGCGTCACGAAAATCACCGGAGAATTGATCTCCACTTACATACGTACCTCCCCTCTCCACTTCGATAGTGGTCTCACTCATATCGACTGTAAATGGACCAGTGATGTTTTGTACACTACCTTGACTGAATGTGCCAGCTTTGATTTGAACCCCTTGCATATTAAAAACAGCCCGATCTCCGGGCAAGGTCTGCTCATTTTCAATCCTCTTACTAGCTTGTTCTCGCTCCCAACGTTGAATACTTGCCAGGACTTTTGTAGCAAGATCATCTGGAGTAGTAAAGGTAGTCCGTACTAACTTGGCATTAATCCGAGCTTTAAAGTCACGCAACAATCGGGCTCCGATACCTTTCTCTCGATGCACTTCCGGCCAGTCATATTGCTCATCAACCAAAAAACAGAAGCAAGGTTTACCCAGTTTTTCTGCCTCGACAAACTCCTGTTCAGTAATAGAAATTTCTGCATCTTCTGGTATAAAGCCATAACGCCAGGCGTAAATACCAAGAAATAAATCGGAGCTAGCTACTTCTTTCAAACAGGCGCTAGTTGCTCCCTCGGGGCGAGCCATAAAGTTAGCCATATCTACCGGATGAAAACCCGCATTAAGTAATGCCTTACTTACAATTGCCCGATGATTTAGCAAGTCCTGTGACGTACTGGAGATAAACACAGAGATAGGCATTCTAAATGCTCCTTTATAAAACACGAGGCTAAATAATGTCTAATGCTTTTGACCAAGAACTTACAATATTACTCTGAGAGCAACAATGAATGAGGGAAGGTTAAGTGCTTAGCTCAATACTTGTTGTAGGTAGGTACAATTCCTTCAAACAAAGTATATCATAAATCTAATGGTATGTATATAAAATGGCAATTTTAATAGCAGTCGAGACGAATTCAAAGCTTGATCGGGATCTACCAATGCATGTAATAGCAACGAAAACAAGGTTAGTGGCATCAATCGATTTTCTCAAAACTGGACGATAGCGACCCCCTTGGGCTGGAGTGTGATCATCTGGGTGAGCGGCAGGTCGAGAAGCAGCTCGGCGGCGGGGCGGTGGAGTTGGACCAGGGCCGGTTCGGAGCGGTGGTTGAGCAGCAATAGGCCCTCTTCGCCGCCGTCAAAGTCGATGGCGATCACTTCTACATCCGGCGGTACCTGGAATGGCGCGGCAAAGCGGTCTAGCTCCAGCGCCTCCCAGACTGGCCCCGGCAGCATATGTTCAAACCAACAGCCAACCATCACCGCCCGGCCCCGGCCAACCTCCCGTTGGGTGACCGCTGCGCGGTCGCGCCAGTAAAACTGGTTGTAGAGCATCAGCGGTTGGGCGGTGGTAGGAACCAGGACCTCGGCCCAGCGCCAGTAGGGGAAGCTCCGCTTGCCGTCCAGGTCGCGGGCGGCCCCGCGCATATCCGGCGGCAGCCCCAGATACTCCTCGACCCTGACGCCCAGCAGCTCGTCAAGCCAGGCCGGGAGTGGTTGGTCGGTCCAGATATTGCTCCGCTCCTTGACAAAGGCCCGAAAGGTCACTAGCAGCCGCCCGCCCTGCTCAACAAACGCCTGCCAGCGCCGGGCTTCTGTTTCGTCGATCAAAATTGGCGCGGGAACCAAAACCACCTGGTATTGATCGAGCGGCTCAGAGCGGCGGATCACATCTACGGCTACGCCGGCAGCCCACAGGTCGCGGTAAATATCCCGCACCAGTTTTAAGTAGCTGAAATCCTGCTGGTGCGGATCGAGTTGGATCGTCCACCAGTCGGCATAATCAAATAAAATGGCGACCTGGGCCGCTTTGCGGCGGAAGGGGGGCAGCTTTTTTAGCTCCTGGGCGACCTGGCCGGCTTCGTGATAAAGCCGGGTAGGCGAGCCATCCTGGCGCAGCACCCCCATATGGTACTGCTCCTGGCCAAAGCGGCCGGCCCGCCAGCGAAAATAGACGACCGCTTCGGCCCCGCGCCCGAAGCCTTGGTAGGTCCAGAGCCGGACCAGGCCGGGCGGGACCGGCCGGTTATAGGGGCGCCAGTTGACCACGCCGGGCTGCTGCTCCATCACCCAGTAGTTTTTACGCTTAAAGCCCCGCATCATGTCGTGGTTGAGGGCGACATGCTCGATCCCCAGCGACCCCTGAGGATAATTGTCCCAGGAGACAAAGTCCAAATCCGCGGCCAGGTCATAATAATCCTGTTGGTCGGCGCCGCCTTCGCCGCTGCCCATAAAGTTATGGGTGATAAAGCGGTTGGGGCTGTGGTGGCGCAAGATTTGGAGTTGTAACTTTTGATAGCGGACCCAGCTATCGGAGGAGAAGCGGCGGAAATCCAGCAGCAGGCCGGGGTTGTGCTGGGCCAGAGTGGGCCAGGGCAGCGGTATTTGAGACCAGTCGCTGTAGATTGTGCTCCAAAAAACCGTCCCCCAGGCCTGGTTTAGGGCTTCCAGCGTGCCGTACTGCGCCTTTAGCCAGTCCTGAAAGGCCAGGTGGCAGGCCGGGCAAAAGCACCAGGTAGTCCGGTGGCAGCCAAACTCATTATCGATCTGCCAGCCAACTATGGCCTCATGCCGGCCAAACTGTTGGGCCATGGCGGTTACGATCCGCCGGCTGTGCTCGAGATAGGCGGCGTTGTTGGCGCAGGCGTAGCGGCGGCTGCCCGGCGCCAGCGGCTGCCGGTTGGCGTCTCGCTGCAAAATATCATAGTTACTGGTCAACCAGGGCGGCGGTGCGGCCGTGGGGGTGCCCAGGATCACATCTAGCCCCTCAACCTGAAGCGCAGCAATGGCCCGCTCCAGCCAGCCAAAATCAAAGCGCCCCTCTTCCGGCTCCAGGAGACTCCAGGCAAATTCGCCGATCCGGACATAGCTCAACCCCAGGCCGGCCATCAGCCTGGCATCAACCGGCCAGCGGTTCTCCGGCCACTGTTCGGGATAATAGTCTATACCTAGTTTCATCTTTGTTTGATTTCCTTCCTTAAATTGTCAGGCCGCTGATAAGCTGGTATGATAGCAGGTTATGACATCTATCCTGACCTCACCTAATCTCTGGCTCAATCTCAGCCGGTTGGCCGCCCTGCTCTTTACCGTTTTTATCGCCTGGATGACCTACCGCAGCCACCTGCTGTTAAAGGAGTTCCGGCCCGATTTCAACCTGTTACTGTCGCTGCCGGAAACGATCGCCCGCCTCATCCTGGTGGGCCTCTGCTTGTTTTTGGCCTGGCTCAGCGGGTTGCCCGCCGCCGAATTAGGCTTAACCGTAAAGAATCTGTGGTGGAGTCTCAGCCTTGGCTTCGGCCTGGGCCTGCTGATTCAATTGATCGTTAGCCTGATCACGTTGCAAGCGATTAAATATTTTGGCCCAGGTATTTATTCTTCCTGGCTGATCCGTAACATTCTGCCCCGTAACCGGAACGAATGGCTGCTGGTCGTTTTAGCTTTTCTGCCCCCGGTGGCTATGGAGGAGCTTCTCTTTCGAACGCTCCTGATCGGCTTGTTTCAAACCATCATCCCGCTACCCTTGCTCATTCTGGTCACTTCAGTCATCTTCGGCCTGATGCACCAACCGCAGGGCAGGTTGGGGATGATTGGCGCAGGGGCGATCAATATCGTCTTTTGCCTGCTTTTCCTCTGGACCGGAGAGCTGCTCGTTCCCCTGGTGGCCCATTATACGGTCAACTTGCTTCAAGTTGTTGCCGCCTCTTTATACCTGCCGGACTGGCTTAAGTATTAGGAATAAAGGGCCAATTCTTTTCCCTTCATTGACAAAATACCCTGGGAATGATATGCTTTCAATAGATTTTATTATGACAACTCAGAATAAAAATTGCGCCATACGTCATATCCTGCGTCGTTTTGAACATTTTAAATAAACTTTATTTTCAAGGAATATAAAGATGGCTGTTTCGTATCCCGATGCCATCGGCGAACACGTCGCCGCTAAAGAGCGATATGTCAGCGGCGGCCTGCAATATGCCGGCTACTTCTCGCCCGCCCAGATCACGCCCGGCGAGGTCACTTACCTTTACCTCTTTCTGCAAAACGTGCTCAATGTGCCGCTGACGGCCGCCATCCGCATCAATCCGCCTCAAACGGGTTTTTTTCGGGGCAATAAGGCCCTGCTTGAGGTAGCCGAACCGGAAATCAAGGTCAAGCTGGCCGTGGCCGAAGCCGGTCTTCTGACCATCCCGGTCACCACCACCGAGCATATTCGTGATACGGGTGAGTATTTGCTAACGGTTGAAGTCAAAGCTACCGCTAAGGAGCGGGGTGAACGGGTCCGGCCGGCTAAATCTCAAAGTAGACTTAACTCTGAATTGATCGATAGCCCGGTGGGGCTTAACCTGGTCGGCAGCCTGGGCGCGACTTATGTGGAAAAATCCAGTTCAAAAGCCACATTTAAGCTGCAAATAGCCGGCAGCCCCCACCCAACGCCGGAACAACCCTCCTTAAAGCACAGCTATGACACGATCTGGAGCAGGCAAAATGCCAAGTTTTTTAATGCGGCGGTTAAAGAGATCAATCTAAGACAGGCGAATCTGAAGAATGAACTAACGGTTGAAGCGCTCTATACCCATCTGTATGCCGAAAGTGTGCGCCGCTGGGCCGACGCCGGGCTGGCCCTGCGCA
>Ga0073934_10006880_pt1 | contig 16217 bp, 17 predicted proteins | sample LarsenN4metaG_FD_76834 | JGI IMG/M metagenome (GOLD analysis project Ga0073934, IMG submission 76834) | Hot spring sediment bacterial and archeal communities from British Columbia, Canada, to study Microbial Dark Matter (Phase II) - Larsen... ...
ACGTAGGCCTGCCCATCGGGCGGCCGGCCGGCGCGCTGGCTCTCCCACAGCATCTGCCCCAGGCATTCCATCGCCTCGTGGTGCGCGTCGTGCAGCGAGCCGCGCCGCGCCGCCAGCAGTTCCAGCGCCTGGCGGATGCCCGAAGGCTGGTCGATCGCCGCCTGCTCGGTGAGCGTGAGGTGCATGGCCAGGTGCAGGAACGGGTTGGTGCGGCCGTCGTCGACCTCGTACACGGCGGCCAGCGCGGCCTCGGCGTCGGCCAGCTCGGCGTGGTACTCGGGGTGCTCGTCGATCCAGCGCGCGGCCAGCGCCTCCATCGGATCGAGCGGCGCGCCGGCGCGCTGCCTGGCGAAGGCGGCGCAGAAGAAGCGCCGCACGTCCTGCTGGGAAGGGGCGAACATCGGAGAATTGTCGCGCCACCACACGCCTCGCGGACGCGCCCATGACGATCACGCTCGAACAGCTCTTCACCGAAGCCCGCTCGCACAACCGCTTCGAGCCCGACCCGGTGCCCGACGAGACCCTGCGGCAGCTGTACGAGCTGATGAAGTGGGGCCCGACCTCGGCCAACTGCTCGCCGGCGCGGCTGGTGTTCGTGCGCTCGCCCGAGGCGAAGGAGCGTCTGGTCGCGTGCATGAACCCCGGCAACGTCGAGAAGACGCGCAGCGCGCCGGTGGTGGTCATCGTCGGCATGGACATGGAGTTCCACGAGAAGCTGCCGCGGCTGTGGACCGCGAGCGACGCGCGCTCGTGGTTCGCCGGCAAGCCGGAGCTGATCGCCGCCACCGCGCTGCGCAACTCGAGCCTGCAAGGCGGCTACCTGATCCTCGCCGCGCGCGCGCTCGGCCTGGACTGCGGCCCGATGGGCGGCTTCGACGCGGCGAAGATGGACGCGGCGTTCTTCGCCGGCACGAGCATCCGCTCGAGCTTCGTGGTGGCGCTCGGCAAGGGCCGGCGCGAGGCGCTGTACCCGCGCGGGCCGCGGCTCGCGTTCGACGAAGCCTGCCGCTTCGAGTGACCGTGAAGCCGCCGCGCGCCGTCGCGCCGCATCGCCGCGCGGCGCGGCGTTCAGTGGGCGCGCCAGGCCGGCAAGCGCCAGTCGAAGCGCAGCGCGATCAGCCGCAACGCGGTGGCGGCGACGGCGCCGGCCGCCAGCGCGACGGCCTCGCCCGCACCGAGCCGCTGCGCCAGCACCACGGTCCAGCCGCCGGCGAACGCGCACACCGCATACGGCCGGTGGTCGCGGAAGGCCGACGGGATCTCGTTGCACACCACGTCGCGCAGCACGCCGCCGAACACGGCGGTCACCACGCCCATCAGCACCGCCACGAGCGACGGCATCTGCGCGGCCAGCGCGATCTGCGTGCCCGACGCGGCGAACAGGCCGAGCCCGATCGCGTCGGGCCACATCATGGCGCGCTCGGTCAGGCGCAGGTGGCGCGAGCGCAGCAGCAGCATCGCGCCGACGCACAGCGCGAGCACCGCCCACGCGTAGGCCGCGTGCTGCACCCAGAAGAACGGCCGCCGGTCCAGCAGCACGTCGCGCAAAGTGCCGCCGCCGAACGCGGCAAGAAAGCCCACCGCGCACACGCCCACCGCGTCGAGCCGCTTGCGCGCCGCCTCGATCACGCCGGACAGCGCGAAGGCCGCGGTGGCCGCGATCTCCAGCGCGGTCTGCAGGGTCGAGAGGTCGGGCACGCGGCTCAGCATGGTCGGCGCGCATTGTCGCGTGGCGCCACCGCGGGGTGCGCGCGATGATCATCGCCGACCCCGCCTTCTACGCCGTCGCGGCGCCGGCCGTGCTGATGATGGGCCTGTCCAAGAGCGGTTTCGGCGCGGGCTTCGGCGCGCTCGCGGTGCCGCTGATGGCGCTGGCCGTGCCGGTGCCGCAGGCCGCCGCGATCATGCTGCCGCTGCTCGCGGTGATGGACGCGCTGGGGCTCGCGGCCTTCGTGCGCGAGGCCGACCGGCCGCTGCTGCGGCTGCTGCTGCCGGCCGGCTTGCTGGGCACGGTGGTCGGCACCTTGCTGTTCGGCCTGCTGAGCGCGCAGACCGTGGCCGCGGTGGTGGGCGCGCTGACCCTGGCCTTCGTGGCGCAGCGCGTGCTGTGGACGCCGCGCCCCGACGCGAAGCCGCCGTCCAGGCCGGTCGGCTTCGTGCTCGGCGTGGCGGCCGGCTTCACCAGCTTCGTCGCGCACGCCGGCAGTCCGCCGGTGACGGCCTACGTGCTGCCGATGAAGCTGCCGCCGGTGGTCTTCACGGCGACGATGGCGGTGTTCTTCGCCGCGGTGAACACGTCGAAGTGGATCCCGTACGCGTGGCTCGGTCTGATCGACTGGACCAACATGCTCACGTCGCTGGTGCTGATGCCGCTGGCGCCCGTGGGCGTGTGGCTCGGCGTGAAGTTCGTGCGGCGCGTGAGCCCGCTGCTGTTCTACCGGCTGGTCACGATCGGGATGTTCTTGACCGGCATCAAGCTTCTGTGGGACGGGCTGCGCTGAGCAGTGCCCGATGCATGTCCCTGACGGGCGCGGGGTGGGTTATTAGGTGCATACTGAATGCACCTTAAAGAACCGTGCCACCCGATCCAGGAGTACTGCCATGTCCGCTGCCCCGAATGCCACCGCTGCGCCAAATGCCACCGCTGTCCCGAGTGCCACCGCTGCGCCCGTCGTCGATGTCCGCACCATCGTGCCGCGCGAGCGTCATCCGCTGATCTTCTCGAACTGGGACGGCCTGCCCGACGGCGCGTTCATGGAACTCGTGAACGATCACGACCCGAAGCCGCTGTACTACCAGTTCCAGGCCGAGCGCGCGGGTCGATTCGACTGGGAGTACGTGGACGACGGCCCCGAGGTCTGGCGCGTGCGCATCCGCAAGCTCGCGCGCACGACGGCCTGAGCCTGGCGCGCGTCGCGGCCCGGGCGCGGCGCGCCTTGCGGCGCGCCTTGCGGCGCGCACGAGCCGGTCCGCGAGAACGACCTCCGACGAACGACACGACCCCGAGGGACTCTTCCATGCAACCGACACGCAGGCTCTGGCAATGGCTGGGGCTGGTCTTCATCCTCTCGTTTGCCGCGCTCGGCTGGATCGGGCGCGAGATCTACCAGGCCGCGCCGCCGATCCCGAGCGCCGTGGTCGACTCGAACGGCGCTGTGCTGTTCACCGGCGACGACGTGCAGCGCGGCCAGCGCGCGTGGCGCGCCGCGGGCGGGCAGCAGCTCGGCTCGGTGTGGGGCCATGGCAGCTACGTCGCGCCGGACTGGTCGGCCGACTGGCTGCACCGCGAGGCGCTCGCGCTGCGCGACGCGCTCGCGCGCCAGCGCGGCCTCGATGCCGACGACACCGCGGGCCGCGGCGCGCTGCAGGCGCTGGTGCAGCAGCAGATGCGCACCAACACCTACGACGCGGCGAGCGGCCGCATCACCGTGTCGACCGAACGCGCCGCGGCGATCCGCGCGGTCGCGGCGCACTACGACGCGCTGTTCGGCAGCGACCCGTCGCTGGCCGCGCTGCGCGAGCAGTACGCGATGACCGACGGCACGCTGCCGGACGGCGCCGACCGCAAGGCGCTGACCGCGTTCTTCTTCTGGACCTCGTGGTCGGCCGCGACCGACCGCCCGGGCGAGAGCGGGCTCTCGTACACGAGCAACTGGCCGCACGAGCCGCTGGTCGGCAACACGCTCACCGGCTCGGCCGCGATGTGGTCGATCGTCAGCATCATCCTGCTGCTGGCGGGCATCGGCGCGATGCTGTGGCTGCATGGCCGCCACGCTCACGAGCAGGACCCCGCGCCGCCGAAGGCCGACCCGCTGCTGGGTGCCGCGCCGACCCCGTCGATGAAGGCCACGCGCAAGTACTTCTTCGTGGTGGCCGGCCTCATCCTCGCGCAGATCGGCCTGGGCATCGTCACGGCGCACTACGCGGTCGAAGGGCAGGCGCTGTTCGGCCTGCCGCTGGCCGACGTGCTGCCCTACGTCGTGAGCCGCACCGCGCACACGCAGCTCGGCATCTTCTGGATCGCCACGGCGTGGCTGGCCACGGGCCTGTTCATCGCGCCGCTGCTGTCGGGCCACGAGCCGAAGTACCAGAAGCTCGGCGTGGACCTGCTGTTCTGGGCGCTGCTGGCCATCGTGGTCGGCTCCACCGCGACGAGCTGGCTCGGCACCTTGCAGCGCCGCGGCCTGGACTTCAGCTTCTGGCTCGGCAACCAGGGCCTCGAGTTCACGAGCATGGGCCGCGTGTGGCAGATCCTGCTGTTCGTGGGCCTGCTGCTGTGGCTCGCGCTGCTGGCGCGCGCGCTGTGGCCGGCGTTGAAGCGGCCGTCGGAGACGCGCGGCCTCGTCGCGATGGTGTTCCTGTCGGCCACCTGCATCGGCGGCTTCTACGCGACCTCGCTGACCTGGGGCCAGAACACGCACCACTCGATGGTCGAGTACTGGCGCTGGTGGCTGGTGCACCTGTGGGTCGAAGGCTTCTTCGAGGTGTTCGCCACCGCGGTGATCGCGCTCATCTTCACGCGGCTGGGCCTGGTGCGCGCGACGAGCGCCAACTCGGCCATCGTGATGGAGACCATCGTCTTCCTGTTCGGCGGCATCCTCGGCACCCTGCACCACCTGTACTTCACCGGCACGCCGACCTCGGTGATCGCCGTGGGCGCGGTGTTCTCGGCGCTCGAGGTGGTGCCGCTCACGCTGATCGGCCTCGAGGCGTGGCAGACCTATCGCCGCACGCACGCCGCGCCGTGGGTGGCCGCGTACCGCTGGCCGATCCTGTGCTTCGTCTCGGTGGGCTTCTGGAACGCGGTGGGCGCGGGCCTGCTGGGCTTCGCGATCAACCCGCCGGCCTCGCTGTACTTCGTGCAGGGCCTGAACCTGACGCCGGCGCACGGCCACGCCGCGCTGTTCGGCGTGTACGGCATGCTCGGCATCGGCTTGATGCTGTTCTGCCTGCGCAGCCTGTACGCGCGCCACCTGCACGCCGACCGCCTGCTGGCGTGGGCCTTCTGGGGCCTGAACATCGGCCTGGCGATGATGGTGTTCATGTCGCTGGTGCCGGCCGGCATCTACCAGGCGTGGTTCAGCGTGACCGAGGGCCTGTGGTACGCGCGTTCGCCGGAGATCGTGCACTCGACGGTGATGGAGTCGCTGGTGTGGCTGCGCGTGCCGGGCGACGTGGTGTTCGCCATCGGCGCGGTGATACTCGCGGTGTACGCGCTCAAGCTGCTGCGGCGGCCGACGGCCGGCGCGACGCTGCCGGCCGGCGCCGCGGGCAGCGCCGCCGCGCGGGCCTGACACCGCCTCCCGATGCGCCTGACCAGCTTCACCGACTACAGCCTGCGCGTGCTGATCTACCTGGCGAGCGGGCCCGCGCAGGGCCCGGGCGGCCCGCGCGAGCGGGCCACCATCGCCGAGATCGCACGCGCCTTCGACATCTCGGAGCACCACCTGACGAAGGTGGTGCACTTCCTGGGCAAGGAGGGGCTGCTGGCCAACGTGCGCGGCAAGGGCGGAGGGCTGGAGCTGGCGCGCGCGCCGCGCGACGTCAACCTCGGCGACGTGGTGCGCCGCACCGAGGGCCGGCCGTTGCCGGCCGAGTGCTTCGACGCCGACCACGACCAGTGCACGATCACGCGCATCTGCCGTCTGCGCGGCGTGCTGGGCGAGGCGGTGGCCGCGTTCCAGGCGGTGCTCGACCGCTACACGCTCGAGGACCTGGTCGCCAACCGGCCGCAGCTCGCGCGCGTGATGTTCAGCGCGACGCCGCCCGCGCGCGGCGCGGCACGCGGTGCCCGGGCAGGCCGCGCCGGCTGAGCGCGGCAGCGGAGCCCGCGCGCCGCGACGACGCTCTCACGGCTTCGCACGCACGGCTTCGCGCTCGCCGCTTCACTCTCACGGCTTCGATTCGTCGCCGGCCGCAGGCTCGCCCGCGGCCGGCGCGTGCCATGCGGCGCGCGGCGTGCCCGACTTCGCGGCGGCGCGCTCCTGCGCCCACAGCTCCTCGAGCTGCTGCCGGCCGGCCTTGGCCAGCGCGATCAGCTTGGCCTGGTCCTTGAAGTGCGGCGCCATCTGCTCGAGCAGCTCGAGGTTGTGCTGGCGGAATCGCATGGCCAGGGTGCGGGCATGGTGGCGTTCCCAGCCCATCAGCTCGAGCACGCTGCGTGCGCTCAGCAGCGCCGCGTCGAAGGTCTCGCGCTCGATCAGCTCGACGCCGCGCTCGCGCAAGGCGTACCAGTGCTGCACGTTGCGCGCGCGCGCCACGATCGCCAGTCGGGGGAAGTGCTCGCGCACGAGGTCCACCAGCTCGAGGCTCTGTTCGATGTCGTCGATCGCCACCACGATCACGCGCGCCCGCTCGGCGCCGGCCGTGCGCAGCAGGTCGAGCCGCGTCGCGTCGCCGTAGTGCGCCACCAGGCCGAAGCGACGCACCGCCTCGATCTGCTCGGCGTCGTGGTCGAGGATGGTCGCCGACAGGCCGTTGGCGAACAGCATGCGCGCGACGATCTGGCCGTAGCGGCCGAAGCCGGCCACGATCACCGGCGCCGACTGCGGCTCGTCGAGTTCCTTCATCGCGGGTCGCGCGCCCCGGGCGAGCCGCGGGATCCACCAGCGGTCGGCCAGCACCAGCAGCAGCGGCGTCAGCAGCATCGACATCGCCACCGCGGCCACGAGCATCGACGACACGCGCGCGTCGATCACGCCGGCGCCGGCGGCGGCCTGGAACACGACGAAGCCGAACTCGCCGCCTTGCGCGAGCAGGATCAGGAACACCGGCCGCTCGGCCAGCGGCACGGGCATGAGCCGGGCCATCGCCGCCAGCGCGGCCGCCTTCGCCACCAGGAAGCCGGCCACGATGGCCAGCACGAGCCCCGGCTGCGCGAGCACGACCGCGAAGTCGACGCTCATGCCCACCGCGATGAAGAACAGCCCGAGCATCAGCCCCTTGAACGGCTCGAGGTCGGTCTCGAGCTCGCGGCGGTATTCGCTCTCGGCCAGCAGCACGCCGGCGAGAAAGGCGCCCAGCGCCATCGACATGCCCACCGCCTGCATCAGCGACGCCACCACGACCACGAGGAACAGCGACGCGGCGGTGAAGATCTCGGGCGTGTCGCTGCGCGCGATCCAGCGCAGCGCCGGGCGCAGCAGCAGCCGGCCGCCGAACACGATGGCGAGCACCACGCCCACCGCCTTGGCCGCGCCGAGCCAGCCGTCGCCGCCGCCCGCGTGCGCCGCGCCGGCGGCCAGCAGCGGCACCAGCGCGAGGATCGGGATGGCGGCGATGTCCTGCAGCAGCATCACCGACAGCACGCTCTGGCCGGCCGTGGTGTTCATCAGGTTGCGCTCGGACATCACCGTGAGCCCGATCGCGGTGGACGACATCGCCAGCCCGAGCGCGGCCACCAGCGCCACCGGCCACGGCACGCCGAAGGCCATCGCCGCCGGGGCGATCACGAGGGCCGAGCCGAGCAGCTGCACGCTGCCCCAGACGAAGATGGGGCGGCGCATCGCCCACAGCCGCCGCGGCTCGAGCTCGAGGCCGACGAGGAACAGCATCAGCACCACGCCGAACTCGGCCACGTGCAGCACCTGCTCGGGCTCCTGCACGAGCTTCAGTCCCCACGGGCCGATCGCGATGCCCGCGCCGAGGTAGCCGATGATCGAGCCGAGGCCGAGCAGCCGCGCCAGCGGCACCGCGAGCACCGCCGCGCCGAGTGCCGGTGAGCCAGCTCGGCGTGTGCTCCATCGCGCTACGCGTCCTCGGAGGGTGGCCGCGCACCGGCCGGCACCTCGGGCTGCTCGCACGCGGCCAGCTCCGCGAGCTCGGGCCAGTCGGGGTAGCTCGCCAGCCGCGCGGCGAAGGTGGCCGCGTGCGCGGCGATCTGCTCGTCGCTCGCGCGGTGCGCGCCGTGCAGCACCAGCGGCGGCACGAAGCGCATGCCGGCCAGCGTGGCGGTCTGGTCGTACGGCGGCAAGAAGGCGTCGAAGAAGTAGCGGTTGTACGAGTCGGTGCGGTACGAGTGCTCGGGCCCGCCGGTGCTCACCGCGAGCCACAGGTCCTTGCCGCGCAGCGCGTGGCCGCCCGGGCCGTAGGCCCAGCCGAACGAGAACACCTCGTCGACCCACAGCTTGAGCAGCGGGGTCATGCCGTACCAGTGGATCGGGTGCAGCCACACGACGAGCTGCGCGTCGGCGAGCGCCGCGCGCTCGGCCGCGGCGTCGATGAAGTAGTCGGGGTACAGCGCGTACAGGTCGCGCACGTCGACGCCGGGCAGGGCGCCGGCCGCGTGCATCAGGGCCCGCGTCGCGCGCGAGTGCTCGAGCTGCGGGTGCGCGGCAACGACGACGATGCGGCTCATCGGGACGGCGGGTCGCGGGCGGCGTGGTGCTTGGGGGTTCCACGCGGGCGGCGCCTGCGCGGCGCCGCTACGATAACCGCAAACATCCAACTCGACGGGGGCAGCATGCCGGTGATCGTGGTCGCCAATCCCAAGGGCGGCGTGGGCAAGAGCACCCTGGCCACCAACCTCGCAGGCTGGTACGCGCGCGAAGGACGCGCGGTGATGCTGGGCGACGTGGACCGGCAGCAGTCGTCGCGCCGCTGGCTCGCGCTGCGGCCCGCGCACCTGCCGGCCATCCGCGGCTGGGACGTCGACGGCAACGACATCGCGCGGCCGCCCAAGGGCACCACGCACGTGGTGCTCGACACGCCGGCCGGCCTGCACGGCAAGCGCCTCGACGAGGTGATGAAGATCGCCGACCGCGTGATCGTGCCGCTGCAGCCGAGCCTGTTCGACATCCACGCCACGCACGACTTCGTGTCGGAGCTGAAGTCGCATCGCCGCGCCGACAAGGTGGCGGTGGGCGTGGTCGGCATGCGCGTGCGCGAGCACACGATCAGCCACGACCAGCTGCACGCCTTCGTCGCCACCTTGCCGGCGCCGACCCTGGCGTTCCTGCGCGACACGCAGAACTACGTGCACCTGGCCGCGCGCGGCCTCACCCTGTGGGACGTCGCGCCCAGCCGCGTCGAGCGCGACGTCGAGCAGTGGCAGCCGATCCTGTCGTGGTTGTCGAAGTGAGATCGGCGAAGGAGCGGCGATGAGGCGATTCGACAAGCTGGCCGACCTGCAGCCGCTGGTCGGCCAGGAGATCGGCGTGAGCACCTGGACCCTGGTCGACCAGGCGCGCATCGACCTGTTCGCCAAGGCGACCGGCGACCACCAGTGGATCCACGTCGATCCCGTGCGCGCCGCGCAGGGGCCGTTCGGCACGACCATCGCGCACGGGCTGCTCACCCTGTCGCTGCTGCCCGAGATGTACTACTCGGCCTTCGAGATCGCCGACTCGCGCATGGGCGTGAACTACGGCTTCAACCGCGTGCGCTTCACCGCGCCCGTGCCGGTGGGCAGCCGGCTGCGCGCGCGCTTCAGGCTGCTGGCCTTCGACCCGATCGACGGCGGCGCGCAGCTCACGGTGGAGTGCACGATCGAGCGCGAAGGCGCCGCGAAGCCGGTGTGCGTGGCCGAGTCGTTGACGCGGCGTTACGCTTGACTTCCCTCCGAAGGGGGAGGCCGCGGCCGGCCGGCGGCACACTACGATCGCGACCCGCCGCGCCGAGGCGCCCGCTGCGGGCGCCGCCACCAGGGGACTGCCGATGAAAGTGCTTCTGATCGACGACCATCCGCTCATCCTGGCGGCGCTGAAGTCGGTGATCCAGGGGCTGGGCGACGACGTCACCGTCATCGGCGTGGGCAGCGCGGCGGCCGGCCGCGCGGCACTGAAGGCCGACGCCGACTTCGACCTCGTGCTGCTGGACCTCGCGCTCGGCGACGCCGACGGCTTCGACGTGCTCACCGAGTTCCGCGCGCAGTACCCCGCGCTGCCGGTGGTGGTGGTGTCGGCGTCCGACCGTGCGAGCGACGTGATCCGCGCCATCGACCTGGGCGCGATGGGCTTCGTGCCCAAGCGCGCGAGCAACGAGACCCTGTTCGAGGCGCTGCGCCTGGTGATGTCCGGCGGCATCTACGTGCCGCAGATGTCGCTCGGCGGCGAGCCGGCGCCGCCGCGCGACGGCGACACCGTGCCCGCGGTGATGCGCGTGGTCGGCGACCAGGCCGCCGGCGCGGCCTACCAGAGCACGCCCACGCTCGAGTCGCTCGGGCTCACGCCGCGCCAGCGCGAGGTGCTGGCGCTGCTGCTGCAGGCCAAGCCCAACAAGCTGATCGCGCGCGAACTCGGCCTGTCGGTCGAGACCGTCAAGGACCACGTGGCCGCGGTGCTGCGCGCGCTGGGCGTCAACTCGCGCACGCAGGCGGTGCTGGCGGTGAGCCAGATGGCCAACCCCGGCGGGTTCCAGGCATGGAAGCCCAGCAAGCACTGAAGTCCGCGCGCCGCACCGCGGCCGCGCTGTTCGCGCCCGATCCGGTGGCCGACTCGGTGCCGGAGGACGTGGCCGTCATCTGGCGCCAGACCGTCGTCACGCTCGGCGGCCACGCGTTCGGCATCGTGCTGGTCACGTGGATGTACCACGCGGTGGTGCCGCCGCGCCTGCTGCTCGGCTGGGGCGCGGTGGCGCTCACGCTGTGGTCGGTGCGGGTGTGGCACTACCTGCGCTACCGCACGGTGGTCACGCGCAGCGAGCGCGACGCGTTCGTGTGGCTGCGCCAGTGGCGCGCGGGGGCGGTCGCCTCGGGGGCGTTGTGGGGCGCGGCCGGCTGGCTGTTCCTCGGCTACGGCTCGCACTACCACTCGATGGCGCTGGTGACCTTGATCTTCGGCTACTGCGTCGCCGCGATCCAGGTGCTGGCCACGCAGCCGCGCACCTACCTCGGCTTCATCTCGGTGAGCCTGCTGCCGGTGATCGTGCGGCTGCTGCGCGAGGACTCGCCCGACGCGCTGGGCGTGGTGATCGTGCTGACCATCATCTACGCCTTCGCGTCGATGATCGGCCGCAACGTGCGGCGCGCGCACGAGCGCACCGTGCTGCTGCGCCGCGAGGCCGAGCACCTGGCCGAGCAACTGCGCGTCGAGAAGGCCGCCGCCGAGGCCGCGCGGCGCGAGGCCGAGGTCGCCAACCGCGCCAAGACGCAGTTCTTCGCCGCCGCGAGCCACGACCTGCGCCAGCCGCTGCACGCGCTGGGCCTGTTCGCCGAGGCGCTGCGCCAGCGCAGCCACCGCGACGAGGAAGTCGCGCACCTGGTCAACAGCATCAACTCCAGCGTCGACGCGCTCGACGGGCTGTTCAACGAGCTGCTCGACATCACCAAGATCGACTCCGGCGGCGTCGAGGTGCGGCCCGAGCACATCGACGTGGGCGAGCTGTTCCGCCGCATCAAGCTGCACTTCGAGCCGGTGGCCTTCGAGAAGGGCCTGGCGCTGCGCTTTCGCGGCGGCCGTCACTTCGCGCACGCCGACCCCTTGCTGGTCGAGCGCATCGTGCGCAACCTGGTGAGCAACGCCATCCGCTACACGCACGACGGCAGCGTGCTGGTGGCCGCGCGCCGCCGTGGCGAGCGGCTGCTGCTGCAGGTGTGGGACACCGGCGTCGGCATCTCCGAGGCCGACCGCGAGCGCATCTTCGACGAGTTCTACCAGGTGGCCGGCGACGCGCCCGCGCCCAGCCAGCGCAAGGGCCTGGGCCTCGGGCTCGCGATCGTCAAGCGCCTGGCCGACCTGATGGGCGCACCGCTCGAGCTGCGCTCGCAACCGGGCCGCGGCACGGTGTTCACGCTCGAGCTGCCGCTGGGCCGCGCGCCGCGTGCGCTGCCCGACGTGCCGCGCAAGAGCGCGGTGCCCGGCGTCACGCTCGACGGCCGGCGCATCCTCGTGGTCGAGGACGAGCCGGCGGTGCGCAGCGGCCTCGAAGTGCTGCTCAGGAGCTGGGGCGCCGAGGTGCGGGCGTTCGACGGCGTGCGCAGCTGCCTCGACTGGTCGCAGCAGCCCGAGGCCGCCGCGTGGCGCCCCGACCTGCTGGTCGTCGACTACCGCCTCGAGAGCGGCCACACCGGCATCGAGGTGCTGGCCGCGCTGCGTCAGCGCTACAGCGGCAGCGTGCCCGCCATCGTGGTGACCGGCAGCCTCATGTCCAGCCACGAGCGCGAAGCGCAGCAGCACGACTTCCACCTGCTCATCAAGCCGGTGGTGCCGAACAAGCTGCGCGCGATGATCGCGTTCAAGCTCGGGGTGCGGTAGCGATCGCGCTACCGGCACAACCCCAGCACCCGCTCCTGCTGCGAGCACGCCTTCGCCGGCTTGGCCGCCGCAGCGGCGGCGCCCGCGCCCGCCGGCACCTTGCCGGCGATGCAGTTCTTCAGCTCGCGCGCCATCGGCGGGAAGTAGGTCCAGCCGCGGCCGAGCTCGGGCAGGGCCAGCTCGACCTCGCGCCACTTGGGGTGGCCCTCGGCCTGCAGGCGCGGGAAGTTCTGGCACAGCGAGCGCGCGAACTTCGTCAGGTGGCTCACCGTCAGCGGCAAGGTGTAGTCGTAGGTGATGAGGAAGGCCTTCACCGCGAGGCCGGGCACGTCCTCGGCCAGCAGGTTGGGATAGCTCGACGCGCGCACGGTGGCGGGGAAGTACGTGCCGAGCGCCGCCTTGCTGCTCGGATGACCCGGGTCGAACTTCAGCAGCTTCACGAGCTGCCGCGCCTCGGGCTTCATGTCGACCAGCAGCCTGGCCGGCTGGCCGGCGACCACGACCACCACGTCGACCGTCTTGTCGGTCACCAGCTTCGCCAACGCCTCCTCGTTCGACAGGAAGCTCGCGTTGGCATCGGGCAGCGTCGCGCCGAACATCTGCCGGTACAGGGTCGTCGACGTCATCGCGGTGCCGCTGCGCAAGGCGCCGGCGTTGATCTTCGCGTCCTTGATCTCGTGCACGAAGTTCAGCGGCGAGTCGGCACGCGCGATGAAGTAGATCTCCTCGTTGTAGAGCGGCATCACCACGCGCAGCGGCCGGATCATGTAGCCGGCCGCGGCATTGCCGCCGGCGGCCTGGTCGAGGAAGGCTTGGTACACGTCGGACTGCACGATCGCGAACTTCACGCCGGGCTCGTCGCGCATGCGCTGCACGTTCTCGGCCGAGCCGGCCGACGGCAGCGCATCGAGCTCGATGTCGGCCGACGGCGCGACGAACTTCGCGAGGTCGCGCCCGATCTGGATGTACGTGCCGCGCTCGGACGCGGTGACGATCTTGTACTGCATCGCCGCATGCGCGCCGCCGGCGGCCGCGCCCAGCAGCGCGAGCGCCGTGACGGCGCGCGACGCGAGCGCAGCCAGGTGTCGATGACGGACCATGTCATTCCCTCCGGACGTTGGTGGATGGCGATGCGGGCTCGGGCGTGCACAGCCCGAGCGCGGCGACGGCCGCGGTGCACGGGCCGATGCCGGCGGGCGGCGACGGCGCGCTCGGGCGTGCCGTCGGCACGGGCGCCGTCGCTGCGCCGGGCGGCGTGGCCGCGACGGCGGCGGCCTTGATCGCCGCGGCGGCCGGCGGCCCGCCCGCGCGCGCCGCCGTGCGCGCCGCGGCGGGCTCGGCCGGCGCGGCGCCCGGCAGCGAGAAGGCGGCCGGCGCCGCGACCACGTCGCGGCCGGTCGGCGCAGGTGACGGTGCGAGCGACGGTGCGGGTGTCCGTGCAAGCGCCGGTGCCGGCGTCTGTGCAGGCGTCTGTGCCGGCGTCTGCGCAGGTGCCGGCGCGCCCGAGAGCACCGCGTCGCTCGGCACCACGGGGGCCGGCGCGCGCGAGGCCGACCGCACCCAGGCAAAGCCGCCGAGCAGCACCAGCGACGCGACCACCGCTCCGCCGATGAACGCGGTGCCCGGCTGCACCGCGCGCCGGCGACGCACCGCCGCCGAGCCGTCGAACAGCCCGGCGTCGGGCACGCTCAGGCCGGCATCGGCCGACGCCGGCGCGTCCGGCGGCTGGGTCACCTGGATCAGCGCGTGGCCGTCGGCGGCGAACCCGACCTGGAACGGGCCTTGCGGCGCGGGCGGTCTCCACGGCGCGGCCGTGAGCGCGCGGCCGATCCCCGCGGCGGGCTCGGCGACCGCGGCTTCGATGCCCGCCGCCGCGCCGGAGGCCGATGGAGCGTCCGCCGGACCCGCGTAGCGCAGCGGCAGCGGGCCGCTGTCGGGTGCGACTTCGTCGGGGAAGCCGGACGACAGCGGCGCGAGGCCGGCGCCCATCGACGCGCCCGCGGCGCTGCGCAGCGCGGTGCCGGGCAGCGGCGCGCGGCAGCTCGAACACACCGCGGCGGCCACGTCGTTGACGGCCATGCAGCGAGGGCACAACGCGGCTTGCAACGGCGGCGGCTCGGTTCTCGGCATCGGCGGCACACGCGCGCGGAAGGCGGGTCGTGTGCAGCCACTATTGCACCGCGCGTAACACAAGGCAACGGCCGCCGGCCGGCGCGCCGCCGAAGCAGGGGACGGGGGAACCCGCGCTCGCGCCGGTGCCGGCGGTGCGCGCCGCGCCGCCTCGGCGCGCTCGGCAAGGGCGGCCCGGGTGCCGCCCGGGCGAGGTCAGTTCGGCTGGTAGGCCAGCCGCACGTAGATCGGCGCGAAGGCCTCGGCCTGCGTCACCTCGATCAGGCTCTCGCGCGACAGCTCGAGCACGGCGATGAAGGTCACGACCAGCACCGGCGTGCCGCGGCTCACGTCGAACAGCTCGGGGAACTCGACGAAGCGACGGCCCTGCAGGCGGCGCAGCACGAGGCTCATGTGCTCGCGCACCGACAGCTGCTCGCGCGAGATGTGGTGGTGCTGCAGCAGCCGGGCACGGCGCAGGATGTCGGCCCACGCGCTGCGCAGGTCGGCCGGGTGCACGTCGGGCAAGCGCGGCGCGAGCGACTGCTCGATCGCCACCTGCGCGCGCAGGAAGTCGCGGCCGTGCACCGGCAGCGCGTCCAGCCGCGCGGCGGCGAGCTTCATCTGCTCGTACTCGAGCAGGCGCCGCACGAGCTCGGCGCGCGGGTCCTCGGGCTCCTTGCCGTCGTCGGACTTGCGCACCGGCAGCAGCATGCGGCTCTTGATCTCGATGAGCATGGCCGCCATCAGCAGGTACTCGGCCGCCAGTTCGAGGTTGCGCGAGCGGATCTGCTCGACATACGCCAGGTACTGGCGCGTCACGTCGGCCAGCGGGATGTCGAGGATGTTGAAGTTCTGCTTGCGGATCAGGTACAGCAGCAGGTCCAGCGGCCCCTCGAAGGCCTCGAGGAAGACCTCCAGCGCGTCGGGCGGGATGTACAGGTCCTGCGGCAGCGCGAACAGCGGCTCGCCGTACAGGCGCGCCACCGCGATGCCGTCGACCGTGTCGGGCACGTCGACGGGCGGCGGCGCCTCGTGGGGGGCGAGCACCGGGTCGCTCACCGGTCGCTCACCGGCTGCCTTGCGCCGGGCGCTCGGGCTGGGTCTGGTAGACGTAGGGCTGTTGGCGCACGCGCGCGCGCTCCCACTCGGCGAGCGCGTCGCGGTCGAGCGGACGGTCCCACAGCAGCTGGCGACCGGCGCGCTGCTCGGCTTCGAGCGAGGGCTTCTTCGCCTTCAGCTCGTCGATGAACTTGGTGACCTCGGACTTGTAGGGCTTCCAGAACAAGGGCATGGCGGAGGCGGCGGGCGGGCACGCTACAGTGAACGCGCCATTTTACCGGGGGGACCCCATGCGAACTGCCGTTCGAGCCGTGCGTGTCGTTCGAGTCGTTCGAGTCGTCCGTGCCGCGGCCGTGACGTGGATGTGCGCGGCCTTGCTCGGCGCCTGCGACCGCGAGCGCGTCGCGAAGCTGGAGGAGGGCGTGTCCACCGAGGCCGACGTGCGCGCGCAGTTCGGCGAGGCGGCGGCCACCTACAACGAGCCCGACGGCGGGCGCACCCTGGAGTTCCCGCGCCAGCCCGAGGGCCAGACCAACTACATGATCACCATCGGCGCCGACGGCAAGATGAGCGCGCTGCGCCAGGTGCTCAAGCCGGCGGAGTTCGCCAAGGTCACGCCCGGCCTCGACAAGGCGCAGGTGCGACGCCTGCTCGGCCGACCCGCGGTGACGCAGCGCTTCGAGCTCAAGCGCGAGGAGCAGTGGGACTGGCGCTGGCTCGACGGCCAGACGTCCAAGCTCTTCAACGTGGTGTTCGACGCCGACGGCAAGGTCACGGCCACGTCGGTGATGGACGACCCGCGCGCGGTCTCGCCCGGCGGCAAGTGAACTTCCGGCGCGCGCCGGCGTCGGTGAC
>Ga0073934_10006882_pt1 | contig 16211 bp, 12 predicted proteins | sample LarsenN4metaG_FD_76834 | JGI IMG/M metagenome (GOLD analysis project Ga0073934, IMG submission 76834) | Hot spring sediment bacterial and archeal communities from British Columbia, Canada, to study Microbial Dark Matter (Phase II) - Larsen... ...
CGATCCCCCTGGCAGCCCAACCGTGCAGTTTAGCAGGAACCGCGGCACGCGCGTAGCCCGGGGCGGGTGGCACGGGGTGAGCGTCAAGATCGTGGGTAAGACCCCGCGTGACCCGGCTGTCGTCTGGCACAGCCGCCCTCGGCTGTGCGGTCCCGCCCTCCCAGCCGTGGGCGGCTGGGCCACACCCACGATCTTGACGCTCACCCGTGGCACGGTCAAAGAGTTTGGCCGTCGTCGCGCGCTGACACGGCCTGGCTGCGCCGGACCGTGCCACCCGAAACTCAAGCGTTACAAAGTACTAGGGCATGCTGAACTGCACGTCGCCGCCGTCGCGGCCCTGGTTCTCGATGCGGACGATCTTGACCTCGGGCTTGACCAGGAAGAGCAGGCAGACCTCGCTGGTGTCCGGCTCGTTGATCTCGTTGCGGTCGATGGACTTGAAGTCCAGCATGCTCTTGTACCCCGGGTCGAACGGCTCGCCGTCCGGGTCCCCGTTGTAGAACAACTCGATGAACTGCTCGCGGCCGCGCTGCACGATGGCGTAGTAGCCCACCATCGGGTACAGGTTTCCGTTCTGGTCAACCGCCTGATATTGGTTGATCTGGCCGACGAAGTTGAAGACCTGCCCGACCAGCGTCAGGGCCTGCTTGGGCCGGTAGCGCACCTGGCAGAGCCGCTTGTTCTCCGGCACGTAGAAGTCGGCCACCACCGGGTCGTTGGCGGACTGGCGCTCCAGCCGCGAGCGGTTGCCGCTGAGGCGTCCCTTGGCGATCCCGTTGTCTTTCAGCGTAATGTCACCCTGGCTGCGCAGCGCGGTGGCCAGCATGTCGAACGGCAGGCGCTTGTTGGCGCCGCTGCCCGGCAGCAGCACCTGCCCGAAGGTGCGCGACCCGCTCGTGCTGCCGGCCTGCGACGGCTCCTCGGCTCGCTGCACCAGCGTGCCCGCCGGACCGGCCTTCAGCTTGCCGGCGTCCAGGGGGACGCGGGCGTGGCGGCGGTATTCGAGGAAGCTCGGCTGGAAGCCCGCATCGACCTCAAAGTAGACGTCGATCTCCTGATCCTCGCCCGGCAGGCTGAAGTTGTTGTCCATGTCCACCAGTCGGTTGGCACGCTCGAGCGCCGGGTCGCCGGTGTTCAGCACGCGCGCCACGTACTGCACCGGGCGTTCCGCTCCGCCTTCCGACTTCAGCACGCCGACCAGCCGCAGCATGGTCGGACGGAACAGGTGCCGCGTGGCGCGTTTCTTGCTGTCACGGTCGGCGGCAGCCTGCAGCAGTTTGGCCCGCACCCCGATGAGCTTCTTGCCGGGCGCGGCTTCGAACGTGGTGCGCTCGTAGCCCGGCTGCGTCTTCTTTTCGGTGGGCACGTCCTTGCGGTAGCGGACCTCGAGCTTCCCGGGCGGCTGCTCCCACCACTGCTCGACCGCGATGCCCTTCTTGAAGCCGTCGCCGCCCTTCTTGTCGCGCAGGGGGGCAGGGGACGACTCCGCCTGCACTGTGTTGGTCGAGAAGAACACCGCGTCCAGGAAGTCCGGGTACACGGCGGCAAACGCCGTGCCGCCGCGCAGCGCGCCGCCGCTGAGATGGTCGAACAGGCCGACGGTCATCTCGTCCGGGCGGGTCCAGAGGCTGCGGCGGTCGAATCTGGCCAGGCCGGCGTGATCCGGATCGCTCTCGCCCTCGACCCGCTCGTAGCGCGAGAACTGCAGCACCCGGCCGCCGACCGGCAGCATCAGCACGCCGATCACCAGCATGCCGATGCAGATCTGGCCGATGAGAAAGCCGCACACTGCGCCGCCGCCCCAGTCGACGTACATGGGCAGGTGCACGTTGCCGCGGATGTAGTTGTCGGCCGCCAGGCGCAGGGCGGTGAGGGTGACGGCGAACAGGCCGATCAGGCAGGCGGGCTCGGTGTAGGCCGAGTGCAGCTCGAGCGCCTCGGTGACGAAGTAGTTCAGGGCGTCGTAGAAGCCCAGCGCGACCGCCGCGGCCAGCACACAGCAGAAGACGTTGATCAGGCCGCTGAACAGGCCGAACATCGAGTGCATGAAGGCGATGCCCAGGACCAGCAGCAGCGAGATGATGTTGAGCGCCATGGTGCACCCTTGCGTTCTTCGCGATCACTTCCGCTGGCGCGGGCTGGCCGCCTGCGGGCTGGGCGCCTTGCCCGCCGCTGGGGCCGCCGACGGTTGCGCGGCCGGAGGGGCGGGGCGGGCGGCGGCGGGCGCGCCGCCTTCCTTAGGCGGGCGGGTGGCCCGCACGACTTCCTCGATGCTCGTGACGCCCTCCAGGGCCTTCTCGATTGCGAATTGCTGCAGGCTCAGGCCGCCCTTCTTGAGCACCACGTTGCGCAGCTCGGCTGCAGAAGTGCTGCTCCGCAGGGCGGTCCGCAGCTCCTCGTCCACCACCAGCGTGGCGAAAACGCCCGTCCGGCCCACGTAGCCCGTCCCCTGGCAGTGTTGGCACAGCACCGGGTTGCCGTGCTTGTCATACTCCGGTTCCGGCGGCCGGTAGAGCACGCGCTCGGGCGGCATGTTGATCTTCTTGAGCGTGGCCGGGTCGGGTTTGTACGGCGCCTTGCAGGTCGGACACAGCTTGCGGATCAGCCGCTGGTGCGTCACCGCCGCCAGGCTCTTGGCCAGCAGGGCCCGGTCGCCGACCAGGTTGATCCAGCGCGAGAGCGCGTCGAACAGGTCGAGTGCCGGCAGGCCCACGTAGACCTTCTGCTTGGCGGCGGTCTGGCAGGCCAGCGTGGCGGTCTGCGTGTCGCGCTCGCGCAGTGTGGGGATGACGATCACGTCCGGGTCGGTGCGCGTGACCCGCAGCAGCTCGGCCGAGAAGGGCTTGTCCTCCGCCGGAACGTACACGTTCTGCGTGAGGTTCTCGATGTCGATCTCGCGCTCGTACTCGACCGTCTGGATGTTCAGCAGGAACGCGTCGTGGCTGCGGGCGAAGCTGTAGGCGGTGGTGGTCAGCCCCGCGCCGGGCGGGGCCGACAGCAGCACCAGCCCGGTCTCCTGCTCGTACATGAGCTTCTGGATGGCCTCGAGCTGTTTGGGCGTGAAGCCCAGGTCGGGCACCTTGAAGCGCTTCTCGTCGCCGATGATCCGCAGCGTCAGGTTCTCGCCGGCCGTCGAGCCGTTGGAGCGGACCACCAGGTCGTAGCGGTGGTCGGCGATCGTGGCCGTGAGCTTGCCCTTCTGCGGCTTGCGGCGCTCTTCGAGGCTCAGGCCGCTCGCCTGCTTGAGGAACATCAGGATGCTCTCGCCGTCCGCGCGCGGGAGCGGCTCGCGCTCCGTGACGACGCCGTCGATCATCAGTCGCACCTTGGAGGCCGGCCCGGCGGGCAGGATCTCCACCCGGTTGGCGCGACGCCACAGCGCGTCGAACAGCAGGTCCTGGGACAGGGCGTAGCGGTGCCGCTCCTCGTTCGACTCGGGGATGGCGACGCGGCGGCTATCCGCGCCGGTGAGCTTGACCCGTTCCTTGACCTCCAGGAGCTGCTGCTTGCGGGCCTTGTCGCCCGACAGCAAGCGCTGGATGTGCGCCGGCGTGCAGACCCGGCTGGCTTCGACCACCAGCCCGTTGCGGTGAATGATGTAGAAGGTGGCCACCGCCAGGTTGATCACCAGGAAGGCGGCGATGCTGGCCCAGAAGTTCGGCAGCAGCAGCATGAGCAGCGTCGCCGCCAGGCTGGAGAAGACCGTCGCCATGTTCCAGGCCATCTGATAGGTGTTGACCGCGACGGTGTCCTTGTCCACCCAGGTGGCGAACAGGGCCCAGGCGGCGAACAGCACCGCGATCACCACGAGCTTGAGCGGGTGGATGTAGGTGGCCCCGAATGGCGCTTGAGCCAGCAGGTCCAGCAGGGTCTCGGCCAGCATGCCGTCTCCGTTGTCGCCCCGGTCCCCCGTCGCGCATTCTAGCAGCCTGCCCGGGCAGCGGCAGCATCGACCTCGGCGGCCGCTACACGCAGCCTCCGCTGGGGTCGCCGGGGCCATGCGCCCCGCAGCACCACGGCCGCGCTGCGCGAGAGCGTGCGGCTCGACGCTACCCGAGGATCATCGACGCGCTGGCGCGGATGCCCTTGAGGGCCATCTTCAGTTCGTCGGGGTTCGGCGCGGCGGTGTAGGCCGTCTCGTGGTCGATGAAGCCGGTCTCCACCAGACGCCGCAGGTGCTCGGTGAAGTCGATCATGCCGGCGTCGTAGGAGGCGCGGATTACGTTGACCAGCTCGTTGTCGCGCTCCTCGCGGATCAGCTTGCGCACCGAGGGATTGCTGATCATGATCTCGATCGTCGGCACCAGCGGCACGCCCTCCTTGATGCTGGGGATCAGCTTCTGGCAGATGACCGACTTCAGGTTGAACTCCAGCGCCTGCCGTACGCTCTTGCGCTCGTTGGCGGGGAACAGGTCCAGGATGCGGCTGATGGTCTGGGCCGAGCTGGAGGCGTGGATGGTGCCGAATACCAGGTGGCCGGTCTCGGTGGCGTGCACGGCGGCCGAGAAGGTGTCGATGTCGCGCATCTCGCCGACGAGCACCACGTCCGGGTCCTCGCGCATCAGGTACTTCAGGGCCGAGGGAAAGTCGGGGCAGTCGATGCCGATCTCGCGCTGGTTGATGACCGCCTTCTTGTCGGTGAACAGGTACTCGATCGGGTCCTCGATCGTGACGATGTGCACCGGCTCGCGCTCGTTGATGTAATCGATCATGGCCGCGATGGTCGTGCTCTTGCCCGATCCGGTGATGCCCGCCAGCAGCACCAGGCCCTGCTGGAAACTGGCGATCTGCTCCATCGTCTCGCGCGGCAGGTACAGCTCCTCGAACTTGCGAATCTCCCGGCTGACGCGCCGCGCCGCCACCGACATCTTGCCCTTCTGCTGAAAGGCGTTGACGCGGAAGCGGTCGGCGTCGCCCTTGACGCCGACGTCGTGCGCGAAGTCGACCGCCCCCATCTTCTTGTACAGCGCGATGTGGTCCTCGCTCAGCAGCTCGAAGATGCCGTCGCGGATTTGCTCGGCCGTCAAGGGCGGGCCGGCCAGCGGCCGCAGGTCGCCCTTGACGCGCAGGAACGCCGGCCGGTCGGCCTTCAGGTGCAGGTCCGAGGTCTTGTACTTGATGCAGGTCCTGAAGTACTTGTTGAGGAACGGCTCGCGCCCGCTGGGCTGCCCGTCCCCGGACCCCTGCTCCGGTTCAAGCGCTACAGCTTCCGCCATCGCTCAAAACCCCTGGTTGTTCGCGGTCCTGCCGTTCGCGGCCGTCGATCGGGTTGCCGTCGGCCCGCCGCTCCGAGTCGCCCGCCCGCTCATCCGCCGCAAGCGCGGCCCCCGCCGCACACATTAGTCTAGCCGGGCGGGGCGACCACCGCCAAGCGAATCACGCCTGTCCACCGCGGAAGGTCGCGTCGCCGCATACAATCGTCGCCAAGCCCGGCCAAGCTGGCGAGCCGGCCCCGCAGCATCGGCAAACAGAGCCCGCACACCCTGAGCACCGTTTCAGTGCTGGTACGGGGGTCCCGCCCGTCTTTCACCCCGCCTCGCAGCGGTCGTGCGGTACGTTGCCCGCTTCAGTCGCCGCCGAGGTCAATCCACGGGTGCAGCACGTGCTGGCCGAAGATGTTCTCGAAATCCACCCGCAACCGGCCGCGCTTCGCCCCGCTCGGCAGCGTGACCCGCAGCTCGCCGCGGGCCTCGTCCAGCCGATGGTTCAGCGCTCGCCCGTCCAGCTCCACCCGCAGCGTGCCGGGCAGCATCTTCGCCACGCGCGACCCCTTGCCCTCACGCCGGCTCAGCCCGTCGTCGAGCTGCACCACCAGCGTGCGGCCGCGGTCGGACTTCCCGTTGCCCGCCTCCGCCACGCTCACACGTGGCAGCCCCGCCTGCGCCCAGCGCGCCAGGCCCAGGAACAGCCCGTACGCCTCGCGGCGGTTGTACAGCGGGTCGCGCAGCCGCTGCTCCTCATCCGGGTTCGAATGAAAGGACGACTCCGTCAGCACCGCCGGCACACGCGCCTGCCGCAGCACCGCGAAGCCGTCGTTCTTCGGCGGCGGATAGATTTCGTAGTCGCTCCACAGGGCGCACTCGACGTGCCGCTCCAGCCGCAGCGCGTCGTTCAGGCCCGTGAGCAGGTGCCGCGCGGCGCACAGACTGGCCGGGCTGTGCGAGCCGTTGCCGTGGTAGAACACGGTGGTGTAGTTGGCCGCGGGGTCGTCGGCGGCGTTGTGATGGACGGACAGCAGCAGGTCGGCACGGAGGTTGTTGGCGATCTCGGCCCGCTGCCGCAGGTCCGCGTCGTCGTCGACGTCCAGGCTCTCGTCGATCTCGCGCGTCAGGATCACGTCGGCGTCGACGGCCAGCAGGAACTCGCGCAGGAAGCGCGTGACGCGCAGGTTCACTTCCGCCTCGCGCAGTCCGGTCGGCCCGCGCTTCCAGTTCGGCCGGTCGCGCTGCCCCACGTGCCCCGGGTCCAGCACGAGCTTCACGCCCTCCAGGAAGCGCGCGTACGGCGGGATCGGGAAAGCCGGCTCCGGATGCGTGCTCCAGTCAAAGCCGGCGGCCGGCGTCGTGACCGGGTCGGGCCGGGCGATGCTCGCGGTGGCCCGTGCGCCGTTCCAGCCCAGCCGCAGGCCGAGCCACACCGCGAGCCCGCCGATGACGGCTCCGACCAGGTATGGCGCCAGCGCCGCAGCACCCGGCAGCTTGAATCCGCTCGCGTCCACTGCCGACCTCCGCCGGCCGCGCCTGCGCGGGGCGGGTTGGCCAGAACGTCTCGCGCGGCGCGGGGCCGTCCCGCGGATCGCCTCCATGCTTGTGGATCCTCCCGCGCTGAGCCGCTCCGCAACGGGTGGCGCCGTTGCCCAAGTCGCTCCGCGGCATCATCCCCGATCGTGCGGAAGTGTACACCGGCCGGAGAGCGCCACGCGAATTCTGCCGGCCGGGACGGCCTGCCTCTCGAAATACGGGAACCGTTTGGTATGATTCAGGCGTGCCCGGATAGGTAACCGGATAGGAGCACGCCCATGACGGAAGCAGTCTTTCTCGTGATCGGCCTGGCGGCCGGCGGCGCCATGGGTTGGCTGCTGGCCGTTACCCGCGCGCGGGCCGCCGCCGCACGCGAGCTGGTCGAGCTGCGCGAGGGGATCGCGCGCGCGGCGGGCACGGAAACGGAGCTGCGCCGTCAGCTCGCGGAGCGCGACGAAGCGCTGCAGCAATCGCGCCTGGACGTCCAAAGCGCGCAGCAGTCCCGCGTCGAGGCTGAGGCGACGCTCAGGGAGGCGCTTAAGAGCATCGACGAGCGCCGCAGGCAGCTCGACCAAGCCGAGGAGAAACTCAAGGACGTCTTCAAAGCGATCAGCGTCGACGCACTGCGGCAGAACAGCGAGCAGTTCGCGGGTGCGGTTAAGGAACAGATGAGGCCGCTCGAGGAAGCCCTCAAGCAGTACGAGCAGGAGATCAAGCGCATCGAGCTGTCGCGCGAGACGGCGCATGGCGGGATCACGCAGGAGCTCAAACGGCTGGCTGGTGTCGGAGAGCAGCTTACGCAGCAAACCACGTCCTTGGCGACGGCCTTGCGCTCCCCACAGGTCAAGGGGCGGTGGGGCGAGCTTACGCTGCGGCGCGCCGTGGAGCTCGCCGGCCTGTCACGACACTGCGACTTCGTCGAGCAGGCCGCGACCGAGGTCGGCGACAGCCGGTTGCGACCGGACCTGATTGTGAAACTGCCCGGTGATCGGACGATCGTGGTGGATGCCAAGGCTCCCACCAGCGCGTATCTCGACGCGCTGGAAGCCAACGATGAATCCACGCGTCGCGACCTGCTCGCACAGCACGCCCGCGCCGTACGGGAGCACATGCAGGCGCTGGCCGCCAAGAGCTACTGGAACGAGTTCAAGAACTCCCCCGACTTTGTGGTCATGTTCCTGCCGGGCGAGGCGTTCTTCAGCGCCGCGCTGGAGCAGGATCGCCAACTTATCGAGCAGGAAGGTCCGCCCAAGGTGATCCTCGCTTCGCCGACGACGCTGATTGCCCTGCTCCGGGTTGTCGCCTACGGTTGGCAGCGGCAAGACCTGGTCGAAAACGCCCATCAGATCGGATTGGCGGCCCGCGATCTCTTCGATCGCGTTCGTCGGTTCGGCGACCACCTGGCCCGCGTGGGGCTCAATCTACGACAGGCGACCGACGCCTACAACGCCGCCGTCGGCTCCTGGGAGAGCCGCATTCGGCCGGCGGGCAACCGGCTGCCGGAACTGGGGGCCACCGCCGCGGGCGAAGAGCTGACCGACCTGTCCGTTATCGACGCAACGCCGCGCTCGCTCCCGACGGAGGAGGTGTGCCGCCCGGCGGATCCACCGGCAGCGGAAGAGCGGCGGATGGCCCCTGACCGCGAAGCCTAGCGCCGCGCGGCCGTGCGGGGGGCGCGGTCCGCTACTGAACGGGTTTGCCGTCCGGCGGTGTGCCCGGCTCCTGACCGGTCGCCGTCGCCACGCCACGCTCCGCCAGCCCGCGCCGCACCGCGTCCAGCACGCCGTTGATGAACGCCGGCGAATCCGCTTCGCCGAACTTCCGCGCCAGCTCGAGCGACTCATTGATGACGACCTGCGGCGGGCGGTCGGGCGGGTTCTCAAGCAGCTCGTGCACGCCCAGGCGCAGGATGGCCCGGTCGACGGGCGTGAGTCGCGCGACGCTCCAGTGGGCGACGGTGCGGCTGAGCAAGCCGTCGATGGTCTCGCGGCGACTCCAGGCGCCTCGGGCCAGCGCGCTGGCGAACTCGAAGATTTCATCGGCGACAGGCGTGGCGATCTCGAGTTCCTGAAGGTTCTCCTCATCGTGCAGGAACTCGGGCAGTTGCGCATCGAACGCTTCGCCGAGCGCTTCGTACGCGCACAGCGCCTGCACCGCCAACATTCGGGCCTGGGTCCGGCGTCTGGGCATTTCGCGTCGTCGTTGAGGTCGGGCCGCCGCCTGCTGCGGGCGCGGTCCGCCGACCCTTGCAGGCTAGCGCCTCGTTGGACAACTCGTGCGGCAAAGCTCCACCATGCGCAGAGGCAATGTTTGCCGCGTACTGCGTCGGCCACGGACGGCCGACGCTGCTCCTTCAACTGGCTGCTAGCGCGCCAGCGTCGCCAGCAGGTTGGCCATCTCGATCGCCGCCAGCGCCGCCTCCGCCCCCTTGTTGCCGGCCTTGGCGCCGCAGCGGTCGACCGCCTGCTCCAGCGTGTCCGCCGTCACCACCCCGAACGTCACCGGCACACCGGTCGCCAGCGCCGCCTGGGCGATGCCGCGGGCGCACTCGGCGGCGATCAGGTCGAAATGCAGCGTCTGCCCGCGCAGCAGGCAACCGATGCAGATCACGGCGTCGCAGCGGCCGGACTCGGCCAGCTTGCGGGCCGCGAGCGGGATTTCAAACGAGCCGGGTACCCACACCTGCGTGATGCGCTCCGGCTGCGCCCCGTGCCGCACGAGCACATCCACCGCCGCGTCCAGCAGCTTGCGCGTGAAGAACTCGTTGAACCGCGCCGCGACGATCGCGAAGCGGTGCGGCGACGCGTCGAGCTTTCCGGAGATCGTTTCCGCCATGGGCGTTGCCGGTCGGCGTCGCTGCGACGCGGCCGCTTTGGTCAGTCTATCGTCCGCGCCGCGCAGCAGCAATTTGGACCGGTGGCACGGGGCTGGCCGCGCGGTGGGGCGGCACGGTCAAGCGAGTTTGGCCGTGGTCGCACCCGCACAGGCCGGCTGCGACAGGCCGGGCCGCCAGACAATTGAGCGCGACGCGGCACGGGCTAGTCGGGCATGGGGACAAGCGAGCCGGCGTCCCAGGACCGCAATCGCTGCAACAGGCCATCTCCGTCCGCACCGAGCACGGCGCCGATCGGGTCGGCTGCGACCGCCCGTTGCGCCTGGAGGTAGGTTCCCACCGCGGCGCGCGCTTGTGCGGCGGTGACGAACAAGACCGCGCCGAACCACAGACAGGCGGCGACGGCCGTCGCACCCAGAGCGGGAAGCCGGCTCGGCCGCAGGTCCTTGCGCCGCCCAACCGAAATCAGCAGCGTCGACGTCCCGAGCAGCAGCAGCGTGAGCCCCGCCGCCGCAAAGGGATGCCGTGGCCAATACATGAGTCGGTCGAACTGGCGGTGCAGGTCCCGTCGCAGCAGCTTCGGCTGCGTGGCCACCCAGACCTGCCCCGCGAACAGCACGACGGCGACGATGGCGGCCCCGTGCAGCAGCGCCAGCCGCGCCGGGACGACGGCCCCGCCGGCCACGATCCACGCCCACCCGATCGCCGCGGCGAAGGCGGCGCACAGCACGGTCGCAACGCCGACCCAGCTCAGGCTTACCAAGGCGACCACCATGCGCTCCAGTTCCGTTGGGCACAGCGCCGGGCCGCCGGTGAGCGCAAACAGGTCGGCCGGGCGTGTCCGCAGCGCCTGGTTGTACGCCGCCCGCCAGCGTCGCAGGTCCTGCGAGATGGCCGCCAGCGCTGGCACGGCTGCGTCGGCGGGCAGCTCGCGCACGAGCAGTTCCGCGGCCAGGAGCCGCAGCCCGGCCGGTCCGGGTTCCAGCACCCACTGCTGCAAGAGGCGCCGCAGCACGGCTCGGCACGTCCGGACGGCTTCGCGGTCGCCGGCAGCCTGTCGCTCGGCGATGAGGCGCTGCATGCCGGCTGCGAACAGTTGCAGGAACCCGCCGTGATGCTGGCCGAGCTGGTACTCGGCCAGGCCGTACGCGGCAGCCGGGGAGAGGTGGAGCGTTTCGTACGCGCGCGTGTGTGCGTCGAGCAGCTTCGCCTGATGGTGCGCGAAGTGGGCCTGCTCCAGGCCGACCAGGAATGGCTGCACCCTCGGCCACCATTGTTCGAGCGGTGCACCTGTGCGGTGCAGCGCGACGAGCTGCACGGCGGCCTGCTGCACGCGGCCGAGCTGTGTCGTGCGCACTGACGCGACGCGCTGCGAGGCGCTCGCGGACAGCCGGGCGAGCTGGGTGGGATTGTGGCGGGCGCGGACCAGCTCGGCGCTGATGGCGAGCAGCGCAGCCGCCTCGCGCACCTCCGCCGACCGTGCCAGCGAGCGTTGCCGGGCCGCCTGCACGTCGGCCGGCCGTCGGCTGAGCAAGAGCACCTGGACCTGCGGCAACCGTCTGATCGCCGCCAGGGTCCACGCCGCGGCCCAGAGGGTGATCAGCGTCGCTGACACGGCCACCACGAGCGGGATCCATCGAGAGCGGCGCGCCCGGGGCGTCGGCGGCGGCTTGCGCATTACGGCAGGCTAGGACACGTGCGACACGGCCGCAAGCGACGTGTGAGCGGCGCTACCTGGTCGTCAGACCGAGGAGCCGGTGGATCAGCCGGGCGGCGAGGAACTCAGTGGCATTGCCCGGCGGCAGCGGACGGACCTCGACCACATCCGCCGCGACCACCCGCCGCGCGCGGGCGACGGCCGCAAGCAGCTCGGTGACCTGGTACCAGTCGAGGCCGCCGGGCTCGGGCGTGCCGGTGCCGGGGGCGAAAGCCGGGTCGAAGCCGTCGATGTCGATGGTGACGTAGACCGGGTCTCCCAGGGCGCCGACGACCTGGCCGATCCAGCCGGCGTCGCGGCAGGCGCGGGCGGGGACGAGCGTCTTGCCGCACGAGCGAATGAAGCGCGCCTCTTCCCGCGAGTAACTGCGGATGCCGACGCCGACGGCCGCCATGCTCAGATCGTGGATGCGGCGCATCACGCAGGCATGGCTGAAAGGCGAACCCTGGTATTCGTCGCGCAGGTCGGCGTGCGCGTCGATCTGGAGGACGCTGAGCCGTTTGTGCCGCGTGCGGACCGCTCGCACCAGCCCCAGCGTGACGCTGTGCTCGCCGCCCAGGCCGATCAGGAACTTCCCATCGCGGACGACGGCCCGGGCGGCGCGATAGACGCGCTCGATCGTTTCACGCGGGCCGCGCGCGTCTGGCTGCACCGGGTCGAGCGTGGCGACGCCCTGGCGGGCGGCCTCGCCGCCCAGCGTCTCGTCGTACAGCTCGACCTGCTGCGAGGCGGTGATGATCGCCCGCGGGCCATCGCGCGCGCCGACGCCGTAGCTGGTGGTTGCGTCGTAGGGGATAGGCAGGACGGCGAAGTGGGCGGATGCGTAGGAAGCCTGGCGACCGCTGAGGCCGAGGAAGTTGTCGGGAAGCCGATCGGACACGCGCTCTCGTTCGTGCGAACCGCTTCAGCCGTTATTCCGAGCGAAGCGAGGCTCCGGCCGGGGACGTTGCCACGTTGCGAAACTGCAGCGTTGCAGGGCGCGCCGCAGCCGCCTTGGCCCAACCCTTTGCAACCGTGCAGCTTTCCGGCCTTGCAACTCAGTCGAACAGGAACACCGCCGCCGAGACCACCGTCGTCCACAGCCCGTTCTTGTCACCCTCGGCGGACTGGACGTAGGCGCGGGTGGTGACGATCCGCCCGCTCATGCGGTAGAGCTCGCGGCGCTGGTCGTAGTCGGCGTCCGGGTCGAACTCCAGCCCCAGCGTCGAGGCCAGCATGCTGGCGGCCATGTCCTCCACGAAGTCAGCCGTCTTGCGCTCGGTCATGCCGTAGCCATGGTGCTCGCTGATGTACCCGAACTGGGCGTTCTCGGCCGGGATGGCCAGGCCGATGCCGGCGGAGATCAGGCGGTTCGGCTCGTTGGTGCGGGCCTCGGCCAGGACCACGCACGTGATCTGGCCGGGCAGGATGAACTTCAACCCCACCTCGCGCGACACGATCCTGCAGCCGGCCGGGAAAATGCTGGATACTTTCACCAGGTTGCAGTGCGCGATGCCCGCGTCCCGCAGCGCCACCTCAAACGACTGCAGGTTGTTGCGATGCCGCCCCACCCCGCGCGTGAAGAACATCCGCTTGGGAACCATCGGAAGCATGGCGTCCTCCCGGCGACGCGCCGCGCCGATTCCCGACTGAGCGAGCGGACGTGACCGCGCCCCACCCGGCGTCCGCCAATCGCCAGGAAGCGGCGGATTATAGCGGACCGCGCCGCGCCGGCAACCGACGCGCGACGCGAGGGCCGCGGCGGCGCGAACGCGCCGCTCCGTCGCCCATCCGAGACCCCACAGTCTGGCAGCGCGAGCCCCGCTCGCGCTGCACGCGACCGCAGCCTGCGCGTGTGGTTCGCGGGCGCGGCGCCCCACGCTAGCGCCAACAGAATCCGGACCTGCGGCGCAAATCCGGACCTGCGGCGCACGCCGGCCATGAGGTTGGTCGCGCGCGAAACGTTTTGGATAGTTCAGTCGGCAGGAGCCACGGCGTCGAGGGGAGCCCGACGCCGGACGTCTTCCGGAGCCGCACGAACTGGTGCGCCCCGGTGGGGAGATGCCAGTGCGAGGCTGGCGCGGCCGGCAGCCAGGAGGCTGCCGGCCTGCTTGTATTGCCATCTTCTCCGTGCACCCGATAATCACTTTCGCAACAGGTGGCCGGCGCGGCCCGGCCGATGTGTCCCTCGACACGAGCCGGCATGATCCTCTGTGTCCATCTCGGCACACTCGGAGATCAAGCCTCGATCCAGCATCGCCTGATCGCCGCCGCACAGGCCGGCTTTCGCGGCGTCGAGCTGCCCGTCGCAGCCCAGCCCGGGGCGCTGTCCGACGCCGGCCAGGCTAGGAACCTCGCCCGGGCGGCGGATGGGCTCGGCCTGTCCATCGCCGTCCTGTCCGCGGACGATCGGATCGGCCGCGATCTCATCGTCGACGACCCTCTCCAGCGACGGCGGGGCATCGAACTTGCGCTGTGCCGGCTCGATCTGGCCGCGCGGCTGCGGGCGGGCGTGCTACGGATTGCACCGGTCCTGGTCGGCGACGAGCACGACGCCCCTGCGCACGTGGCCTACAGCGACGCGCTCTCCCGCACCTATGAAGCACTCGATGGGCTGGGGCACGCGGCGGCGGAGCGCGGCGTCACGATCGCGATCGACGTCGCCCGCGGCCGCTTTCTACTCTCGCCCTGCGAGGCTGCGGACCTGCTGGACCGCGTGAACTCCCCGCATGTCGGTGCATACATCGACCTGGCGGCGGTGGGATGGATCGGCTTTGTGCAGGACTGGATCAACACGCTCGCGCGACATGTGACGGCCGTGCACGCCGCCGAACCGCCGGGCGGCGCGCCTGAATGTGGCGACGCGGCCGCACGCGCCGGTAAACCGGCAGGCCAAGCCTCCCGGCGAGCCGCGGCTCGGCAGGAGCCTCGCCATCCCGTGGGCACCGCTGAGTGCAGCGATGCGGCCGCGCGCCGCCAGTGCGTCGGCGTGGACTGGCCCGCCGTGATCGCCGCGTTGCATACGGTTCGCTTCCGCGGGCCATTTGTGTGCGACGCGCGCGATGACCCGGCCGCGACCTGCCGCCGCTTTACGGCGCTGCTTCAAACGCCGGCCGCCGCCGGACCGGATGCTGCATGAAGGCCGACCGGCTCGATCTCCGCCGCTATCGCGACACGATCGCCGTGGCCGACGGCGGCTGGTCGACGCAGCTCCGCGCCCGTGGTCTGCCGCCGCGCGTCCTGCCGGAGACCGCCAACCTCACGCACGCGGCGCTGGTGGCGTCGCTGGCGCGCGAGTATCTGGCGGCCGGTGCATGCTTCCTGACCACCAACACGTTCGCGGCGAACCGCTATGTGTTCAAGCAGCGTGGCGTAAAGCACGACCCGCTGGAGGTTGCGCGGGCCGGCGCGAAGATCGCTCGAAAGGCCGTCGGCGACAGCGGAGCGCTGGTGGTCGGCTCGATCGGCCCGAGCGGCAAGCTGCTGGCCGTGCGCGAAGCGAGCGAGGAGCAGCTCTCGGCCGTGTTCGCCGAGCAGGCCGGTGCGCTGGCCGAGGGCGGTGTGGACGCGATCGTGCTGGAGACGTTCAGCGAGCTGGCCGAGATCGTGCTCGCCATCCGGGCCGTCAAGTCCGCCGTGCCGCTGTTGGTGATTGCCAGCCTGTCGTTCGACTCCGGCCCGCAGCACACGCGCACGATCATGGGGGCCGAGGCGGGCGAGTGCGCCGCGGCCGTGCAGGACGCCGGCGCCGACGCGGCCGGGTGCAACTGCGGCGCCGGCATCGACACGGTCCTGCCGGCGGTCGTCGCGCTGCGCGCCAATTGCGAACTGCCGCTGTGGGTGAAGCCCAGCGCCGGCGTGCCCGAGCTGGTCGAGGGCGAGCTGGTCTACCCCGTGACGCCCGAGCAGTTCGACGACTACGTGCCCGCGCTGCTGGAGGCGGGCGCGAACATCATCGGCGGTTGCTGCGGCGTCGGCCCGGAGCACATCCGCCGCGTGGCCGCGCTCGTCGCCGCCCGCCTGCGCAAGCCGCCGCGAAAGCGCTGAGCCTGCGACTGCGCACCCTTCTGAGGCGCGAGCGGCAGCCAGCTTGGCCGTCTTCTCAACCTCCGACGCGACGCGGCCACGTCACGGCTCATCGGCGGATTCGCGGCGTGGATTCTGCGGCGGGTTGTCGATCTCGCCGCCGACGGGAATCAGCGCCTGGCTTTGTCGCAGGTTCAGCGCGAAGCGGCCGCCGGGCGGTTCGGGCAGCTTGTCCGCGCCCGGGCCGATGAATGCGTCCTCCGTGCCGTCCCAGCGGTACTTCGCCACCTCGACCGGCGCGAGCGGCTCGCCGCTGGCCGCACCGTGGGACTGGCCCTGGCCGGCGGCGCCGACCCCTGGCGCGCGCGGCAGCAGGAGCGCCAGGTACGTCCGGTCGTCTCGTCGGCGCACCTCGAAGTGCGCTCCGCCCAGCGACTGGGCCACCAGCGCCGGCGTCAACTCTTCGCCGACGATCAGTACGCGCAGCGGCGTGATGAGCAGGTGCGGAAAACGCTCGGCGTCGGCCGAGACGTACAGGACCGCCGTCTCCTCTTCGATGCCCTCGACCGGCAGGCGTACATCTCCCGCGGCGTCGATCAGTAACGGCGAGCCGAGCCGCGCATCTCCGGCCGAGCCACGGCCCAGCGCCCAGAGCGACTCCGACAGCGCCACCACGCGCAGCCGGGCGGTCAGCCGCGGCGGCAGCGGGTCCGGGACGCAGAGCGGCTTTGCATCCGAGAGGCGCACGAGCCGGACGGCGGAACTGAGCGCCGCGGCCGGGTCGCTCAGCTTTTCCAGGGCCTGCTCGCGCGTCCATGACGTGGATTCGGGTACGATCGAGTCGCGGACGCCTGCGTCCGCCGCGGCACTGGCGTGTGCGGCGGGTTGTGCCGGCGTGGTCGCTTCCTTCGAAGCA
>Ga0073934_10006884_pt1 | contig 16210 bp, 19 predicted proteins | sample LarsenN4metaG_FD_76834 | JGI IMG/M metagenome (GOLD analysis project Ga0073934, IMG submission 76834) | Hot spring sediment bacterial and archeal communities from British Columbia, Canada, to study Microbial Dark Matter (Phase II) - Larsen... ...
GACAGGAAGAACAGCAGCCGGGCACGAACCCGATCCCGCCGGATCAGCCAGTGGATCGCCGCGCCGCACCAGACCGCCCCGAGCACCAGCGCTCCGGCCGTATAGACCGGCGTGAAGGCGCCGGACGGCACCCAACCCACCGTGAGGCCCGCGAGTGCCAGAGCAAACGCCAGCGAGATCGCTGCGCTGCGCACCCCGCTCGCGTCGCCGTTTGACCACATCACGAACCCCGCCCGCTCGTACTCTTCGCGGTACAGCCAGTTGATCGCCAGGAAATGCGGCATCTGCCAGAGGAACAGCACCCCGAAAAGGAACCAGGCCATCGCGTCGAGTCCGCGGCCGGCCGCCACATACCCGATCACGGGCGGGATCGCTCCGGAAACGGCCCCGACCAGCGTGCACGTGCTCGAAAGGCGCTTGAGCGGCGTGTAGGCCGCCACGTACGTGAGCCAGGTGAGCACCGCTAAGCCGGCCGCCAGCCCCGTCGTGAACAGCCCGAGCCAGGCCGTACCCACCAGGCTGATCGCAGCGCCAAACCCGACCGCGAACCGCAGAGACATCCGGCCCGCAGGCAGCGGACGATCCACGGTCCGCTTCATCAACGCATCGGGGCCCCGCTCCAGGACCTGATTGAATACCGCAGCCCCCGCCGCCACCAACGCGGTCCCCAACAGGCAGTGCAACAGCGCGACCCACGAAATCCCGCCCGGGCTTCCAAGGCAGAACCCAACGAAAGTCGTGATCAGCACCAGCGTGCTCAGGCGCGCCTTGGTCAGCACCAGGAGATCCTGGGAAACCGTCGCACCCGAAGCGCGCGTACCTTCCGCGCCGACCGGCTCGGGGATCACCAGCCCCGCCTCTTTCAAAGCCGGTTTCATGCGGACCTCCCCTCCGGACCGCCCTCGGCGGATGCGAGCAACGGGCCCTGCGCCCGGATCGCGAATGCGTGCAGTGCCACAAAAATCCCCGAGGCGAGGACCAGCGCCCCGTTGACCACATGCAGACAGGTCGGGATCGTCGCGCGCCGCAACCAGATCACCAATGCGCCCAACGCGATCTGCAATGCCAGCAACACCAGCAGCACAACCACCCCCGCGACCAACGGGCGGTTCGCGCGGAAGCCGCGCAGAGCCCTGGCGGCCAAGAAAATTGCGGCCACCAGCACGACGACGGCCCCCACTCGGTGCGCGAAGTGGATCGCGATCGCAAAACTCTCCAGCGGCGGGATCAGCCTGCCATATGCCAACGGGAAATCGGGGATCGCGAGACCCGCCTTGTGGTGGCGCATGACCGCCCCAATGACGAGCTGACCGTACGCGACCGCGAAAAACCCGACCGCGGCAACCCGGAGTCCGCGCAACCGACCGGGATCGGCGATGCGGGACCCCTCCCGCCACGCCCGCGTATGCACCACCGCGATGGCAGCGAGCAGACAGACGAAAGCCTGTCCGAAACAGCCATGAACGATCGCCAGCGTGGTCGAGATCTCCGTGACCCGCAGGCCGCCGAGCGTTCCCTGGACCGAGACCGCGACAAACGCGGCCGGCCCCAGCCAGCGTAGGCGGCTGCCACGGTTCACCCGCCAGACCCAGACAGCCAGCAGGGTGGTCAACACCCCGATGGTCGCTCCGACCAGACGGTGACTGTGTTCCAGCCGCACCAGTTCCTCCCGCCACCAGCCGTCGGGGTTGATGCTCCCGAAACTGAGCGGCCAGTCCGGCACGGCCAACCCCGCGTCCCGGGTGGTCACCAGCGCCCCGACAAAAACCAGAAAGAGCGTGGCGGCTACCACCGCCGACGCATACAGCCCGAGCCCGCGCGGGGCTCCCGGATGGGTGGCCCGGCTCACTGCACCGCGGCCGGCACCTTCCCGGCGATCCAACGGTCGTATTCCTCCTGCGACTCCACCACCACCGTCGCCTTCATCGCGTAATGGTTGGCCCCGCAGAGCTGGCCGCAGATCACTTCCCACTCGCCCGTTTTGATCGGCTTGAACCACATCGGGATCCGGGAACCGGGGATCGCGTCTTGGGCCGAACGCATCGTGTAGAGCGCAAAGTTGTGGATCACGTCCTTCGAGCTGATCTCCAGGATCGCGGGCTTGTTGACCGGAAGATGCAGCTCGTTGGGCATCTGGATGTCATCCTTCGCGTTCGGGTCGGCGAGATCGAGCCCCACCGGGTTCGCCGCATCCACCAACGCCGGGCTCTGCTTGCCGAACACGCCGTCCGGACCCGGATAATGCATGGTCCACTTGAACTGCTCGCCGACAACCCGCACCCGCGTGGCGTCTTCGTTCACCGGAAACTCGTTCACCTTCCGGCCCCAGAGCGGGAACGCCAGCCCGAGCAGCAACGCCGCCTCCACGATCACCACGCCGACCTCGAGATGGGTCGAGGTGTGCGAGCGCACGCCATGGTAATCCGCCACCGGATTCCGCTTCTTGCGGAACCGCCAGAGCACGAAAAGAAAGAACGCCGACCAGCCCACGAACAGCGCCGCCATGAACCAATGCACGATCTCCAGCATGTGGTCCGACATGAACCCGTGCTCGGAAGCGTTCTCGGCAATGCCCAGCATTTTGTTGATCATCGGGGTAACTCCTTGGAATGAATCAGTAGGCGCGGCGTCAGTGCTTGGTTCACTCCCGCCCGGAAAGTTTGGCGGGTAATCCGGCCGAGGCCCCGGCCGCCGCGCGGCGTGCGGTGCGCACCAGATGCACGAAAAAACCGGCCACGCCGAAAAAGACCAGCCCCAGCACCCCCAGCATCAGGAAGATCGCCCCGTTGAGCGCCTTGGTCTCGGGAGAGTCGGCTGCCCCGAAACAGACCGCGCACGCCGACGCCTCGGACGCCGCCCAAAGCCCGCACACCAAAATCACAAAAACCGATAGTCGCCGCATCGCCGCTCAATCGATCAGGTTGCGGGACTTCCGGACGAACCACGCCCCGTACGCCATCAGCGCGAGCCCGATCGCGGAACTTGCCACGCCGAGCCAGAAATAGGTCACGTTCTTCGCAAGGCTGTCCTCGTGGAAACACCACCCGGCGAACCCGAGCGACAGGAGGATCGACACCACGATGAACAGCAGATGGAAGATTTTGAGACCCATGGGGGGTTACCTGCCTTAAAATAGCGCGGGAATGTCGTCGTGAAAGGCAAAGATGCAGAGCCCGAACAGGCCGATCACAAAGATCACCGTGAACAGGAGCACCCGGTAGATCAGCGGCTTCTCACCGGCCAGATGCATGAAGAACGCGGCCACCAACCCCGCCTTGACCGTGGCGATCAGCAACCCGACCGCAATGTTCCCCGTGTTGCTCTCGGGCGGACCGATGTGGATGTATGAAACCCCCACCGTGATCGCGGAGAGGACGAGCAGCGCGCCGAACACGCCGATGTAGAAACGGACGTGCTTGCGGATTTCCTCGGGACTGTGCGCCATAAGCCGGTGTCAGAGCAGGTAGAGCAAGGGGAACAGGAAGATCCAGACCAGATCGACGAAGTGCCAGAACAGGCCGCCCACCTCGACGCGGTTGGCCAGGTGCTCGGGGGCCTTCTGGTAAAGGACATGCCCGCGGAAGAAGAAATATCCAAGCACCAGCGCGCCGCCGATCACGTGCAGCGCATGCAGACCGGTGAGCGTGAAGTAGATCGCGTAGAAAGTGTTGTACTTCGGCCCGTGATTCGCGTAGCGGAACACCTCGGACTTCTCGATGCGCAACGAACCGTCGGCCTGACGGCTCACCCCCTTGAGCGTCGCCGGATCGGTCGCGTGGCCCGCGTCCGCCTTCTCCGCGCCATGCCCCGCAGCGGCATCCGCTTTGCCGGTCTCCCCGTGACCCCCTTTGGCCGCCCCATGTCCATGCCCCTCGTCGGGCACGATCGTGAGATGGTCGTCGGCAGCGTGCAGGTGGTGACCCGTGATCACCTCGCCGCTCTTCAGGAACACGCCGTAGTGGGTGAACTTCGCTTTGTACTCGAAGCTCTTAATCACCAGGAAGGTGAGCGAAAGCGCCAGCGTCAGCCCCATCCAGAGCTTGAAATTCTTCCATTCGCCCAGCTTCAGCGCCGCCCACGAAAGGATCACCGTCACGCTCGAACCGATCAGCACCAGCGTGTTCACGAACCCGAGCGGCACGTTCAGGACGTGCATCGGCCACACATACCCGGGCACCGACCCGGCCCCGAGACGCAGGAAGATGTAGGCGGAAAACAGCCCGCCAAACAGCATCACCTCCGACGCCAAGAACAGCCAGATGCCGATTTTCGCGTTCCAAAGACCCGTGTCCTGACGGGCGCTGACCGTGTACGGAATCTCCATGGGATCAATCGGGCTGGTTCTGAGGGATGAAGTCCCGGGGCTGGCCGGGCACGCTGTATTCGTACGGGCCGCGGTGCGCGGTCACCGGCTTGTCGAAGTTGCCGTGGGGCGGTGGCGTGGGGGTCGCCCACTCGAGCGTGGTGGCATCCCACGGGTTGTCGTTCTCGACCCGACGCCCCAGCTTCAGGCTCAGGAACAGATTGATCAGGAACGGGATCTGGGCCAGCCCAAGCAACCAGGCCGATTTCGACATGAAGGTATTCCAATGCAGGAGCCCCTCCGACACCTGCTCATACGCCGCCCCGCCATCGTACCAGCGGCGGTGCATCCCCCCCATGCCCTGCAGGAACATCGGCAGGAAAATCCCGTTCATCAGCACCAGCGACGGCCAGAAATGGAGATGTCCCAGGCACGTGCTCAGCTTGCGGCCCGTCACCTTCGGGTACCAGTAGTAAATCCCCGCGAACATCGCGAAGATCGTCCCGGGCGCCACGACGTAATGGAAATGGCCGATCACGTAGTACGTGTCGTGCAGGAACAGGTCGAGGAAGGTGAAAGCCAGGGGCAGCCCGGTCAGCCCCCCGATGCCAAACATCGGGAGAAACGCGGTCGCCCAAAGCATCGGCAGCGTGAACCGGATCGACCCGCCCCAGAGCGAGATGAGCAGCGAGGTCACCAGGATCACCGAAGGCACCGAGATGAGCACCGTGGTCGTCTGGAAGAACGTCGCCACCCCTTGCCCCATGCCCGTCATATACATGTGGTGCGCCCAGACGATGAACGAGAGGAACCCCAGCACCCAGACCGCCCCCACCATCGTCCGGTACCCCCAGATCGGCTTGCGCGTGTTGTTCGCGATCACCTCCGCCACGATGCCGAGACCGGGCAGGATCAGCACGTACACCTCGGGATGCCCCAGAAACCAGAACAGATGCTGATACAGCAACGGACTTCCGCCGCCGCTGATCGCCACCTGCGCCCCGTTCACCACCAGGCCCGTCGGCATGAAGAAGCTCGTCCCCGCCAGCCGGTCCATCAACTGCATCACCGCAGCCGCTTCCAGCGGCGGGAAGGCCAAGAGCAGCAGGAACGCCGTCACCAACTGCGCCCAGCAGAAGAACGGGAGCCGCATCCAGGTCATGCCCGGCGCACGGAGCTGGATGATCGTCGTGATGAAATTCACCGAGCCGAGCAGCGAAGAGCTGATCAGAAAGACCATCCCGATCAACCAGAGCGTCTGCCCGTTGAACACCGGGTGGAACCCGATGTTCGGGTTGGAAAGCGCCGTGTCGGAAATCCCGGCCAGCGGCGAATACGAAGTCCAGCCGGCTTTGGCCGCGCCGCCCGGGACGAAAAAGCTGCCCAACATGATCAGGCCGCCGACTAGGTACGACCAGTAGCTGACCATGTTCAACCGCGGGAACGCCATATCCGGCGCCCCGATCTGGAGCGGCACCACGTAGTTCCCGAACGCGCCGAACGCCAGCGGCACGATCGCGAGGAACACCATGATCGTCCCGTGCATCGCCCCGAACGCGTTGTACATGTCGGGCGTCATGTGCCCCTCGGGCGCCACCATCGAGCCGCCGAAAATCGCGCGCAGCAGCTCGGAGCTGGGGAGCGGCTTCCCCGGATACGCCAACTGCCAGCGCATCAGCATCATCAACACAAACCCGAACAGCAGAAACACCAGCGCGGTCAGCCCATACTGGATGCCGATCACCTTGTGGTCGGTGGAGAACACATACTTGCGCCAGAACCCGAGCTCGTGGTGACCATGGTCGTCATGCCCATGGTCGGGGGGATGCGCTTCGGGGTGCGCCGCGGCGGAGGAGGTGTGCATCGTCGGTACTACGCGGGTCGGGTCGTTTGGAAAGCGCGTGTTTTTTCAGATCTGCGGCAGGAACGCAACAACCGAGTTGAGGCGGATTCACACACCGGGCTCCCACAAATTAGCGGGAGTTATGGTCCGCTGCGGGAAACGCCCCGACTCCCGTCGGGACGCGGGCTCCGACCCAGGATTAGACCGACCGGCCGACCGCCTGCGCGACCGCGCGCACACGCTGGACCAGATCGTTGAACTCCGCGGGAAGCAGCGCCTGCTCCCCGTCGCTCTTGGCCAGTTCGGGCGAGTTGTGGACCTCCACCATGAGGGCGTCCGCACCCGCCGCAACCGATGCGAGCGCCATCGTCGTCACATGCTCGCGCAACCCGATGCCGTGCGTCGGATCCACCACCACCGGCAGATGCGTCTCCGCCTTGAGCACCGGGATCGCGTTCAGGTCGAGCGTGTTCCGGGTCATCGTCTCAAAGGTCCGGATCCCCCGCTCGCACAACAGCACGTTGAAATTGCCCTCGCTCAGGATGTACTCGGCGCTCATCAGCAGATCCTTGATCGTGGCCGACATCCCCCGCTTGAGCATCACCGGCAACCGGCTCCGCCCGACTTCCTTGAGCAGCGAGAAATTCTGCATATTGCGCGCACCGACCTGCAGGCAGTCGGCATACTCCGCAACCATGTCGAGGTCCTTGGTGTCCATCACCTCGGTGATCACCGGCAGCCCCGTCTCCTGCCGCGCCTCGGCCAAAAGCTCCAGCCCGAGCTTGCCGAGGCCTTGGAACGTGTACGGCGAGGTCCGCGGCTTGAAGGCACCCCCGCGCAGGATCTTCGCACCCCCGTCCCGCGCGATCTTCGCGATCGAGAGGATCTGCTCCCGGCTCTCGACCGAGCAGGGGCCCGCCATGATCGCCAGCGCCTCACCCCCCACCGGAACATCCCCGACCTTCACCACCGAGCGCATCCCCCGGAACTCGTACGCCACCAGCTTGTACGCCTTCAGGACGGGCGTCACCGATTCCACGCCGGGGATCGCCGCGATCGGTTTTTCACGGATCACATCCTCCGGCCCGATCACCCCGATCACCACCCGCAACTCCCCGCGGCTGACCTCCGTCTTCAGACCCCATTCGTGGATGCGGTCGACGATGTGCTCGAGCTGGGCGTCCGTGACGCCGGGTTTGGTGATGATGATCATGGGAAAAGGGCGAGAAGCCTACCGGTGCCCGGCGCGCGGGCAATCCCTTTTTCGGGGTCAGCCCACCACCTCGATCGAACTCCGCTCCAGATCCGCCGCCGGCGCACCCGCAAACCCCTCCGCCCCGATGCAGTGGAACGCGCCACCGGTCAGGCCACGCCCCCAGAGAAGATGGAACGGCGGCGGCTCCGCCGGATGATACGCCTCCCGCCCGAAAATCCCATGCGTCCCGTTGACCGCTTTCTCAGGCGGCACCCACGGGACGTCGAGCATCACGCCCGGTTCCGCTCCCGGCTCAGGCCATCGCACCGAAAGCCCCGTCACCTCAAGCCCCCGCACATTCTCCGCCACCACACAGGCCCGCGCCCTGCGCGCGCCGGGGTTGTGGTTGGCGTATTGGCCGCCTCCCGCCTCCGGCGGCATCAAGACCGGATCGTCCACCGTCGGATAGAGCAACCGCAGATCACGCAGCCGCACCGACTCGATCTCCATCCCCTCCTCCGCGACCACCATCACCCGCCCCTCGGTCCAGGCCGTGAAATTCTCGATCGTCACGTTCCGGATCACCCCGGCCGCCGATTCCGGCCGCCTCCGCCGCAACTCGATGTGGATCGGGCGCGTCAGCGCGATGCCACAGGCGGTGTCTGCCGAAATGTTCTGGATCCGGATGTCCTCGAACACGCCGCCCTCCAGCGAGTAGATCGCGACCGGACGGTGCGTGTTGCGCAGGACACAATCCCGCATCACCACGTCCCGGATCGCATGGAACGACTCCACCGCACCGAGCTTCAGGCCGGCGCAGTTGCTGCGGATCAGGCAGTTCGCGATCCGGATGCCGCGGCATTCGCCCGCATCGGGCGACGTCTTGAGCACGATCGCGTCGTCGCCGGTCTCGATCCGGCAATCCGAGATCGCCACGTCGCTCGATCCGTTGATGTCGATGCCGTCGGTGTTCGGACCGAAGAGCGGGTTCACGATCTTCACCCAGCGCAACCGCACCCCCTCGCAACCGTGCAGATGCAACGTCCACCCGGGGCTGTTGCGCAGCGTCAGGCTCTCGATCGACAACCCGGTCGCCCGCACGCATTCCACCATCGGCGATGGGCGGCGCGCCTTCGGCCGCATCCACGCGAGCGGATGGCTGGCGTGCTCCCAAAAGGCCGGACCCGACCCGTCGATGATCCCGCCCCCGTCGATCCGGACCCCGTCCGCATCCCGGATCACCAGAAGGTGGAACGGCTGGCGATCCGGGTTGTGCCCCGGCTCCATGGGCACGTAATCGCCGATCTCAGCTGACCCCAGCAGTGTAGCACCGGGGCGCAACTCGATGTGCGTTCGTGCGCCGACCGACAGGGTGCCGCAGCGGAACACCCCATCCCCGAACACCACCTGGCCACCCCCGCGCGCCGCCGCGGCGTCCAACGCCGACTGGACCGCGGCCGTGTCGTTGGTGACGCCATCGCCACGGGCGCCGTGGTCGCGAACCAGAATCGGGAGACTCATCGTGGAGCGTTAGCCTAACCCGCGGAACGCCCGCTGCAACGCCGTTCGGCAACGCCCGGTCCGGCCTCCGGCACCTCGCGCTCCGCGAACGCTTCCAGCAGGCCGCGGGCGCGCGATTCCAGGTCGCCCATCCGGTACCGCCACCGCAGCCGCAACGCCATCGCTCCCGCCCGCTCCGCCGGATCCGCGAGGTACGGGAGCATCACCCCCAGACGCGCGCTCAGCAGGTCGAGGTCGTGAAACTCCCCCAGGATCTCCTGCAACCCGGCACAGGTCTCCGCAACACTCTCCGCGGCGCGAATGCCCGGATAGGCTTCCGCCACGTACCGCAGATGCTTCGCCCGCAAGCGCACCGCATGCAGCCCCCCGCGATCCTCCGCCCCCCCCGCGTTCCCCGCCTCGGCCAGCAACCGGGCCCGCCCCACCGCCAGCGCCCGCGAAAAATAGCGGGCGCCCGTCTCCTCCGTCGCCCCCACCCGCCCCGCGAGCGCCCGCACCTCCGCCCGGATCCGCCGGATCCGCAACCGCGCCGATTCCAACCGCTCCTGGGCACGCGCCCGCTCCTCCTCAAGCCCCGCGATCAGCCGGAACAACACCGCCCGCTCCGCCGCCTCCGTCACCTGCGGGATGGCAGCAACGCACCAGCCCAGCGCCGCGTCGGCGTCGCGCACCGCCCCGAGCCGCTTGAGCGCCCGCCGGATCCGCGAATCGCAGTCGCGCAACCGCCCGGACGGCAGCATCGGCGACACCGACGAAAGCACTTCTCGCAGGCGACGCAGCGCCACACGGGTCTGGTGCACCCGACGCTCGTCGGTGCGGTGCCGGCGCGTCAACGGACGCAACGCCGCCACCCGCTCGCGAAGCAGCCGCCGCGCGGCGCGCTGCGCGCTCTCGGGACGGGCCGCGCGGGGAGAAGCATCGATACGGGGGGATCCCATCGGACATCCGGTCTACCCGATCCGCCGCCCGCACACAACACGGCCGGGCGCCCAGCCTGCCGCCCCGCTCAGAGCGGGAAACACTTCTGCAAGCCTTCGCGGAACCCGATCGGGTTGTACCCGAGATCGTCCCGCACCTCCGACCAGTCGGGATTCGCATGCTGCGAGACACCGGCGATCGCGTTCCAGGTCAGCGGCGGATTCTTCATCGTCGCCCCCATGATCGCGGCGAGCAGCTTGCAGAGCGGCATCGGCAGATGCACGAACGGGCGGTCGGCCTTCTTGTGCTTGAGCATCAGCTTCGCCATCTCACGGATCGGCAACGCCTCGCTCCCACAGAAAGGATAGGTTTTGCCGTACGACTTCGGGTTGTTCGGGATCGCGAGGAAGCCGCGCATCAAGTCGTCCACGTGCACCGGGTTCTTCAGCGCGTCCCCCGGACCGATGAACGGCACCACCGGGAAACGCATCAGGTACTCGAGGAACATCATGAACTCCTGCCCGCCGTACTCGTTGTAGGCGAGGGTCGGACGGATGATCGTATACTTCATCTTGTCCTGAGCCTTCACCAGGCGCTCGGTCTCGCGCTTGGAAAGGGAGTACGGAGTCGTGTACGGGTAGGTCACCGAGATCGACGAGACCAGGATGAAATGCTCCGCCCCGCAGCGGATCCCGCCCTCGATCATGTTCTTCGTCCCCTGCACGTTCACCCGCTCGAACACCGACGGGTCCGGACTGATCAGCACCGCGGCGAGGTGATAAATCGTCTTCACCCCATCGAACGCTTTCTCGATCGTCTCCATCCGGGAGATGTCCCCCTCGAGGATCTCCGCCCCGGTCCCCTCCAACCGCTTGCGGTGCGGGTGGTTCGGGATATCGAGCACACGCACCTGGTTTCCGCGCTCCAAAAGACCCTTCACAAGGGTTGTGCCCATCACGCCAAGACCGCCGGTAACTAGAATCATAGGATCAAATTATCAGAGAATCTAATACAACCTCCCCGCACTCCTTCCAGCAAGCCCAAAGTGGGACTCGCGCGCCTCGGGAACCCCCACCCCGGAAACGCAGCGAAGCGCCTCCCGTTACCGGAGAAGCGCCTCGGAAAGTGCAGCGGGTAGCCCGCGCGGGATCAGTTGGCCGCGACGGCCGGATCCACATTCACCCGGCGTCCGCCATGGTCGAACCGGACCGTGCCGTTCACCAACGCGAAAATCGTGTAGTCACGCCCCAAGCCGACGTTGCGGCCGGGCAGATATTTCGTACCGCGCTGGCGGATGATGATGCTTCCGGCGGTGACGGACTGGCTCCCGAAGGCCTTGACCCCGAGCCGCTTGCTGATGCTGTCGCGCCCGTTCTTGACGCTTCCCTGACCTTTTTTATGTGCCATGGCTGGTAACTCCTGTTCAGGCGGTGATGCTCTCGATCTTGACGCGGGTCAGACCCTGGCGATGGCCGCAGGTGCGCTGATACCCTTTCCGGCGGCGATACTTGTAGGCGACCACCTTGGCCGCGCGGCGGTGCTCCATCACTTTTCCGGTCACGGTGACGCCGCTGAGCAGCGGGGTCCCGTAATTGACGAGCGCCCCGTCCGCATGGAAGAGCACCTCGTTGAAAACGGCCGCACCTCCGGGCTCCACATCGAGACGTTCGATGTCGATGATTTCGCCCGGGGAAACCCGGTATTGTTTCCCGCCGGTCTGGATAATTGCGTAAGACATGATCGGTTCCTCCAAAGAAAGGGGCGGGAAAATGCCACCCCTCCAGGGGGCTGACAAGGAAAAAACCGGAGAAATCGTCCGCCCGGTTCTCCCACCCCTCACCCTCCGATCGCCACACACCCGACCGCGACGGCCGCAATCCCTTCCCGGCGCCCGAGCGCTCCGAGCCGCTCGTTGGTCGTCGCCTTGATGCCGATCCGATCCAAGGAGATCCCGAGCGCTTCTCCGATCGCCGCCCGCATCGGCTCCAGAAACGGGCCGATCCGCGGAGCCTCCGCGACGAGGCTCGCGTCGATGTTCACGATCCGCCCCCCGCGTGCTTCCACGATCTCCCGCACCCGCGCGAGAATCGCCAGACTCGAAATCCCCCGGATCGATGCATCCGTGTTCGGGAAATGATGCCCGATGTCCCGCTCGCCCACCGCCCCGAGCAACGCGTCCGCGATCGCATGCGAGAGCACGTCCGCATCCGAATGCCCCTCCAACCCACGCGCATCGGGGATGTGCACCCCTCCAAGCACGAGCGGACGCTTGCGCGACCGGGCGAACCGGTGGATGTCGTAACCGATCCCTGACCGGAACTCGGGCTGCGCCGCGGCGGTCCGCCGCGGCTTACGCGATCCAGGGCGCGCGCTCATGCCGGGGAGGAACCTTGCAGGCCGAGATCGACGTTGCCGCTCGAAGCCACGACCGCGAGCTTGCCGGGCGCATCGGCGCGCTCCCGCACCTCCACCCGACCGCCTGCGGCCTCCACCAACAACTGTCCGGCCGCGATATCCCAGAGGCTGACCCCCTGCTCGATGTAGGCATCGAGCCGCCCCGTCGCCACGTACGCGAGATCGAGCGCCGCGCTCCCCATCATGCGGCACTTGCGCACCTTGTGCACCATCTCCTGCAGGAGCGGCAACCCCGCGTTGATCGTCGTCACCGACTTCGCGAACCCGACCGTCACCACGCAGTCGCCCAGCCGCGTGCGCGGGCTCACCCGGATCGGTATCCCGTTCAGGGTCGGCACCCCGCCCCGTTCCACGCTCCAAAGCTCGTCCCGCATCGGATCGTAGATCACCCCCACCTGCATCTCGCCCGCGCGACGCATCGCGATCGACACGCAGAAATGCGGGAGCCCGTAGAAGAAATTCACCGTCCCGTCGATCGGATCCAGGATCCACTCGAACGGACTCGACGACCCCGAAGGACGATCCCCCTCCTCGCCCAGGATCGCGTGATCGGGAAACGCCTCCTGCAGGATCTGCTCGATCAAACGCTGCGTGCGCACGTCGAGTTCCAGCTTGATGTCGTGCGCCTCCGCCGCATGCACTTCGGGGACTTTGCCAAACTCCGCGCGGAGCAGGGCACCGGCCGCGCGCGCGGCGCGGATCGCAAGATCGAGATATTCGCTCATGAGAGCGCGGAGTCTGGACGCGCCCCGCGGGTCGCGCCAGCGCCAAAACACACCTCCCCAAAAAGGCAACCGGGAGAGGATCCGAAAATCCTCTCCCGGCGCGTTGAAGGTTTTAACCTGGGGGGAGCAGAAGCTCCCGGACCGGGTTATTTCTTCTTGGCGGCCTTCTTGGCGGGCTTCTTCGCGGCAGCCTTCTTGGCCGGAGCTTTCTTGGCGGCAGCCTTCTTGGCAGGCTTCTTGGCCGCGAGACGCTTCGCCGGCGCTTTCTTCACAGCTTTCTTGGCAGCTTTTTTCTTAACGGGCATGCGGGACACCCCCTTTCCGGCCGCAGTCGCGGCTCGTAAGCGTTGCATTCGCAATCACTAGCGCCGGATTTAATGAGAACACGTCATCACGTCAATATTTTTTTCTTTTTTCCTTGAGTTCCTCCAGAATTTTGATCAGCCGAAAAGCGAGTTTTCGCTTGGTTTCATGCGGCAATGCGAGCGATCGACCATCGCGAAAAAAAAGTTTCAGTTGATTGCTCTCCGCATCGAATCCGCGACCGTCGCTCACGTCGTTCGCGCAGATGAGGTCGCAATTTTTGCGTGCGAGTTTCTCGCGCGCATGACGCTCGAGCGCGTGTGTCTCCGCCGCGAATCCCGCGACGAGATACGCGCGCGGCGCGCGGCTGATCGACGCGAGGATGTCGCGCGTGCGCACCAGTTCGAGCGTCAACCGCTCCTCGCGCTTCTTGATCTTCCGCTTCGCGGCACGAGCGGGCGTGTAGTCGGCGACCGCCGCCGCGAGCACGGCAACATCGCAGTCCGCAACCTCCGCGCGCACGGCGCGGTACATCTCCGCCGCGGTGGTGACGCGCACCACGCGCGCGCCCTGTGGCGCGGCGATCGCGACCGGACCGCTCACCAACACCACACGATGCCCGCGGGCCAGCGCCGCCGCGGCGATCGCGTAGCCCATCTTCCCGGAAGAACGATTCGTGAGAAAGCGGACCGGATCGATCGGTTCGCGCGTGGGACCGGCCGTGATCAGGAAGCGCATCGGGGCGAGACCAGCATCTCCCGCGCAGCCGCGACGATCCCATCGACCTCCCACAACCGCCCGATCCCTTCGTACCCGCACGCGAGCATCCCTTCCTCGGGACCGATGAACCGCGCGCCGCGCTCCTTCAACAGCGCAACGTTCGCCTGCGTCGCGGGATGCAGCCACATCTTCCCGTTCATCGCAGGGGCGATCAGCAACGGCGCCCGCGTCGCCAAGGCGATCGCGGTGAGCGCATCCCCCGCAAACCCGTGCGCGAGCTGCGCGAGGCAGTGCGCCGTGGCGGGCGCGAGCAGGAGAAGATCCGCACGATCCGCCAGCTCGATGTGCCCCGGCTTCCAATCCCCTCCCTCCGCGAACAGATCGGTCGTCACCGGGTTCTTGGAGAGCGTCTGCAGCGTCAGCGGCGCGATGAACCGCTGGGCGTCGTGCGTCATCACCACGAACACCTCGTGCCCGAGCTTCACCAGGCGGCTGGCCAGGTCCGCCGCCTTATACGCGGCGATCGACCCGGTCACGCCGAGCAGGACCGTGCGGCGGCTGGATGCGTCTTCCATGGAACCCCCGCATCGTCGCAGAGCCCCGCACCCCCGTCAACGCGGCTCGCGCCGCGCCAGCGCGTGCTTGACGCCCGACCCCGGTTCGGGCCGAACTGGACCCGCATGCCCGGCGACGCCTCCCATCTGCTGCTGGTCGATATCAGCAATTCCTTCACGAAGCTCGCGCTCGCCAGCCCCGGCCACCTGATCGCGCGCCGCAAAGTCCCCACCCCCTCGCTCGCGCTCCCTTCGCTGCAACGGGCCGTGCGAGGCTGGACCTTCGGGCGGGTGATCCTCTCCTCCGTCGTCCCGGAGCGCTCCGCATGTCTCCGCGCCGCGTTCGACGAACGCGTGCTGGAGATCTCCCACCGCATCCGGCTCGGCATCGGCATCGATTACCCGAAACCGGCCACCATCGGCGCCGATCGCCTCGCCAACGCCGCCGCCGTCGCCGCACTCCACGGCACCCCGGCCGTGGTGGTCGATTTCGGCACCGCCGTCACCTTCGACATCGTCTCGCGCGATCGCCGGTACCTCGGCGGCGTGATCGCCCCCGGACTCGAAGTCATGACCGATTATCTGTACCAGCGCACCGCCCTGCTGCCCCGCATCGATCTCGACGAACCGGTTTCCGCAGTGGGCAAATCGACCCGCGAAGCGATGCTTGCCGGCGCCGTGATCGGATACCGCGGCCTCGTCGATCACATCCTGCGTGAAGTCCGCCGCGAGATCGCACCGCGCGGCCGTCTCAAGGTCGTCGCCACCGGCGGCTATGCCGAACTCATCGCCCGCCGCCTCCCCGCCCTGCGCGTGGTCGATCCCGATCTCACGCTTGAAGGACTTCGCGTCATCGCCGGATTGAACCCCGCGACCTGACGCGAAGACGGCGCGACTGCGAGCGGCTACCGCGCGAGTGCCCCGGCGTAGAACGGGTTGTGCGCGCGCTCCAATGCGACCGTCGTCAGCGGGCCGTGCCCGGGACAGAGCACCGTCTCGCCAGGCAACGAAAGGATCTTCTCCCGGTTGTTGTGCAGCGCGGTCTCCCACGCGGCCGGGGCTCCGCCCATCGACGCCGCGAAAAGCGCATCCCCGACCACCGCCACCGGACGCGCAAGTCCGGCGATCCGATACGTCCGTGCCCCGGCGGAATGACCGGGAGTCGCCGCCGCCTCGACCCGCAACCCGCCCGCCTCGAACGTCCACCCTTCGTCGATCAGCGTGGCGCCGGCGAACGGCTCCTCGCGCCCGACAAACACCGGGGGATCGCCCAGCGCCGCACGGAGCGTGTCCAGCTCCGCCACATGATCGCCATGGGTGTGGGTCAGCAGGATCGCCCGCACCGCGAGGCCGTTGTCCTTCACGAACCGGAGAAGGCGCGACGCATCCGCGCCGGTGTCGAACACCACCGCCGCCCGCGTCGCCCGGTCCCACGCCAGATACGCATTCACCGTCATCGCGAGATAATCGCTCGTGAACGCCGCCAGCCCGCTCACCTCGATCTCCCCGGGATGCCACGCCTTCCGACCCAGCGCAACCAACGCGCCGACGTCCAGCCCGAGCACCGGCGCGATACGCCGGGCATCCGCCTCGTCGAACCGCCCACCCCGCGCGGCTCCGACCGCCTGGACCGCGATCCCGGCCCGCTCCGCGATCACCGCATCGGTCAGGCCGAGCCCTCGCGCGGCCTTGGTGATCACATCCTCGTACGCA
>Ga0073934_10006885_pt1 | contig 16208 bp, 7 predicted proteins | sample LarsenN4metaG_FD_76834 | JGI IMG/M metagenome (GOLD analysis project Ga0073934, IMG submission 76834) | Hot spring sediment bacterial and archeal communities from British Columbia, Canada, to study Microbial Dark Matter (Phase II) - Larsen... ...
GGTGACGTGGTCGAGCAGGTGGAAGACCTCCATCATCGCGGGCGACTGGCCCACGATCTCCTCGTAGCCGTAGCGCAGCTGGTCGCGGGCCTGGGCGAGCTCGTCGGAGAGCGCCTCGATCCGCTTCTCTTGGCTTTCGACGCGGTCCTCCAGCTTTCGCTTGGCCTCCTTCAGCTCCGCGATCATCTCGGCCTTCTCGATGGCCAGCGCCGCCTGGGCGGCGAGGGCGTTTAAGGTGGCGACGTCCTCCTCGTGGAAACAGTCCGGGCGGTAGCGGTGGTCGAGGTAGATCGCCCCCTTGATCCGGCCGTCGATCTCCAGCGGGACGACGAGGATGGACTTGAGCTGGAAGGCCGCGACCGATTTCTTCGATTGCAGCCTCGGGTCGAGCTGGGCGTTCTCGGTGAGCAAGACGCCGCCCTGTTCCATCGCCTGGCGCACCGCCGTCAACGAGATCTTGAAGTCCTCCTTCTGCAGGGCTTGCCGGTTGAGCTGCCGGGCGGCCTTCATTTCGAAGCCGGCGAGGGGGCCCGTCTTCGTGCCGTCCTCGCGCAGCAGGAGGAACCCGCGCTCCGCGCCGCTGATCTCGACGGCGGCGTCCATCACCCGCTCGAGGATCTCGGAGAGCTCGTGGCGTTTGGAGATCTGGCGGCTGATCTCGGCGAAGCGGTGGAAGCGGCGGTCGTCGCGGGCCGTCGCCTCGGCCGCGACCGGCGCCGGGGTGGAGTCGCTTGGGCGAGGGAGGGGAGCCTCGACGGCGGCGCCCAAGGCTTCGTCCAGGCTTTGCACTTTGCGGTTTTTCTCGAAGTCCATTTTCATTTCCTCCGGCAGTCGGTTTCGTATTTCGGAAAATTCCAAAAGGCAGCGGCCTTGAAGTTTTCTTGCGGTCTCGGCGAGCCCCTTGCGCCCCGCGGCGGCGGCGAGCGCGTGAAAGAGCTCGGCCCTCGCCTCGGGGACCTCCAATTCGGCGATTCCGCGGAGCAAGGTCTTCCAGGCCTCGGGCTCCGGCGGCGGTTCGAGGTCCGAGAAGACCCGATCCAGGGCGCGCGCCTGGACCGCCAACAAGGGCGAGGCCGAGGCCTCGGCGCGCGCGCGGAGCTCCGGCCAATGTTCCGGCGGCGGACCGCCGGCCCGACGCAGGGCCCGGCAGCGCGCCAGCGTCCAGTCGGCCTCCCAACGCGCCATCGGATTCCGCGAGGCGGTCGCGCTCGCCAAGGCCGCCAGCAGCCGGCGCTCCGCCTCCTCGAAGCGGAAGTCGAGCAGGGCCCTTTCGCCCAGGCGCAGGTCCAGTTCGCTCTCCTGGCCGAGGACTTGGATGGAATCTCGCGCGGCCTCAAGCTCGGCGAAGAGGCGCTCGGCCGCATCCCGTTGTCCGGTACGAACTAAGAAGTTCGCCCGGAAGAATTTCGCCAGGAGGCGGTCCGTTGCGTTGCCGAGGGCGGAGAGGATCGCCTCCGCCTCCTCCATTCGCAAATACGCCGCCGCGTATTCGGAGGCCTCGAGGCAGATCAGCGCCGCGTTCAGCCGGTAGCGCGCCCACTGCAGGACGCTCCCGCTGCGCTCGCAGGCCTCCAGGGCCGATGCGATGTCGGCCTCGGCCTCCCGCAGGGCCCCGCATTCGCGATGCAGCATCGCGCGCCACTGCAGGGCCACGGCCTCGGCCTGGGCGTTGCTCGCGCGCCGATAGTTTTCCAGCGCGCGCTCCAGGTGGGCCCGTGCGGCGGCATAGTCCAGCCGGGCCCGCGCCATCTCCGCCAGGCGCTGCTCGGTCTCGCCGCGCAGCATCGTGTCGGCGTCGGCCAAGCGCAGCGCGGTCTCCAGGTGACGGGCGGCGGTATCGTAGTCGCCGCTCTCCTGCGCCAAGGCCGCGAGGAAGTTGTGCGCGCGCGCCTGGTAGGGGCGGTGCGGCGCGTGCCGCTCGGCGTCGGCGATCTGCAGGCAGGCCTGAAACCGCTCTTGCGCCTCTGGCTTCCGCTCCATGCTGAACAGGACCAGGCCGGTGTAAAAACAATGCTTGGCCTTCTGCAGGCGGGTCGCATCGTCGGGACGATCCCGGATCCATCGGTCGTAGGCCGCGAGGGCCTCGTCCATCCGGCCCAGGCGGTAGAGGAGGGGCGCGAGCTTGCCCTGGATCAGGTAGCGCCGCTCGCCCGTGCGCGCGAGCGGCCAGAGGCGGCGGTAGAGCTCGACTGCCTCCGCCTCGCGGCCTTGGCGGGCCAGGACATCGGCGGCCGGAAAGCCCCAGGCCAGGGCCGCGTCGAGATCCTGCGCGCCGAGGGCCTGGCGGGCGATCGCCGGCGCCTCGGGAAGGGTCCGGGGCTCGTCGCCGGCGAGGCGCAGCAAGAGGCGCAGCCTGCGTCGGTGGGCTTGAAGGCGCGTCGCCTCGGGCAGCTGCTCGAGCAGGGTCTCCCGCAGCGAGGCCTGTTGCAGGCGGGGCAGCGCCTCGCGGCCCTCTTTTAAGAATCCCCGCTGCGTCAACTCGAGGCGCGCGTCGGCGAGCGCCGCTTCGCCGCCCTCCCATTCGGCAGCCGTTTCTTCCCAGGACGGCGGGAGCGGGTCGGCTATAACCAGCGCCAAGAGCTGGGCGCCCTTATCCGAGAGTCGAGCCAACTTGAGTCGCGTCGCCTCCGCGAGGCTGCGCGGGACCGCTTGGTTCTCGGCGCCCGGACGCAGGGTGGCGCGCAGCGATTCCAAAAGCAAGAGCGGGTTGCCGCCGGAGTCCTCGACCAGTCGCCGTCGCTGTGGCGCTTCCAGGCGGCCCTCGAGGTCGGCGGCGGCCAATAATTGCAGGGACACCTCTTCGGAAAGAGGAGGCAGTCTGAGCGGCGGCGTCTCGGACCTTGCCTCGGCCTCGTCCGCCAACTCCGGCGCCGCATCCGAATCGAACTCGAGGACGCAGCGCAGGCGCGGCGCGCGGCGGCGGAGGATTTTTAAAAAGGCCGCCAACTCCTGGCGCTCCTCCGGAGGCCAAAGGTGGAGGTCGGGGACGAGAATCATGGCTGCATCTTCGGCGAGCCGTTTCCACTCCGCCTCTCCCAGCTCCAGCCAATGTCCCGCGTCGAGCGAGCCCTCTGGGAAGAAACCTCTCCACCAGTCTCGCTTCGTTCCCGAAGCGACGCTGCGCAGGGCCAGGCCGTCGAGCTGCGCCTTCCACTTCACCTCGCGGAGGAAGCGGCTGCGGCCGATGCCCGCGGGGCCGCAGAGGCGTATCTCCCCGCGGGAATTCCAAAAGCTCTCCCATTCACCCTCGCGGCCGAGGAAGGGAAGGGCCTCCAGCATCGCCGGCTCGCTGCCCGGATCGGGGAGCGGGAGCGGCTCGGGCAGGTGCTGGTTGAGGTACTTCAGGCCGCTCAGGGCCGAGCCCGGCCGGCGCGAGGGGTTGGGCTCAAGGCAGCGCTGAAGCCAGCGGCAAAAATAGTCGGGGAGGTCGGGGCGGAGCTTTTCCAAGGACTCGGGCGCTCGGCGGAAATCCGGCAGCCCGGTTCCCGCGGCGCGATAGGGGAGCTTTCCGGTCAGGGCCTCGTAACAGGCTACGCCCGCGGCAAAGAGGTCCGCCGCTGCGCCGTACTCGCCGAGCCAGGCCTCCGGCGGGAGATAGGCGAGGGTGCCGCGCGGCGCCCCGGCGGCGCCGCTTGTCGCCTGGCCGGCCAGGCCGAAGTCGAGGATCTTCAAATCGCCTTCCGGCGTGACGCGAAGGTTGGAGGGCTTGAGGTCGCGATGGAGGAGCTGCCGCGAGTGCAGGTAGTGCAGGCCCTGGAGGAGCTGCGCGAGCAGGAGCGGCCAACGCTGTGAGGGTATCTCCGCGGCGGCCTCGTCGAGCGGCCTGCCCGGCACGTATTCCATCGCGTAGCAGGGGCCCTCGGGGAAATAGTCGAGGACGCGCACCAGCCGCGGGTGGGAGAGGCGCGAGAGCAGGCGGACCTCCTCGCGCAGGCCGGAGAAGGCCGCGGGGTCCAGGCCTTTTTGCAGAAATTTCAAGGCGACCTCGCCGCCGCCGGTCTTGGAGCGGGCGAGGAAGACGCGGCCCATGCCGCCCTGGCCTAATTCTTTAAGAATTTCATAGTAGGTGGGTGCTGGTGGGAAAGGGGTGGGCACCTGCAGATTATGCAAAAATTGCCCTTTGCCTCCTATAAAAATTCTTCAGAATGTAGGAATTTTATAATCATAAGAAAAGTTGTTTGGGTATATGGCTTAGGTTTTTTAAAAGCATGCAGACTAAATTGGAATGATTCGAGTTTGGGCAATGAAGAGATTTTGAGAACACCTGATCAATTTAACATTCTTGGGTCCAACCTTTTTTATGGGGGGCTTTGAAAAGGAACCTGACATAAATGCCGGCCTTTTTCTGTACCAAAAACGAAATGTATGCCATAGTTTATGGAAACCCTTACAACTCTGACTACATTAAAATATGTTTAACCGAATCATTACGGCTTGCATTTTTAGTTTCTTGAGTTTTCCAAATATAGCATTGTCCCAGAATTTGAGTTGCGAATCACCCCGCAGAGAGTTTTTTGAAAAATTAATAACTGATTGGGAAATAGGGCAAAGCCCGGAGAGGATTAAAGCGAAATACTCTGTGGAAGATGATATTACTTTATTTGGAGAATTAAGACAAATAACAGTCAAAAATGCCGGAAAAAAATACAATGTTCTATATAAACAGAACATCAAATACATAGTCGCAACATATCACATTCCATGTTTACAAATTCCTACTCCGAATAGAGATAATTTAGGTTTACGGGATACTAAGATCGAAGAGACCGACTCCCTTACCTATGTTTGGAATTGCGGGGATATTTCCTATTCATTAAAGAGTATAAGCGAAAGAGCCATGGGTCGGCTAAAAGAATTGGCTCAACTAAACAATTTGCCGTTTAATCCGATTTTTTGCATCGAGCAGTTTGGCTTTTTACCTTCCCAAGCAGACCCCCCAATAGATGAACGATCTGTAGTCAAGGACGAACGTTCTACCCAACTTAAAATTGCTAGGGCTACTCCGATTCAAGGAGCAAAGTCCTTTTATGACGCCATCGCCAAGGAGCAATTCGATGTTGCATGGTCCAGCCTTACTAAAAAAAGCCAGGACAAGTTCATCTCCATGGTCGCTAAGGACGAAAAGATGGATCCGACCAAGGTCCGCGACCTGTTCGAAAAGAACCAAATGCCAATTCGCCTCGGTTTCTGGCGCAGCTTCCGCTATTCCTCCAAGATAGATACATATACAGTAAACGCTAATTACAAAGTATTGAGAGAGGATGGCTTAGAGGCTGAGGTTGAAATGGTCGCGGGAGATATGATTTTAATCTCAAAGGTATTTTTCGAGAATGGCCAGTGGAAGCTTGGGTATACCGAAACCTTCTTACCCTGAGATTTAATTTGGAACATGGGTAAGTTTATTGAGTTTTTGTTCGCAATTTCGAGGATCATATCCCCAAAAAACGGTCTACAATTTACCATGAAAAGCAAAGTATGCAGCTTACAGGGGAAATGGTGTAATTTACCAATATATATCTGCAGTGTATTTGTGTTTGTTTACCCTCTAATATTTTTCGAACTAGAAGCGCAATCCTTCACTTCTTATCCCAACAAAGCCAACCATCGGAGGGAAGAGGACTCAGGTATTTTAGGGGTGAAAAGCGGAAATCACATTGGCGGCCGATTAATTATTAATTTAGGGGAATACTGTAGTGAAAAGGATGCTAGAATTCTAAAACTCCTAAAAAAATCATTTGAAATTGAGAAAAGCATTCTCGCGTATGTAAAGCAAAGCCACATTGCAAACTCCAATGTTTTACACCCGCAATTATATTCAATTTGTATTTTTAAACCAGCTATAGGGTTCGGCGATAATAATCCCATGGCAAATTACGTTAGCAATGTATTCAGTCGGAGCGTTTTTTTCTTTGATCATTCCAAAGGCTGTGATGTCGTAGAATTTGGAAACCCGTTTATTGCAGGATATATCGACTTCAACAGAATTCCAAAAGCCTGCGAGAGCCTTTATATTCAGGATTTCGCGGAAGAATACAGAGCCTTCTTAAATGACAGTGTCCTTTCTGTTCCCCAGGCTCCTGGTTCAAAAAGATATCAAGGTGAGTTTTACGCATATTGTAAGACTGTTAGCTCAGAGCAGCTTCCAAACTTGCCGCCCAAAAATTGATTAAACCTGTATCTCTTGCCTTCTTAATAAGAATTACCCACCACGAGATTTAGATAAATTAGGATTAAGTTGGTAGGTCTTCTTACATCTGGGGAAATCTAATGTAGACTAAGAGGTAAATAAATCTGAAGACCAACAACGCTAGACCGCTCTATAGCTTAACAAAGCTGGCCATATGGGTTAAAGGCTTAACCTGCCATTTTCTACAATTTGGCTCAAGGTGTTGGGGTTCAGAATCTGGTGCCTGACAGGAATAAATGTCCCAATCATTTAAATATCAATATTCTATTCAGAAATGCGATGTTCAAGATAGGGTATCTCTGAAATTGTTTCGTGAAAAAAGAAAAGAATGGATGGGAAAACTTCATGGGGATGATTTCCATAGCATATCTTTCCAATTATACTGTTTAGCGTGGAGAGAAGCTATCTATAGCACGATAGATGAGGCTGCAAAGATAAACTCGAAGGCTAACAATCCAGCTACAGGGATTAACAGTGCGGTCTTAGAATTAATAAAAGAAGGTTTTTTCAGGGACCAAGCAATCGCTATTCGCAGGATTGTGGAGGCACAATCTATAAATCCCAGAAAATCTGTGGTTACTTTAACAAGCCTTCTAGAAGACATAGAAAAGAACCTGCATTTAATTACCAGGGAAAATTACATTTCACATGATGGCTTACCATTTGAATATTTGCCTCAAAAAATGAAATTCATGATAACAGCCAAAAATGTATCCGGATCTCTTCCTAGCGCGGGCCGTAGAGCCTGGATGACATCTGAATTGCTCCATAAACGTTTTGATAAGTTATCTGGGGTTCGCTCAAAGAGAAAAAGGAGCAGATTAGATAAAATAAATCCAAAATGGCTTAAAAAACTTAAGAATCGCCTAACCACATCCAGAGACATTTTGGCAGTGAAACTTTTTGTAAATAAGTTCATCGCCCACAGCGCTGATCCCAAGAACAGAACTCGAACCCAATTAACTTTAAAAAAAATAATAAAGTGCCAGCGTATTCTATACGAGATTTCAAATTGTCTCAGTGCTCAATTTTTATTCGGGCCAACAATGGCATCACCCCTTCCAACTCCGCAATATGATCATTTAGAAAATATTGATAAACCTTGGGTTGATATAGATGGAAAGGCACGTTTGCACGACCATTGGAACCGTCTCTCCAGAAGGTATGATGTCTGGAATTATAATTTGTTTTCTGGTCGATAAACTTTTAGAATTTTTTGTCTATTCTGAATTTCACCAGGTTTAAGCTGAGAATCGAAATCTCACTTGTTCCTCGCGAATAGTATGCCTGATAGAAATTAAAATCCGTCCTCCCTTCTCTGATGCATTTGTTCTCTATAATTTTAAAAATGCGCATTTTCTCTTCCGAAGTAGTATTGATTCCAAAAATAATTCCTTCCAAATCTTCAAAATAATATTTAAATACCCTGTGTTCTGGCGAACAATAATCTAAGGCTAAACCATAAAGCACAAGCCTATATTCATTTTCATAGGCCCAATCTTTAAGTTTAGTGATAACCCCGCTGTTAAACTCTTCCCAGTATCTTCTGTGCCACTCCTCCTTGTTTTTAAAAACTCCTTCTCCACACGCGCTTTCTTCTCCAGATTCAGATTTATACCAAAAGGATTGCAAGGCTGAAGCGGATGGGCGACCAAGAGATCTAAAAAAATCAACTTCAGGGTAATTCTTCGAATAGTTGACTTTGTAAAATCTAAAATCAGAATCGAGATGTACGGGGTGGGATATCTTTCCTGATTGCCATCCTTTAACTCCATTTAACCTAATAATTGGCGTTTCATTTTTTCTCCTAATTTTAAACTTTAAACAAACACCCCTATGCCCATTAGCATAATGTGCCCACATGGCGGGATTGGTTACGTTACCTAGAAAGCAAGCTACATACCATTCTGGATAAATGAGTTTTTCCAGGGCCAGCACGTAATGTTCCGGAAAGGAAAGAAACAATATTTCCTTTTTTGGGGATATGGGATTGGAAACGCTATTATATTTATTGATTAAAGCTAATTGAGAAATAAAATTATAGTTCAATACCCAAAGATAATCCGAAACCTGGCTAGCGACTTGGTTATTCAAAACCCTATCGAGGGCAAGGGGCGGGGTAGAATTTATTGAGTAATCCTTTACAAGATCATGAAAAAGAGCGTTTTCTGCATTTTTTTTCATTAATTTCTGATTTTCATACTGCAGAAAAATGCAACTTAAAGCGAGGTTATGCAACTTCGTTAAGTGCCAGATTAATTCTTCACGACGTATCGGTCGCTGCGCTGAAGATAAGAACTGAATATATTTTTCTGTGAGGTCGTTTTTGAAGAAATTGCTGCATATCTTTCGAAAGGTCTCTTTATAGCTTTCGGTGGGTAATTTATCTTCTGTGATAAAGATTGGTATATCTAATGGCGTAAGCTCAGGACTCAATAGTGCTAGAACACAAAGGCGTTCTAAACATAACAAATAGTGTTTTAGTAAATTTTTCCAAACAATCCTGTCGCCTACCCAGAAAATATCTTTATAGCCCTCCATGGGGTCATTTAGCTGATCCAATGAGGAAAAATATATCTCTTGGCGCTCAAGCTCTTCACGTTTTCCCAGAAGCGCATCTATTGACCTTAACCTATATAAATATTCTATCATCATTCACTCCGAAGACAGAAAATTTATGGAATCAGAAAAGACTTCTCTAGATAAATAATAAATAGCTTTTCTTGATAATTTATTAATGCCCAGTAATTTGAAATAAAGCCCTAGGAAAGATATTTCCAAAAAAAGAGAGGGTCCCCCACCATGGGGGACCCTCCTCAGGCTAGGGTGGGTTTCTAAGCTCTAGCGACGCCGCGGGAAGCCGGCGCGCAGCAGGGGCAAGGCGAGGAGCAGGATTCCCGCCAGCGCGGAGACCGGGCCGGATTGAGGGTTGAGGGCTTGCAGGGCGCAGCCCGAGCCGCTCACGAAGGGGTTGCCGCCGAAGCCGACCTGCGAGTCCTCGCCGCGCGGGCCGGGCCGCGGGGTCTTGTCGACCAGCGGTTGCGAGTCGGAGGCGTCCTCGATCCGGCAATAACTGTCGCAGCCGTCGCCCGTGATCGTGTTGCCGTCGTCGCAGGACTCGCCGGACTCCACCTTGCCGTTGCCGCATTGCGGGGGGCCGGGCAGGGGGCCGATCTCGGGCTTGTCGACGGGGGCGAGTTCGTGACCGGGGCCTTGGCCCGAGTTCACGGGGCCGTATTGCGGCTTATCCACCGCTTGAACTTCCGGAACGGAATCGACTCCGGGCGAATTCCCCTCGGGATTTTGTCCCTCGAAGGAGGGCCCTTCCTGGACCTTGCCGAGATCGGGGCGCTGCTTCTGGAAGGGGCCGTCCTGGGTGGGCGCGTCCGCGTTGTACATCCCTCCCTCGCAGTCCGCCGTGCAGTTGCTGCCGCCGTCACAGGCCTCGCCCTCCTCGACGATGCCGTTGCCGCAGATATTGGCGAGGACCGGCGTCTGGACTTTGGAAACGGCGTTCAGAGGCGCGGGCGCCTTGGTAAGCTCGGCCCGCGCCGGGACGGTCGCCGCCGAGAACAGGCCTAGGGTCGAAATCGAAATCATCGCGTACTTGAACATGAGATCCTCCTTAAAAAGGCCCACCAAGGGGCTTGTCGGATATAAAAGCAAGGTTGGTGCCAAATAATTTATTTAATAAAAACAATAAGTTAATAGAAAGATGCGATAAAAATTGGAATATTTTGAATGCTCTTGTGAATTTTTGTCCGGATGCTTTTTTCGCGCCTTGGATTCGGGGAAAAAAAACCGGGCGCCCAGCGGGCGCCCGGAAGGAAGGTGTAGAGGGAAAAGAGTCTTGGATATCTATTCGTCCGTGCCCAGCTGGCCGGCGTATTCGCCCGTGTTGCAGATCCAGAAGGGGATCACCTCGCCGTTGACCAGGAATCCGCCCGCGTCGCCGGTGGGCGCATAGATCGAATTGGGATCGAGCAGGCTCAAGAGCTCGACCAAGCGCGCTTGGATGTCCTTGAAGGCGCTCTCGGTATCGCCGTTGGAATGGTTCAGCGTGCTTTGGATCGCCTCGGCCAGGGTCGGGTCGAAGAGGCCCAGGAACCTCAGCAGCTTGCCGTCGATCGGTTGGGTGAATTTCCCCTCCGCAAGCAGGTCCTTGAACTCCTCGATCGTCATGTCGCCGTAGTCCGCCGCTTTCAGCGCGTTGAGCAATTGGCTCTCCGTGCGCCCGGTGGCGGAGAGCAGGGCGTCGAGGATGGCCGCGCCGTCCATGCTGCCGCCGGAGGCGTCCGCGGCGCCGTTCAAGGTGACGCGGTCGCGGATCGATTCCGGGATCTCGCCGTTGACGTACTCTTCGTTGACGTTGACGTTGGCGTTGTAGCCCTTCTTGACGATGTAGGTGTCCTTCGAACCGTCGCTGTGCGTGACCTCGACCACGATCTGGCCGTCCAGGCCGGTGCGGAACTCGACCTCGTCGGAGGGTTTCACCGAGATGTTGGCGTCGGCGTAGACGTGGTGGGTCTGGTCTTCGCCGGGCTGGGCCCAGAAATCCACGGTCTCGCCGGCGAATTCCGGCTCGTAGACCAGGCTGCCGTCGGGCTGCTCCACGCCGGGGATGCTGGCCTCGGGTTTGCCGCCTTGGGCGGAGCCCGCGACAAATTCGCCCCAGGCGGCGATGCCGGCGGCGTCGCTGACCTGAGAGGCCTCGGGGGTGCGGATCTCGATCGTGTCGCCCGCGGCCGGGTCGAAATCGTGGACAAAGTACACCGCCTCGGTCCCCGTGGCGGGATCCTTCACGACGATCTTGACCACCTCCTCGGGCGGTTGGAAGCGGGTGTCGGTGGTATGCTCCACCGTGACCTGGGCCGAGACCGGAAACACGTCGAGGATGATCTCATTGCTCCAGATGTCGTGGGTGCCGTTGCCGGTGAAGCCGATCTGCGACTGGGCCTGGGTGTAGACCCAGTTGTCGAGGGTCCCCGGCATGCCGCCGAACTCGTTGCCTTGAGCGCCTTGAGCTCCCGCGCCGGCCGGACCGCCCATGCCTCCCATGCCGGGATCCCAGCCGGCCTGACCCTGGCCGAGCTGCTGCTGGGCCCATTGCAATTGCGCGAGGAAGGAATTCCATTCCTCCTGGCTGGGCTGCGGCGTGTTGGGATCGCCGGCCATCACCGCGTTGTAATAGGCGGTGGCCTGCTCCAGCCATTGCACCAGGGCCGGGTCGGCGTAGCCGCCCAGGGATTTGGTGTCCGGGCCGCCGGGGCCGGCCAGGGACTTGGAGCTCACGGGGTTGTTGCCGATGCGGTGGTGGGAATTCGGGATGCGTTGGGTTTCCATTTTTATCCTCCTGAAGCGGGCCTCTTTGCGGCGCCGACGGAGGAAGGAAAAGCAAGCGGCGGGCCATGTGGCGGGAATTTAAAAATTGTTTAGTTTCAATTGGTTGTATGGGTAGCGGAATTAAAATTGAATATTATGAATAATAATTGTGAATTATTTTCGTATTTTTTGAATTGGTGGGGAAATGCTTCGAATCGACAACTGTCCCGCCTCCCGATACGATAAACTCTCTATATGAGGAGTGCGCGTCCTTTCACTTTGGGAATCTTGGCCGTCTGTCTTTGGCTGTGGGGCTGCGCCGGCGCCCAGGCCCCCGGCGGAGCGGCGAATCCGGGAGGTGGCGCGGTGGGCGGCGGCTCGCCCCTGGGCAGCGGCGGGGCGGCCCAGCCGATGGACTCGGGCTTCTCCGGTCCGCAAAAGGACATCCATAACATCCACTATGTGATCCGCGACGGGCGCGCCAAGGTCTTGTGCGAGGCGGGAGAAGGGCATTCCAAGGTCCGCATCGAAGGCTTTCTGCTCAGTCAAATGCCCTCGGGCGAGACCTACAGCGCCGTGGGATTTTTGCGGATCACCGACAAGCTCGCCGGCCGCTCTCTGGTGACTCGCACCTCCATGGAGGCGGACCAGCACGGCTTTTTCCAGACCGAGCTCAAGGTCGCTTCCGGCCTGCAAGTGGGTTTCGACTACAAGCAGTCTTATGAGGGGCCCTTGGACACGCTGCTGCCCGTCGAGGAATCGCAGGGCCCATCCATCGTCATCCCGGTGGAGCCCAAGCCCAAGCTGGCTATCGAGCAAGGCCCCCGCGCCGATCAACCCTGCATCGAAAAGACCTTTGAATTCGGCATACCCCAAGAAGCCGCCGAATAAACTGCTTAAGCCGAAATTCCCAGATACTTCGCCAGGACCGTCTTTCCCTTCGGGATCTTGTGGCGATCCATCCTCAAATACAGACAGCGCAAGGTGATGCCCAGCTCTTCGGCCACCGCCGGCTTATTCATGCGGTGGCGGCGCAGGGACTCGAGGATCAGGCGGCGCTCCTCGGCCCTCTCCTGGGCCTTGGGGTTTCCGGCGGCGGAGGCCGAGGGGCCGGCCGCGCGGGGCTCGGCGGGCGCTGGCAGGTTGAGCAGCGGCGCGGTGATCGCCTTGCCCTGCGCGAAGAGCATCGCGTTGCGCAGGACGCTTTCCAGCTGCCGGATGTTGCCGGGCCAGGGATAGGCGACCAATTTTTCATAGGCCTCTTCGCTCACCTTGCAGGGCTCCAGTTTGAAGGTCTTCGCGAGCTTTTGGATCAAGTGGTTCACCAAAAGCGGGATGTCCTCCTTGCGCTCGCGCAGCGGCGGCAGCCTCACGGTGATGCCGTTGATTCGGAAGAAGAGGTCCCGGCGGAATTTTTCCTCGTCGACCAGCTGCTGCAGGTCCTGGTTCGAGGCCGTGACCAGGCGCACGTCGATCTTCACGGGCTTGTTGGCGCCCACCGGCCGCACCTCGCCGTCCTGCAGGACGCGCAGCAGCTTGACCTGCATGTTCATCGACATGTCGGCGACCTCGTCCATGAAAAGCGTCCCGCCGTCGGCGGCCTCGAAGAGGCCCGGCTTGTCGCGGTCGGCGTGGGTGAAGGCGCCGCGCTTGTGGCCGAAGAGCTCGCTCTCCAGCAGGGTCTCGGGGATGGCGCTGCAGTTGATCGTCACGTAGGGGCCCTTCTTGCGGGAGCTGTTCTGGTGCAGCGAGCGCGCGACCAGCTCCTTGCCGGTGCCCGATTCGCCGAAGATCCAGACCGGGATCAGGGTGTCGGTGACGCGGTCGAGGACGTGGAAGAGCTCCATCATCCGCGGCGACTGGCCGATGATCTCGTCGTAGCCGTAGCGCAGCTCGTCGCGCACCTGGGCCAGCTCGTCGGAGAGCACCGCGATGCGCTGCTCCTGGCTCTCGACCTTTTCCTCCAGTTTGGCGTTGGCTTGCCGCAGTTCCGCGATCAGCCGCGCCTTTTGCACGGCCAGGGCGGCCTGGGCGGCGAAGGCGCCCAGAAACACGATGTCCTCGTCGCGGAAGGCGTTGGGCGCGTAGCGGTGGTCGAGGTAGATCGCGCCCAGGACTTTGCCCTCCAGCTCCAGCGGCACGGCCAGGATGGATTTGAGCTGGTACTGGACCACGGACTTCTTGGTCTTCAGGCGTTCGTCCAGCTGCGCGTTGGCGGTGAGCAGGGTCGAGCCTTGGTCCATGGCCTGCCGCACCGCGGTCATCGAGATCTGCAGGTCCTCGCCGGCGAGGGTCTTTTGGTTGAAGTGCCGCGCGGTCTTCACCTCGTAGCCGGGGAGCGGCCCCTTCGGCGCGGCCGGATTCTCGAGGATCAAGAAGCCGCGCTCGGCGCCGGTGAATTCGATCGCCGCATCCATCACCCGCTCGAGGATCTCGCCCAAGTCGTGCTTGCCCGCGATCTGGCGGCTGATCTCGCTGAATTGCCGGAAACGCCGCTCGGAAAGGCCGGAGGGCTCGCCCTTGGCGGCTCGGACGGCGGTCGCCGCGGGTGACGGGCCCGATTTCGCCGGGGCCGCCGGCGGCGGGGCCGTCGCGGTCTCGGGCTGCGAGGCGTCGAGCAGCTCCAGCAATTCGGCGTCGAGGGATTCGGGCGGCGGGTTTTTTTGCATATCCATTCGCAGGACCTCCGGTTGGGCGGCGCAGAGGCGTCGCCATTCGTTACAATAATCTCGCCACAGGCGCGCGGCCGCGCCGCGCAGCTCGCGGCGCGCCAGAACCAGCGCGGTGGTCTGCAAAATCTCGAGGCGTAGCGCGGGGAGTTCCACTTCCCGGAGCGCCTCCAGCAAGGAGGGGAGCTTTTGGGGGATCTCCGCGGCCTCCGCGGCCCAACAGGCCAGCGCGCGGCGCATCAACGGATAGAGCGGGCCCTCGAGGTTCTCCAGGAGTTGCAAGGCCGCGGCGAGGGCGCTCTCGCGCTTCCCGAGCTTGCCTTGCGTCGCCAGGGACCGGCACAGGGCCCAAGTCAAGGCCAGGCGCGTCTTCGGCTCCGCCGCGGCGCCGACCTCCGCGAAGGCTTGGCGGAGCCGGACTTCGGCCGCGACGACCTTGTTTTGCCTTAAGGCCAGCTCGCCGCGCCGCAGGGCCAGCTCCGCCTTCCAGGCCGGCGCGTCGCTCGGTTCGGTCTCCAAGCGCCGCAACAGCTCGTCCGCGCCCCTCAGCTCTCCGGTGAGCGCGAAGAACTCCGCCCGGTGCAGGCGCAGCAGGCGCAGGTCCTCAGCGGTGCCGTAGACCTCGAGGACCTTTTCCGCGCGCTCCCTGTCGGCCCAGGCGGCGCCGTAATCGCCCAGGTCCGTCGCGATCAGGGCGCGGTTTTCGAGGGTGCGCCCCCACTGCAAAATCGCGCCGCTCTCCCGCGAGAGTCGCAGGGCGCGTTCCATCAAGACGCGCGCCTCGCGGGGACGGCCGAAGTCACGGGCCCACAGCGCAAGCAGGTGCTGGGCCACCGCCTCGGCTTGGGCCTGCCCGCTGCGGGCGAAGGCCTCGCGGCAGGCGCGGAAGTGCGCGAGGGCCGGGCCGAAGCGCAGCTGGCCAAGCTCCAGCTCGCCGCGGCGCTGTGCGACGTCCCCGGCCAGCAACGGGTCCAAGCCCGCCAGCGGGGCGGCGCGGTCCAGAAGGCCGCGCGCGGCCTCGGCCTTTCCCGCTCGGCGGGCCAGTGCGGCGAGAAAATTTAGGGCCCGGGCGTGATAGGGATGGTGTGCCGCGCGGCGTCCCACCGGGCCGACCCGCAGGCAGGCCTCGAAGCCGGCGCGCGCGGCCTCGCTTCGATGGGCCGCGAAGTCGACCATCGCCGTGTAGAAGAGGAATTTCAGATATTGCAGCCGGGTCTCGTCGTCGGGGCGGTCCTCGAACCATCGCTCGTAGGCTAACCGCGCCTCGTCCAAGCGTCCGAGGCGGTAGAGCAGCGGCGCCATGCTGCCCTGAAGCAGGTAGCGGTCCTCCGGGGAGGCGGCGAGGGGGAGCAGGCGGCGGTACCAGGCCAGGGCGGCCTCGGGTTCTTCGCGGGCCTCGAAGTATTCGGCGGCCTTCAGGCCCCAAGTCTTGGCGAGCGCCGCGTCGCCCGCGCCGAAGGCCTGCGCCGCGATCTCGACCGCTCGGGCGTCCGGCTGCGGAAGGGCGGGGGCGTTTTTCAGGAGCCGGTCGAGCCAGGCGCGATGGGCCTCGCGGAGCGCCCCGGGCTCGGGGCATCGCAGGAGCGTCGCGCGAAGCGAAGGCTGCGCCAAAGTCCGCCGTTGCGGGCCTTCGGCGTCGTGTCGCAACCAGCCTTGGCTTTCCAAGGCGAAGAGGGCGGCCTCGAACTCCCCCGCCTCGCGGGGCCAGAGCTCGCGCAGCTCCCCCAGCTCGGCGAAGTCGCCGCGGGCGAGCAGCAGGGTCAGCCAGCGTTGCGCACCGGCGGATAAATCCCGCCAACGGCGGCGGCAGGATTCGGCAAGCCGTTCCGGCAAGGCCTCGGGCCCTTCCGGCTCCGGGGCGAAGTCGCTCGCGAGGCCCCGGCGCAGGGCCTCGATCAACAGCAGGGGGATGCCGCCGGCGGCCTGGGTCGCTTGGCGGATCCAGTCGTCGGACGGAGGGGATTCCAGTGGCGCCGAGCGCAGGAGGGTCTCGCTTTGCGCGGGGCTCAGCTCGGGCAGCTCCCGCGTCA
>Ga0073934_10006886_pt1 | contig 16208 bp, 20 predicted proteins | sample LarsenN4metaG_FD_76834 | JGI IMG/M metagenome (GOLD analysis project Ga0073934, IMG submission 76834) | Hot spring sediment bacterial and archeal communities from British Columbia, Canada, to study Microbial Dark Matter (Phase II) - Larsen... ...
AGGCGGGGGTGCTCATCCATATACTGCTTCATCGTTTTCGTGATCACAGCGACCCTCCGAACAGGACTGCTGCCATCCGCTCGATCATCTCCAGCCCGGTGATGTCCCGCTCGAACTCCGGCACGCAAGTCAGCACCTGGTCGCCGAAGGTCTGCTGGATCTTCTGCATATACTTTTGCTGCATCTCCATCTGGTGGCGCAGGTAGTCCGGGATGTCCGCGCTGGCGAGGTTGGGCGGGATGACGCGGTTGACGATATACCCGGATAGGGGCACGTTGAACTTGGCGAACAGGCCGGCCGCTTTCTGCGTATCGAGGATGATCATCTCCTCCGGGATCACGACGAAGAAGAAGGCGGTCTTCGCCTTGTCCGTCAGGATGCTGGAGGAGGTGTTGATCCGATGCTTGATCTCCTGGAGCTCCTTGAGGATCTTGTCTTCCTCCGTCTCCTTCTTACGCTGCATGATGGCTGCCACCTGGTCGTACTCCGCCATCTCCTGGCGCAGGGCGGTGATCTTGTCGATCCACTCGTCGTACACCGAGGCCATACTCAGATAGTACAGGGCGTGACCCAGCGGCACCAGGTCGTAGATGTAGTAGTCGTACTGGCCGCCGACCACGATGTCGACCACCTCGTCGAAGATGGCGCTCTCTTCCATCGCCGGCTCGGCCGCCGCCGCCTGGATGTAGTTCTCGATCTCGTCCGGAATCCCGTCCATCCCGTACATGTCGCGGATCTTCCGCCGGATCTCCTCCTGGTAGTCCTTGATCCGGCGGTCGGCGTCGATCTCCTGCGCGTACAGGTTCGGGATGATCTCGACCGCCCCCTTCCCGAAGATATCTTGCTGGAAGATGTCTGACAGGCTCGCCTGGGGATCGACCGAGAACACCAGCACCTTGTACCCCTGCTTTGCCAGCCAGTAGGCCGTGGCCGCGCTGAAGGTAGTCTTCCCCAGCCCGCCCTTGCCGCCGAACATGATGTACCGCCGCTCGGGATTCTTCTCGAACACTTCTCGTAAGGACATTGTTCTCTCCGTTGGAGGCGCGGTCACGCCAGGGCGTCCGTGAGGTCCTTCTCCCGCAGCATCCGCCGCTTCCAGGTGCTGATCTGCGGGACGACGTAAGGCAGCAGCCGCAGACTGTAGTAAGGCGGCAGGATGGGGATCCCCAGCAGGTCGCCCATCGTGATCAGGATGAACAGGTGCTCCATGCTGCCGCGGGTCTTGAGGGCGTAGCGCGCCATGTCGTGCCCCGCCATCCCGTACAGGACGCTCTTGAAGCTGTCCATGAATCCCGGTTTACTCTCTTCTTCAGTCATCGAATAACTCCTCTAAGTGAATTCCTGGTCGCACATGTCGGTGATGTCGCGTTCGCGTAACATGCTCCTGCGCCAGCCGGTGATGTTGGGCATGACGTATGGCAGCAGGCGCAAGGTGTAGTAGGGGGGCAAGACCGGCACCCCCAGCAGGTCGCCGAAGACGACCAGGACGAACAGGGTCTCCAGCCGGGCGCGCTCCTTGTGGAGGTCGCGCACCATGTCGTACACCGTCGCCCCGTACAGCATCTGTCTGGCGACGATGGATGCCTCCCGGGCGCGCTGCTTGAGGGCTTCTAGCATGAGGGTTCTCAGGGGGAGGCGTGCAGCGCGTTGGACCGCGCTGCACGCCGGTCAGCTCAAGGTCAGGCTGGGGCGGGGGCCATCTTCCGGTACTGCTGGAAGGCTTTGTACGCGTCCCACGCCAGGACGAACGCAGCCACCACCAGCACCAGGCTCACCGCGCCGATGATCACGTTGGCCGCGATCACCTGTCCCGTCGTGAGCTTCTGCGCCTCTGCGATGCTGGCCGCCTTGGGCAGGTTCAGGTAGAACGCTTCGTACGCCTTGTAGAGCAGGGCGCCGATCGTCGTGACGAACATGAACAAGAACGGCCACAGCGTCCACCGGTAGTTCTTGCCCTTGGAGATCAGCCACAGGGTGATCAGCAGCAGCGCCAGCGAGGCCATCAGCTGGTTGGCCGCCCCGAACACCACCCAGATCTGCAGGAAGGGCACCAGCCAGATCAGCACCAGGGTCAGGACCAGGGCGACCACCGTGCCGACATGGGTGTTCTTCATCGCCGGGAACCTGTCGCCCAGCGCTTCCGCCGAGGCCACCCGCATGAAGCGCACCACCAGGTACATGATCGTCAGGGCCATCAGGGTCAGGAAGACCGAGCCGTATGCTTCGCCGAAGCCCCCGCCCAGGATCCTGTCCAGCCCCCACTGGTTCATGAAGGCTGCCAGCCCCTTGGAGAAGATCGCCGCGGCCTTCGCCCCGCCGCCCGCCTCCTGGTAGCCGGTCAGCCCGCCGAACGCGACCGTCGCGGTCAGGAAAGCCATGGCGGCGAAGAACATCTCCAGGAACATCGCCCCGCCGCCCACGTACAGCGCGTCGGTCTCTTTCTCGATCTGTCGGGCCGTGCCGGAGGAGGAGACCAGGCTGTGCCAGCCGGAGATCGCGCCGCAGGCGATGGTGACGAAGAGGATCGGCCACAGCGGCCCCAGCCCGGCCACCCGGAATGAGGTGAAAGCCGGGAAGTCGCCCATGCCTGGGCGCCAGATCAGCAGACCGATCACGCCGCCCACGATCCCCAGGAATACGATCCAGAAAGACACGTAGTTGATCGGCTGCGCCCACCGCCAGATCGGCAGGACCGCGCCGAGGTAGCAGATGACCACCACCAGCAGGCTGCCGATCAGCCGCGCCTGGGTGACCGACAGGAACAGCGTCGGGCTGGCGGCGCCGCCGGCGGTGCCGAAGACCGAGGCCCAGAAGTCCCGCACGCTGCTCAGCGTGCCGAGCCAGATCCCCACGAAGGCCAGCACCACGGTGACCACGCTGGTGAGCAGGATGTCCTGCTTCCACTTATAGGTCATCTGCCCCGCCAGGATCCCGATCAGGATGACCAGGATCACCCCCAGGGGGACGGCGGGATTGGTCAGCAGGTTGAAGCCGACCTGGACGCCGAAGGCGCCCATGATCAACCACAGGTAGAAGTAGATGAAGGTGATCAGGATCAGGCGCGAGCGGGGCGACACGAGTCGGTAACTCAGGGCGCCGAAGCTCTGCCCCTCCTCCCGCACCCCCATGATGATGCTGCCGTAATCCTGCACCCAGCCGATGAAGAACGTCCCGAACACGATCCAGAGCAGGGCGGGCAGCCAGCCCCACTGCACGGCGACGATCGGCCCCAGGATCGGCCCGAGGGCGGCGATGGATTTGAACTGGTACCCGAACAGGACGTTCCGGTTAGCCGGCGTGAAGTCGACCCCATCCATGAACATCTTGGCCGGGGTCGCCTTCTTCGGATCGGGCGCGATCACGCTCGTCTCGATCCGCCTGGCGTAGAATCGATAGCCGATCACGATTGCGACGGCTGCGATGAGAAGGACGAGAATAGAGTTCATGACAGTTTCCTCCTGCTGCCATACTTCTCTGCAATTAGGACATTGGGTTTTATGAAGGGTTTGCGTTGACCGGTACGTGCTTGGAGACGGTTGACTGTTCGCTCAATACTCCTCTCCTTTCAGCAAAGGCATGGCGCTGACCCCCGGGCTCCGCCTTTGCTCCGGCTGCCTCTTAAATCAATACACAAAGCAATCCTGCAATTGCATAAAATAGAATAGTACACTCGCGGAAGCAAGTCAAATGTAAACTATCACCCGCTCCGCATGACAAATAACCCCTTTCACCTGTTGCCTGGACAGCCCGAAAACACCCTCGGACCCCCCACTCCTCCGGGTTGGGTTCTGTGGTCGCCCCCGGGCGCGCTGCGGCCTGCCCTTCCCGCTCTCCGGGAGGCTCTGCGCCGCCCGCAGCGGGGAGCAGGGCTTTCACAAAGTATCTTGGCAAACGCGTAGAAGCGTGTTGGCGCTCCCTGAGTGGAGCGCTCTTTGCGCAGTCGAAGGGCATCATCTGGCCTGGCGCCCCATCCTTCGACTTCGCTACGCTCCGCTCAGGAGGATGGTTGCCCGTCTTGTGAAAACCCGGTAGATCCTGGGACCTGGGGATTGCGGTTCCCATCTTCGCTACGCTCCGCTCGGGATGGTGGCCGCCTTTCTTGTGAAAACCCTGGCGGGGAGCCCGTTTGCATTGACAGCGGGCCTGTTTGGGGGCATACTAGCGCCTGGCTGCAGACCGCCGGGCGTCCCCCGGATCTCCGCGGAGGCGTTCGCCGGGATGCCCCTGGCGGCGTCTGCTCACCCATTCTACAGAGATCCTGGCCGCGGGCGCTGCCTGAGGCCGGGGAGGCGTGTGATGAATCCCGCTGAGGTCATCGTGCTGGAAGGCCTGGTTTTCACAGCTCTTTTTGGAGGCCTGTCCTGGCTGCGGCGCGAGGGGCTATCCACCCGGTTCGCCGTCGAATTCCTCCTGCTGACCGGCGCGGCCGCCCTGCTCGTCTGGCGCGCCGGGGTATCCATCCACCCGGTGGCCTTCCTCCTGGTCCTCTACCTGGTGACCTTCCGGGTGCGCCTGCTGGTCGATGGGGCCAACTTATTTGCCCGGCGGGGCCAGTTCGGGCGGGCCTGGAGCCTCTATCAGCTCGCCGGGTCCCTGTGGCCGGACCAGGCCGGGAAGTTGATCCTCCGGGTGAACGAAGCCACCGCGCGGCTCCAGCAGGGCGCGCTCGACGAGGCCATCTCCGGCTACCAGCAGGTCCTGGAGGAGAAAGGGCACGGCTACTTGGGGGTCAAGTACGAGGCTGCCGCGCGCTACAACCTGGGCGTGGCCTACCGGCGGAAAAAGCTCCTCCCCCAGGCTTCCACGGAGTTCCGCGCCGTGATCGACACCTGGCCCGGCACGGTCTACGCCCGCCAGGCCGCCCTCGCCCTCGAACAGCTCCGCAAAGACAGACCGCAAACGACCGAAGACCAGTAAAGGCCGCCTCGTTGAGAGGGTTTTTACCGCAGTCTGGATATTCTCGTTAAAAAATTCCCGAGGGTCCAAAAAGCCATCTGGGAGTCGTCTGATGGCAACCCCACCGGACGACCGTCAGCATATCGGTTGGGCAGATAATCGCGAATCTCACCGTGGGATTGCCGGCGAGTTGCCGGAAGCTGCGACTCGGTCGTATTACCCAGAGCATCACTGATTGCCAGTCCAAACAGCATACCTTCCACGCGGTCAAAATCCCAATCTTCGGGTAGGGGATATGGCGCCTGATGAAGCAGAGGGTCCGGTTCCAGGGTGATTTTCCCTTGAGCGAGAAGGTGATTCAGTAATATCGTATTATCCATCTTCATTTCCTCCACCTGATGAAGGCATTACGCATAGACCAAAGAGTTCTAGAGCATGAATTTCTTATGTTCAACAAAATTGAGGTTTCCATATCGTTCAATGTGTCATGATGAAGATAGCGATTTTCTGATTCCATTCTTCGCCAATTCCATGGGGGCAGAATATCTTGCTGTGCGTGCTTTGAGCGGCCATTGTTTGACATGAACAATTGGAATGAGTGGAACACCTCGATGGTGAAATAGCCTTACACACACGGTGAGAAATGGAGCCATACCAGTGGTTGAATAGACACCTTGATCTATTTTTCTAGCCACGGGACGCGCTTGGCAAACAAATGTCCGGATTTTTTCCTCATCCTCGTCCACAAATCCCAACCGGCAGAGGTGATAAAAAACCTGAACGGACGTTGGCAAGATCAAGCGCAAATTCCCTTGGGAAACGATCTGACGGATCTCATAACCACCACGCTCCACCATTTTGTCAGGAATCAAAACTGTACCTCTGCCCCGCGAGGATAGCAAAAATTCATTGCACAAGTTTGTGATAAAAAGCTGCTCCAGGGGAATGCACCGCCCTGCCAATACATTGACGTAGTCCCAAACGGCATGGGCAAGATCATACTTACGGGTATCAGGACCATAAGTGGGTTGAGATGAATACTTTTCCAGGTACTCGAAGAAAAAGGCTTTCTCCGCTTCAGCTAGGCTGTTTTGCAGGCGTAGGTCGTGTCCAATGATCAGGATAGTAGCAAGGTTTAGATCGCCATAAGGCTGAACGCTTGACATCTACTTGAAGTACCCCAAATCCTCCAGCCGGCGATGGGCTTCTTCCAGCTCCTCTTTCGTGAATAAAGATCGGAAATGATCTTGTTGCACCAACGCTTCCACCGGCAGATCCAGGCAATCGCACTCCCACAAGTGGACAAAACCTTCCTGCGGCGCGCCGGATGCCAGAAGATGCTTCGCAGTCGCCAGGCCCCCTTTTTCGGACAGCATTTGAAGAAAACGGACTGCGTTGTAATCACATTGTTCCCTGGCGCGATGATAGATGCCAAACATCGCTTTATCGAACTGGGACTGGATGTCAGACATTGCTTCAGCCCTTTGTTATCGTGATCACTTCAAATCCGCATTAGAGAAATACATTGTTGGTTTCATCACTTCCATATGAAATCTCTGTTGCTGATCCATTTTGTCTGGCCTAGCTGTCAATCCTCTGGGCTTCCCCCGAAAAAGTGGACAGAGAGAAAAGACAAGGTACTCTTAATTCGGAGGAAGGAACATGAGCGAGAAAATGAAAAGGAAATACACCCGCGAGTTCAAACTCGAAGCGGTGCGGCTCTACGAAAGCACGGGCAAATCGATGTCTGAAGTGGAGCGCGAGTTGGGGATCACGCCCTATCTCTTGTCGAAGTGGGTGCATCAGTCCTCATAGGAGGTGCGCCGCGCCGCCCGCTGCATAGTTTCATGAGTCCCTTTTCGTCTCATCGCCGATCTTTGTAATTTTCAACCGGCTGATTGACGAACGTCGCCTCGTACTCCGCTCGGCTTAGAACCGTATCGTAAAGACCGATGTCCTCTCCTTGGTGCTTGTTGATGCCGGTGTAGGCCAAGCTGGGATCCTCATAGCGCTTGAACTTGTAGACTGCATCGTTCATCAAGGCGCTGTTGAACACGCCGAGGCTGACCAAAAGCTCGAAGTCCTTCACCGTCAATCCTGTGACTTTCTTGAACAATCCCGGCTCCAGCAGCGTGATCACATCACGCAGGGTTCGCTCGCGGTAATCCGTGAGATACATAAAGATAGGAATCCGGGTGGCGAACTTGATGAGCTTTTCCTGAATCTGCTTGCGCAGGCTCTTGTATTCTTTCTCTTCCTCGGTCAGTTTCTTTTTCTCTTCAGCTGAAAGCTCCCTGTCGTTGGCTTCCTTTCGTGTTTTCTTTACGGCTTCCGACTTGTTGATGATGGTTTCTATGTCTTGATTGAGATTGCGAAAGCCCTCGATGCTCATCAAGGCTTTCATCGCCTGCTCGTTGGCCATCAGACGTCGCAGGGTGTCGTTGTCCACGTTCACCAAAAGCGCGCTCTCCCAGCGCCGCGCCAGCAGGGTCGCCGTGGTGCCGCTCATGGCCATATCGAGGATCCCGGCGGCATCAATCTGCTTCATAGAGCTGCCGTCGTAGGCAAGAACAGGCAGGAAACGGATGAACTCCTCGACCTTCTTTTCCGGGCTATCTTCGTTGATGTTCAACCGGCAACTATAGTCCGCAATCTGCCGCAAGGCGCGGTCAGGCGCAAAATCAAAAACGTAGCACTCGTGCTTGAGGATTAGTTCTTCATTCGGCGATGTTCCGTCGGGGTTGCGAATAGTCCACGGTGACTGCACCCGGAAAGCCGCCTGAAAGTAGGTCTCCGGGCTCGATGAGTTGCGCAGCATAAAAATGCCAGTCCAGGGCCTGACGGTCACTCCGGTGGTCAGCTTGCCGCAGGTGAGGGTGATGGTTTTGGTCTCCAGCGGGTTGCCTATTGCCTCCAGCACGGGCGGCAGAGCCGCTGCGCCAATGCCTGCCGAAGCGCCTGCCGCCACAATGACTTTGTAATCGTGATAGAACTTGTTCTGCCGCTGCACCAGCAGGTTGCGCATGGCGTAACAGGCAGCCACGCTGGGCAGAAACCACAGGGTGTGCGAAAGCACAGAGAGCAGCCGCACATCCGAAAACGGCAGGGGCGGACGGCGGTCGCGGCCCAGTTTCAGGTCGTCTATGCTGGCCGGCAGATACGCGCCGCGAATCAAGTCCAGCCATTTTTGGACCTCATCCTCATACCTGAACTTTGCCCTGTCGCCGAGACCCTCGGCGGAGAAGAACACGTTCAAATCGAACTCGTTGAACTCGCCTAGCAGGGCAATGCGTCGAATCTCCTCCGGCAGTTGATAGGTCATCAGCACCATGCAGGGGAGCGCGGCATAGGGATTGTTCAGACCCCGCCACTCTTCCTTGGCGCGCTGTTCGTCGGCGTAGGTCCAGTTATAAATCTGCTCCTCGATGAACTCGCCGGTGGCGATGGCGCGGAACGGCGTGCCAGAAAGATAGAGGCAATGATCCGAGGTAATGGGCAGGATGTCTTCGTCGAAGTAATCTATGGCTTCGCCCTCGGCGGCTTTGCGTTCGCGTTCGTCTTCCGCCTCAAAGAGGTCCTTGGCTTTTTCGCGCCAGGCGCCGTAGTGGTATTCGTCAAAGATCACGCAATCCCAGTTTGTAGTATGCACCCATTCGTTCTTGGTCTTAATGCCGTTCGTGCTGGGGTTACGGCCCAGATAGTCCTGAAACGAGCCGAAGCAGACGATGGGTTTGGTTTTGTCCGCCGACTCCCACGTGATAGAACTGCCGGGCTTGATGAACTGCCAGCCGGCAAAATCCACATGCGTGCGCAGGTCTTCCTCCCAGGCGCTTTGCACGGCGGGCTTGAATGTCAGCACAAGGATCTTCTTCCAACCCATGCGTTTGGCCAGTTGATAGGCGGCAAAGGTCTTACCAAAACGCATTTTACAGTTCCAGAGGAAGTGCGGGGGCTTATCGTGGTTCTCCTGGCGGAAGCGCCGGAAATACTCGGCGGTTTTTTCAACGGCCGCCTCTTGCTCCGGCCGCATCTTGAAGTCCAGCGAGCGCTCTTCTTCGTACAATTGCCCCTCCCGCACCGCAACGATGGCCGCCCTGACTTGCTCCACTGTGCAGCGGAACCATTCGCCTTCCAGCTTTTTGATGCCGTTGATGCGCAACATGCGGTGCACATCGCGGTCGGTGAAGGTGGTGCCGTCGTTGCGGATGGCGGGTTCTTCCAGCACGATACGGTAGGGTAGTGGCCCAGGGCGCACGGTCGGGTACTGCTGCGCCACGCGCTCCTGCACGCTCTGGGTGGTGTAGCCTACTTTCAGCAAGCCCGCATACTGCGGGTGCGTATCCTCATAGGCATAGATTTTGGGTGTAACCTTTGGGCGAGGTGGGAAGAAGTCGTTACTCATTACTTTTACCTGCTTGTGTTTCTGTTCGAGTCGCCTTATGTCTTGTCATTTCAAGCGTCTTGTGTCATTTCGAGCGAAGCGAGAAATCCTCTCAGCAAGGGTTAAGATTTCTCCTCGCTGGCGCTCGTCGAAATGACATTCCATTCCAAACTCAAATCTTTCCATTCGGGGTTCATAGTTATGACCAATTCGTTTTTCTTTTCCCGCCGCCACTTTTTGATTTCTTTTTCTCTGGCAATGGCGGCGTGAACGTTCGTTCCGTGTTCGTAATACACCAGTTTATTCACGTTGTATTTTTTAGTGAAGCCTTCCACCAATTTGTTCTTGTGTTCGTACATTCTGCGTTCGAGGTTGTCGGTCAAGCCGACATACATGACCTTGTTGTTCCAGTTGGTAAGGATGTAAACGTAGAAGTTGTAGTCTTTCACAGGGTTTCTCCTCGCCGCAAAGCGTCTCATGGAAACGAAAAGGCTTTGTAATTTCAGTTCTGTTCTCGTCTTGTCATTTCGGCTCCATTCTTGCCTTGTCATTTCGAGCGCACGTTGTCATTTCGAGCGAAGCGAGAAATCTTTCGCGTTGGGGGGAAGATTTCTCAGTCGCTGCGCTCCTTCGAAATGACACTCGTTGTCGTTTCGCGCGCATGTCGTCATTTCGAGCGTAGCCTTGTCATTTCGAGCGAAGCGAGAAATCTTAACGTTGAGGGAGCAGGATTTCTCGCCTGCTTCGCAGGCTCGAAATGACATGGGGTGGGATAATCCGCAGGCTCAAGATGACACGGGAGGGCGGGCGGCGGGCCGGGGCGCACGGTCGGGTACTGCTGCGCCACGCGCTTCTATCCCTTTCGGTCGAGACAAGGCCTGCACGCTCTGGCGTAGATTTTGGGCTCTACTTTCAGGCGGGGCGGGAAGAAGTCGTTACTCATCGTCGGAATCTCTGTTGGGTTCTTCCTCATCGTCGATCATAGTTTCCTGTTCATCGTCAACGGCGGTCATGGGGCGAATCTTGGATTCGATGAAGGCGATTTCGTCCTCTGTCAGATCATATCGTTTGTAGAGTTTATCATCGGTCCATTCGGTAGTCATATCAAGGATGGGAACAAAGAAGAACCGCTCTTTGGTGATATCTTGAGAGAATGAAAGCTGCGCCACCAAAAATCTAACGATGCGTGTGCGAAGGTACTGGGCAAGTCTCTCCGCCTTTGCTCGTGTGTCGAATGAACCGACGACAATATAAGTCTCCGTACAGATTGTTCCCGGAGGCAGGATGTCAATGACAGACAAAACTTTTCGCATTCCATTTTTATCCGGTTGCCCAGCATGGTCATAAGAGACCTTCGAGGTAATGACCTTCCATTTGTCAATCATATCAATACCGACTGCTACGTCTTTCCGGGCATAAGGTCCCTCTCCGTTCTGCCAGCGAAGAATAATGTCGCCTTGTTTCATTGGGCGAGCATTGGTTGGCAGGCCAAATGGTTTTCTGCTTGAAACCTGCTCGCTCATGCTCTTCTCACCCTTGGCTAAGATCTTACGAAGAATCGGCACTGCCTGGCTGTGTCTGATGAAGGTCGGGAATTCGTGTAAGGCTCGTACCGAGACAACGCGCTCGCTGTTATGAACATTGACAACCTCGCAAGGGCCGCGGGAGTCGCGTTCCCACAGGAAATAGGTAACACCACCGGCAATATCCACACCCGGAAATACTTCAGTCGCATCCTCGTAGTCCACGATCTTCCGGATCCTATCGTCAGCTAACATTTCCCTGCGGAACTCATCTAAACCCTTGCCCCCAGCAAACCACCGTGACGGAATCACCATCACCAAATAACGAGGATTCAGCTTCTTGGCCTGTTGCACAAACTTGTGGTAGATGGGTGAAGCGCTTCTGCCATACCCCGCATCGCTCAACTGATACGGCGGGTTGCCGATGATGACGTCGAATTTCATAGATTTCTCCTCACTGCTCCCTCGCGTACGCTCGGGACTTGGTTCGTCGAAAAGACAGAGTGGGTTTTCGGTGTGGATGAATTCTTAGGCGTGGGTTTCCAGTTCTGGCCCGCGATTGTAGTTCGCCTCGCTGGCGCCGCAGTAGATACAGCGCCCATTCTTCCACGTGTGCTCGATGCGCCGGTAGCGGATGTTGCCGTCTGGCGTGTAAAAGTCGGTGCAGACCGAATACTTTCCGTTGGCGGTTTTGGAGCAGTAGACTGAGCGGCGGGACATCAACGCGGTCAGCTCGGTGATGGCGATGCCAAAGAGTTGGCGGGTCATAATGTGGTTGATGCGTTCCTGGCGGTCGGGGATGTGGCTCTCCAGGCCCTTATCCAGCCGGCTGGCGATTTCGCGCAGGAAGACGCCCGATTTGCAGCAGGGGTCCAGAAAGCGGGCGTGTGGGTCGCGCCATAATTCCGGCGGCAGCAGGTCGAGTATCTGGCTGGCGAGCGCTGGCGGGGTGAAGACCTCGTCGCTGGAGAGGTTGGCCAGGCAGGAGAGCACATCCGGGTTGTAACTATCCGCAGATGACGCAGATGACACAGATGGTGGCCGACTATCTGCAGAAATTCCTTTATCTGCATTTATCTGCGAAATCTGCGGATCTTTTACTCTGCGGTTCTTCATCTGCGACCCTCCTGTCCATCCGTAGCTGGCCATGGATTGAAGACAAAACGCTTGTATTCGAGGCGAAATGCTCCGAAATTGAGCAGGAACGCTCTCTTAAGACCCGAAGCTTTCAAGTAGTTGATCACCTGCGATTCCTCCAAGCCAAATAATTCCTTGAGCGCCTTGATCTCAACAATGATCTTTCCATAGCACACGAAATCAGCCTTGTAGAAAACATTTTATTTCTGACCTCGGTAGAACACCTCCAGGTTCTGCTCACGTTCGTATGGAATCCCTTGCACGTGAAACTCCCACTCCTGGGCTTCTTGATAGACCGCTTCCAAGAACCCACAGCCCAATTCACCATGAACCGCCATTGCCGCGCCGATTATCGCGTAAGTTTCCTGATCTCTTTTTTCTCTATCTGTGTTCATCTGTACCATCTGTGGATCTGCGTTCATCTGTGCGATCTATGGATTTCGCTAGTTCTAAGAAGTGCACCGGCGGGTATTCCTTCACCGGCGCGGGGAGGAACACGTCTTCACCAAGATCGGAGAAGAGGGGCAGTTCTTTCATGCCCTCGTGCTCCAGCAGTTCGTGGAAGGTGAAGTCCCGCCGCTTAAGCAGACTACCGTTCACCAACGACCACTCAGAGAAGACAATGTATTCCTGTTTCTCGCCGACTGTCTTTAACGTCAGCGCATCGCCCCAGATAATGTTGCTGTTGAGAACGAATCTGACCGCTTCGCGGAATTGCTCCTTAGTGGTCTTCTTGAACAGCGCCGTGTATCGCTGGTCTACAATATCAAACAGGCGCTGGCGGCATTCGTGCACGTTGTCCTCCAGGATGTCGATGCCGTAGATGCTGGATACCGCCAGGATGGCGTAGCGTTCGTAATCAAGTTGCAATTTACCGTAGCGGCTTTTCACCACGCGCAGTTTGCGCTCGAGGATTTCGGCCAGAAAGTTCCCGTTGCCGCAAGCTGGCTCGAGGAAGCGCGAGTCAATCCGCTCGGTCTCGGACTTGACCAGATCCAGCATGGCGTTGACCAGCCATTGGGGGGTCAGGACCTCAGCATGGTCAACTACTCGTTGTCTGGATTTAACAATCTTGCTCATGATGGGTAAAAGTTTGAGCCGTACTTGATGCCGTAAGGCGGGTCAATGAAAATCGTCTGCACTTTGCCCGCTCAGACCAGTTGCGGGTCGTAGGCGTAGGTCTTCTTCGCCCCCGCGTCCGGGTCGGTCTCCGGCGTCACCAGCCCGACCGGCGGGTTGTTGACGCGCTGCTTGTCCCGATGCTCGTAGAATTCAATCGGGCGCTTGGTGTCTCTCTTCTTTCGTGCCATCAAGTCTTTCCTTTTCGCCGGATATGCGCTGGTTCGGGAGGCTAACGGTTTGCGCTAGCCGCTGGTGGGCGGGACGAGATAAAACTTCAAGAGCAGGAAAAGCCCGAAGCCAGAAAAATGCTTGGAGTTAACCCACTACCCTGGCAGAAACCCCAAGTTCGGCTCTCGCCTGGACAGGTGTGCCTGGGGATGCAAAACATACTGGCGGTGATTGGTACACCCACCCGGGTGTGCAATCCGAGGGGGAAATCCCCCGGCTGGCCGACTGGACGCCCACGTTCGCCTCGCCAACGCCACGATTTAGTCCGCTCGGAGCAGCGGAAGAAGATGCGAGCCCGTCAGCAGGCGAAAACGGCTCGTCGGAAGAAGATAAGCGGCTCCGCGAGCCCTTGACGGTTGGATTGGTAAAGTTCTATGCAAAGCCCGGATTTGCCGGGTTCATTCAGATAGTCTAAATTACAAGCTAATTCGCGGATCAATTTTATCATTCATCCTTCCTCCTTCCTCGAGTCCCCCAGGGGGACTTTGCGCCCTCCCTTGTCGCGGATTCATTTGCCCCCCCCCGTCTGGCACCCCTCTTGCCACCCTGGTAGCATCCGAGGCGTTCGTGTTCATCCGCGTACGATTCCTTAAAAGCAAAAAACCGCAGACCTGGTCCACGGTGTCTCACTTCTTCAGTAGCGGGGCCAGGATTCGAACCTGGGACCTTCGGGTTATGAGAGGGAATCCTGAACCCGCACGATTTCACGAACACGTACGCCGTTTTCGCTCAATTTCAGCTCTGCGTTCACGTTACTCCCGGTGGACTGCGTATGGCTTTGGTTAGGCGTAAGATAGCAGATAGTCGCCTCACTATCAAATGCATTTATCCAAGCGAGCAGCCCAGCAGCTTTTCAAAATTTTCCTGGGTTAACAACGCGACCTCATTCGCCCTTTCCAGAAAGGGTTTTACGTCGGCGACGCTTTTCTTCCAATCAATGTTTCGCAATCGCTGGCACAGGATATCCCGCCAGTCCTGCTCGTTTGGAACGGGTCCATCCCACCCTGTCTGTCGCAGGGCGTTCTGCAGCAGGGTGAGGTTTGGTTCTGGCCAGTCCGGATCGCTAAGATACCACATCAGGTCATACAGATCGCGCCCTTTGACATAACGGCGTTGGAATAATGCATGTAGCTTACCTGCCAGGAGCGAGGCGCGATCGTGGTGCTGTAAGCGCAAGGCGACGTGCCGCCGGATGAGGGTGGTCTCCAGTCCCGCCCCAGCCGGCGGATTGGTATCCACTTCTATCTTCACCGCCAGGACCTCATCGCGCTGTGCAGAAAGGCCAAATTCATAGAGAAGATTATTGAATCTCACAAAAGCGGAGTTGACCGTCTTCCTGTCGTTCAGCTTAATCCCGACCTGATAGCCTTCTTTTTCGAATTCAGCCTGCATGGCGCGCAAGTAGGCTCGGAAATCATAATCGGAATGCGATCTCTCCAGGGCAAAATCCAGGTCTTCGGAAAAACGAGGCATGGCATACAAGAAACGCAGCGCCGTGCCGCCATGAAAAGCCAGGGGCACCATCGCCCCGGCGCGCTGAAGGCTTTCTAAAACCCTGGCCTGCAAATACTCACGCACCAGGTTACGACCATTGATTGGATCGGCGACATCTCTCAATAGCCGCTCGATATAGGCTTTCATAGGGTTTCAAATACCCCTTCTTCACGGGCTAATGCCTGGATCGCCGTAATTGCGCGCAGGAGTTTGGGTTTCTCAGTCTGCCGTGCAAGGCGATCAAGAAGCTGCCAGTCCAACCGGTCTAGGTAATTCAGCCTCAACTCAGCGAGATAATCAGGCGTATCGCCTCCCGGCTCCAGGTATACCAGGTCCAGCAAGGCTTTCTCCGGGCTGGCGATGAAGGCTTGCTGTTTCTCGCCGAGATCTACCAAACGATAGCCATAAAAGAAGTCCACTTGAATGTGGCGGAAGTCAAAAATTCCCATTGGCGTCTTCCAGTGCGCCGGTCGGCTGGTAGTGACGCTGGTGATCACTGGCACGTGCTCGGGGATCATGCCATAATACGCTAGGGCAGACTGCAGGCTGACATAGGATGCCGGAATCAAGCGGTTGGCGACCAGGAATGGATGGGGCTTTACTTTCTGAAAGGGAGGCGCCAGGCAGTACAGACCGCGGCGAAGCTGGTAGATTTTGCCAGCCTGCCTCCAGCGCGAAAGCTGACGACGGACCTCACGCGGGTTGACATCCCCGGCAAGGAGCAGTCCGGTATCGAAGACCGGCTCATCCTGGATGATTTCCACCAGATCGGAAAATTCCATACAGATAAGATACCATAAATGGCATCTTATTGCAATAGAATTATTTGTTTAGCCGACAAAATGTCATGGTTGCCGCGCATCGGGAACAGCTGGCCTTTGAGCAGCGGTGCTAAGCCTTCGATCTTTTCTCTCCTGCCCAGCGCCAGGTCTCCAGCATGGAAGACAATCTCTTCTGGTTAAGGCGGTTCTAGTTTTCGATTATCGTCTCCAGCCAGCCATCCGGTCGGTCGCAATAGCGACCGATGTTCTCGTGGAAGAAATGGGTGTCGGAAATGATCCAGGTACGGTCATCAAATACGAAATTATATCCTGCCAGCGACTGGTTGCCCTGGGCCGATTCTGCATGAGCGCCCTGAAAACAATGGGGGCGCACTTCACATTTTGCTTATAGTCAATGTAAAGATCTTCAGGTACTCGGTTGTCAACTAGAGCCTGAAGATCCTCAAGAGTTAAGTCGTGAATGGAGCGATCGCCAAAAATCATTATTGATAGTATATTCGCGAACTGTGTGATTTGCAATTTACCATCGAGCTTTTTTGCCATGGTAGCCCCACAATAAACCGTGGTTGCTGGAATTTCCCCATCCCCCCGACCCCCTTCCCAGGGGGAAGGGGGAGAAAACAGAAGGTTTGGGGATTTTTGCGG
>Ga0073934_10006889_pt1 | contig 16202 bp, 13 predicted proteins | sample LarsenN4metaG_FD_76834 | JGI IMG/M metagenome (GOLD analysis project Ga0073934, IMG submission 76834) | Hot spring sediment bacterial and archeal communities from British Columbia, Canada, to study Microbial Dark Matter (Phase II) - Larsen... ...
GCCGATCAGGGTCAGGGGTATCGGCGCCATGATCACCAGCGGCGTGGTGAAGTCCCTGAACCAGGCGACCACCAGGATGTAGATCAGCACCATGACCGCGGCAAAGGCGATACCCAGGTCGCGGAAGACCTCGTATGTGATGTGCCACTCCCCGTCCCACTTCATCCCCATGTGCTCCTCGGACCAGGGCTGGCGCGAAGCCAACACCTCCAGGGGCGCGCCGTCCGGTGTCGGCAGGGCGGCGATCTCTCGCCGCATCTCCAGGATGGCGTAGACCGGCGCCTCGATCTCGCCGGCCACGTCGCCGATCACGTAGACCACATCCTTCAAATTCTTTCGGTAGAGGCTCTTCTCCTCGCTGCCGCTGGCGGTCCGCACCAACTGGGAGAGGGGGACGCTCCCCCTGGAGCCCGGCACGGTGACCGATGCCAGGTCGGCAAGCGAGCTGCGCTGGCCTGCGGGTAGACGCAGGTTGATGAAGACCGGTTCCTTCTCCCGCGGCAGATGGAGAATGCCAGCGTTGCCGCCGCCTAGGGCGATGGCCAGGGTGCGGGCCACGTCCTCAACGGCGATTCCCGAGAGGGCGGCCTTCTCCCGGTCAACTGCAAAGGTCACCTTGGGCCGGTCGTCCTCCCGGTACCAGTCAACGTCAACCACACCGGCGGTCTTCTGCATGATCGCCTTTATCCTGGCGGCCATGCCGGCACGGCTCCCGTCATCCGGACCGTAGATCTCGGCCACCAGGGTGGCCAGCACCGGCGGCCCGGGGGGTATCTCCGCCACCTTGGCCCGTGCGCCGTACCGGTCGGCAACCGCCTTGACCAACGGCCGGACCCGCTTGGCGATGTCGTGAGACTGGTCCTTGCGCTCCTCCTTTCGCAGCAGGTTCACCTGGATGTCGGCTAGGTTGCTCCCCCGGCGCAGGTAATAGTGGCGCACCAGGCCGTTGAAGTTGAACGGGGCGCTGGCGCCGATGTAGCTCTGGAAATCGGTCACCTCCGGCACGGTGCGCAGAGCGTCCCCCATCTCCCGGACGATTCGGGCTGTCTGCTCCAGGGGGGTGCCGTCCGGTGCGTCGACGATCACCTGCAGTTCGTTCTTGTTGTCAAACGGGAGCATCTTCACCGTCACCCACCGGAAGAGGACCAGGGAGCAGGAGAGGAGCAGGAGCAGCACCACCACGGCGAGGAAGCCGGTGCGGAGCCTCTTGTCATGAATCAGCCGCCCCATCCAGTGACGATAGAAGGAAGTCAGCTTTGAATCATCTCCCCCGTCTTTTCCATGAGCCCCGAGCCCGGAGCCCAGAGCCTCGTTTTTCATGAACCGGTAGGCGAAGTAGGGGGTGACTATGAAGGCGATGAGCATGGAGAAGAGCATTGCCATGCTCGCCCCTACCGGAATCGGCCGCATGTAGGGGCCCATCAGCCCGCCGACAAACCCCATGGGGAGGATCGAGGCGATGACGGCGAAGGTCGCCAGCACCGTCGGGTTGCCGATCTCGTCCACCGCCCTGATCGCAGCCTCCAGCGGCTTCATCATCGTGGTGGTGAAGTAGCGGTGGATGTTCTCCACCACGACGATGGCATCATCCACCAGAATGCCGATGGAAAAGATCAGGGCGAAGAGGGTGATCCGGTTCAGGGTGTAGCCGATCAGGTAGAAGATCAGCATGGTAAGGGCCAGGGTGACCGGAATGGCAATGGCGGCCACCGCACCGGCCCGCCATCCCATGAAGAGGGCGATGAGGATTGTCACCGAAATCGCGGCGAGGAACATGTGGAACAGGAGCTCGTTGTTCTTCTCCCGGGCGGTCTCGCCGTAGTTGCGGGTCACCGTCACCTGCACGTCGGACGGGATGAGCGTCCCTTTCAGTGACTCAACCTTTTTCACCAGGTCCTCCGCCACCCAGGTGGCGTTGGCCCCGGTCCGCTTGGCCACGGAGATGGTGACCGCCGGGTAATCAGTGCTTCTATTATAGGATTTATTGGACCCATATGACCTATCGGTCCTGTCAGCCATGCCTAAGCCGAAAAAGACATAATCAGCCGGTTCCTCCACTCCGTCCCGCACCTCTGCCACGTCGGAGAGGTAGACCGGCCGGCCGCCGGAGACGCCGACCACCAGTCGTTCCACCTCCTCGGCGTTCTCCAGGAAACCGCCCGTCTCGACAACGGTTTCACGGTTAGCGGCGGAAAAGCCGCCGGAGGGGAGGCTGGCATTCCCCCTGTTGAGGGCAGCGGCCACCTGCAGGGGGGAGAGCCCGTACCCCGCCAGGCGCAGGCTGTCCAGCGTCACCCGAACCTGGCGTGAGAGCCCCCCCCTGATCTCGGTCTCCGCCGTGTTCTCGCTCTTCTTCAGCTCGTCGGCCACCTCGACGGCAAGGGTCCGCAGGGTGCCGTGATCGTACCGCTCCGACCAGAGGGTCAGGGCGAGGATCGGCACGTCGTCGATGGATCTGGGCGCCACCAGCGGCTCCCCCGCCCCCGGAGGGAGCAGGCCCCGGTTGCTCATGACCTTGTTGTAGAGCTTGACCAGCGACTCCTCCATCGGCTCCCCCACGAGGAAGCGGACGGTGATGATCCCCATCCCCGGACGGCTCATGGAGTAGAGGTACTCCACCCCCCTGATCTCCCAGAGCCTGGCCTCGAACGGCTTCACCACCCGCTCCTGCACCTCAAGTGGGGACGAGCCGGGCATGGGGAGGTAGATGTCCACCATCGGCACCACGATCTGCGGCTCTTCCTCCCGGGGGGTCATCCTGACCGCAAACAGGCCGAGGAGCAGGGACGCGGCCACGATCAGGGGGGTCAGCTTGGAATCGATGAAGGCGTGGGCAATTTTTCCGGCAAAGCCGAGATGCTGCATATAAAACCTTTCAGACGTTTGTAACCACGAAGGGCACGAAGGAGAATCCTTTTTTCAATCCATTTTTCACGGGATTTGAACGATTCAGATTGAAGTCAGGGTTGTTATTCGTGCCCTTTGAGGTTCCAGGTTCGGCTGTTACTCTACCCTCGCCCCGTCGCTGACCTTCTCCGCCCCGGCGGTCACCAGCTTTTCCCCGACGGAGAGGCCGGAGAGGATCTCGACCCGGTCACCCATGGTCTTGCCGGTCTTCACCAGTCTCATCCGGGCGATACCCCCCTGCTCCACCACCCAGACGGCGGTGAGCGCCCCCCGCTCGACGATGGCGGATTTGGCAACGGCGATGCCGTTTGTCGCACTCCCCACCGGGATGGTCGCCCGGCCGAACATGCCGGACTTGAGTCCCGGCATGTTCAGGGGGATCTTGACCGTAAAGGTGCGGCTCAGGGGATCGGCCGCCGGGACGATTTCACTTATCAACAGGGTCAGGGCGCCGGGGATGGCGTCCAGGGTCACCTGAACCTTCTGTCCGACCTTCACCCGGGTCACGAAGGTCTCGGGGAGGGAAATTTCCAGCAGGTAGCTCCCCTCGTCCTCCACCGTGAAAATCGGCTGGGAGGGGAAGACCGTGCTCCCCAGGTCCGCATGCTTGGCCGTGACCACCCCGGCGATCGGGGCGACGATCCGGGTGTAGTCGGCAACCGCCCCACTCCCCCGGGAGAGCTCCCGCGCCTGTTTCAGCCGGGCTTCGGCGCGGGCGACCCCCTGGGCGGCCAGATCCTTCTCCGTCTGCCTGACGTCGAACTCCTGGCGGGTCACCGCCTGCTCGTCGAACATCCGCCGGTAGCGCTCGAAAGTGGCGTCGGCCAGCTTTTTCCGGGCGACCGCCTCGTCCAGGGCCCGGCCGGCCTCATCAACGCCGGCCAAGGCGCCGGCGGCCGACGCCAGGTTCTCCGCGGCTTCCAGCCTGGCCAGCAGCTCCCCCTTTTTCACCCGGTCACCCTCCCGCACCCGGAGGAGGGTGATGCTCCCCGCCACCCGGGCCGCCACCGCGGCGCTCGTCCGCGCCCGGACCGTGCCGGAGAGCTCGACCCCCTCCGCCATGGCGGTTGTCGCGACCGGCGCGACGGTGACCCCGGTGACAACGGCCGGTGTCCCCTTATCGCTGCCCGGGTGCGTTTCCTTTTTGCCACACCCCCCGCCGGCGACGAAAAAGGGGAGAATAAGGAGCAGAAACGTCAATTGTTTCATGGTGCAATCTCCTTGAGGAGTGTTCCCGCATCAAACTGAAGCTTCGCCCAGGCAACGGCATAGTCGGCCTCCTGGGAAGCCACGTCGGTCCTGGCCCGGTTGAGTGTGGTCTGGGCATCCAGCAGTTCCACCAACAGAGAGATGGAGTTCTCGTAACGCCGCTTCACCAGGCGAACCCCCTCCTCCGCCTCCACCTGCGCATGCCGGGCCACCTCCAGTCGTTTGCCGATCTCCTCGCGGTGCAGGTAGCTTTCGACAATCTGCAGCGACGCCTCGTCCCGCTGCTCGCGCAGGTACTCCTCGGCCGCGCTCTTCATGGCGGCAGCCTTCTCCCGATCACTGCTCCGCAGGCCGCCATCGAAGAGATTCCAGCGCATGATCGCTCCCACGATCCACGAATCGTTATCATTGCCGAAGGGGATGTCCCGGTCGTTCATCTGGTACCCGGCCATGGCATGGACGGTCGGCCAGTAGGCATGACCGGCAGCATCGACGGAGATGGATGCCTGCTCCACCCCCTTCGCCATCCCCTGGAGATCGGGACGACCTGCCAGGCCGCCGGCAACCAGGTCGTCCCGGGTTCGCTGCTGCCCCGGCGCCCGGAACTCCCCCTTTATATCGAGCCGCTCTCCGGCGGTCAGCCCCACGGTACGGGCAAGGCGCAACCGGGCGATCTCCAGGGCGTTCCCGGCGGAAATTAGCTGCTGCTCCATCTCTGCGACAAAGGTGCGTGCCCGCAGCTCATCGGACCGGAGCCCCACCCCGGCACCGCTGCGCACCAGGGCAAGGCGCTGATGTTCGCGGGCATCGTCCAGGGCGGCGGTCGCCAGCCGGAGCTGGGCCTCGGCCCGCTGCACCGCCAGATAGGCGGTCACCGTCCTGAAGGCAATCTCCTCCCGACGTTGTTGCAGCGTCATGCCGGCACGCTCCCGGTCGATCCTCGCCATGGTCAGACCGTCGGCGATGCGCAGGTCGAACAGCGGCTGCTCCACGGACAGAGAAGTGCGGAAATCGCCGGTGTTGTCCGGATTGTTCAGATCGCCGGCCAGGGTGAAACGACCCTCGTCGAGCCGCATCATGAACGCCCTGGTGGGGGAATTGGTATAGGCCGCCCCCTCCTCCAGCACCACGCGGGGAAGATAGCGGGCCTGGCCGGCAGCCACGCCGGCGTCCGCGGCGGACTTCTCCAGCGCCGCCCCCTTGAGCAGGTGGTTGTTCGCCAGCGCCAAGGCAACCGCCTCATTCATGCTCACCGCAGAGACCTGGCCCGTGGCGAACCGGGGCACCAGACAGAGGCAGACAAGCAGCGATACGGTTTTCATACGCACACCATCCCCCAGAGCGCAAATATATGTCTAATTATATATATGTTTTTTTGAATGTCAATAACCCTCCCTACCTGACAACCTTACCAGCCAGCGGCGATGCTGCAACCTGTCGATTGAGTTTGACAAAGAGTGCCGCGGCAACTAGACTGGCCGCTCATTCAAAGCAGGGGAGAGCGCTTGCTGAATATCGATTCATGGAAAACACGCTTCAAGAACATCCTCTCCCTGGACAGCCACCCGCGCCATATTGCGGTCGGCTTTGCCGTCGGCGTCTTCATCAGCTTCACCCCCTTCTTCGGTCTGCACACCCCCCTGGCCATAGCCGTCGCCTTCATCTTCAGGCTGAACAAGCTCACCTGCATCACCGGCGCCTGGATCAACACCCCCATCACCGTCATCCCGGCCCTGGGCATCAGCTACAAGATCGGCAGGGTCCTCCGCGGGCTGCCACCGACGGAGATCACCTTCAAGAGCCTGGAATGGGCCAGCCTGAAGAAGCATGCCGCGTCCCTCGTCCTCGGCTCATCGGTCCTCGGCTTCGTGCTTGCCGTTGCCGGCTACTTTGTCTGCTACTGGCTGATCGTCCGCTTCCGTCGGAAAGACGAGGCGCTGGATGAACTAACCCGCGAGATGGAGGAAACAGGCGAGGAGCTGGACGAGTAAACGTGGGCTCCGGAAGGGAGCAACCACGCGTTGTATCAGGCGTTCTTCGCCACCACGCATACCTCCTTGCAACGTAACGGCAACGAAGCCATTTTTCCTTGCTTTCGGTGCGGTCTTCCCTTATGGTTTCGCGTCAGACCCCCGGAGGTTTTTTTCATGAATGATCTTCACGCCCTGCTGCTCGGCACCCTGCAGGGACTGACGGAAATACTCCCGATCAGCAGCTCCGCCCACCTCATCCTGGTACCGGAAATCCTCGGCTGGCCCGCCTCGGGCCTGACCTTCGACGTCGCCCTCCATCTCGGCACGCTCATCGCCATCAGCCTCTACTTCTGGCGCGACATCCTCGACCTGACCTTCAACTTCTTCGCCGGCATCAGCGGCAAGGGGTTCCACACCCCGGGAAACCGCCTGCCGTGGTACATCATCTTCGGCACGATCCCGGCGGCCATAATCGGCAAGACCATGGAAGAGCCGATAGAAGATATCTTCCGCCACAGTCCGGCCACCATCTGCTCGCTCCTCATCGTTTTCGGCCTATTGCTCGCCTTTGCCGACACCACCGGAGCCAAACGGTGGAAACTGGACCGGATGACCATGAAATCGGCTCTCCTCATCGGCCTGGCCCAGTGCCTGGCCCTCATCCCCGGGGTCTCCCGCTCCGGGATCACCATTACCGCCGCCCTGCTCATCGGCTACAACCGTGAGACATCGGCCCGTTTCTCCTTCCTCCTCTCCCTCCCCATCGTCTTCGGCGCGGCGCTGCTCAAGGTCGGTCATCTGGTCACGACCGGTATCCCGGCGGGGGAGATGAGACCGCTCATCATCGGCATTCTGAGCTCGGCCCTGTTCGGCTACCTGGGGGTCGCCCTGCTCCTGAAGCTGGTGCAGCGCCACTCCCTCTACCCGTTTGTCTGGTACCGGCTCGTTGCCGGGGTCGTGTTCCTGTTCCTGATTTAGGGGGGTTCCCATGGCTGGCGGAATAAAGGATTGGCCGGAGGACGAACGTCCCCGGGAGAAGCTGCGGAAACAGGGGGCCGAAACCCTGAGCGATGCCGAACTGCTGGCGCTGATCATCCGCACCGGCGACCACTCCTCCCGCCAGAGCGCCATCGACCTGGGGAGAAACATGCTCCAGGCCTTCGGCGACCTGCGCAGACTCTCCAGTGCAACCTTCGGCGAACTCTGCGGGGTCAAGGGGGCCGGGCCGGCCAAGGCGGCCTCGATCCTGGCCTCCCTCACCCTGGCGAACCGGGTGATGACCGATCGCCTGGAAAGCCTGGAGCGGTTCACCTCCCCCGTGCAGATCTTCAACCACTTCCACTTCCGCTTCCGCGACCGGCGCAAGGAGCACTTCCTCACCCTGCTCCTGGACGGCAAGAACCGGATCATCCGCGAGGAGCAGGTTTCGGAAGGGTCCCTCAACCAGAGCATCGTCCACCCGCGGGAGGTCTTCAAGCCGGCGGTGCGGGAGTCGGCGGCAGCCGTCATCCTGGTGCACAACCACCCCTCCGGCGACCCGACCCCCAGCAGGGAAGACCGGGAGATAACCCGCCGCCTCAAGGAGGGTGGGGATCTCCTCGGCATCCGCGTCCTCGACCACATCATCATCGGCGACGGCAGCTACCTCAGCTTCGTCGAGCAGGGGCTGCTCTAGGCGCCGCCACCCTACCCCTTCAGATACCGGCCGATCCCCTCCGCGAACCCGGTCGACTCGAAGCCGAAGGTCTTCTGCCATGAGCCATCGCAGATGCTCTCCTCCAGGAGCATGGTGATCTGGTCCGAGGTGAGGGGGAAGAAGGAAAACCCCTCCAGCAGCGGCGTGACCAGCTTCATCAGGCAGAGGGGATTCTTAAGCTTGAGGACAAACCCCTTGCCCATAACCCTGCCGATGGCATCCACCAGCTCCAGGTAGGTCAATCGGTCCCGGCCGCAGAGCTCATAGGTCTGGCCGATCGTCTCCGGCTTCTCCAGGGCAAGGGCGAAACAGCGGGCCACGTCCCCGGCATAGATCGGCTGCAGCCGGTAGGCTCCGTCGCCGACCACCGGCACGGTGGCAAAGGAGCGGATGTAGCCGGCCAGCATGGAGATGAACGCATCCCCCGGGCCGAAGATTACCGAGGGGCGGAAAATCGTGTAGTCGAGCCCGGAAGCACGGACCAGCTCCTCGGCGGCATATTTGCTCCGGTGGTAGCCCGAGACCGCTCCGGGCCGGCTCCCCAGGGCCGACATCTGCAGGTAGCGGCCGATGCCGCTCTGCCGGGCCGCCGCCACCATGTTGCGGGTCGCCTCCCCGTGCAGACGGGCAAAGGTCACCCCTCGACCGGGAAACTCCCGGATGATCCCCACGAGGTTGATGACCGCGTCGCACCCCTGTGCCCCTTCGAGACAGCTCTTCGCATCGGTCACATCCCCTGTGACATGCTCGATCCCCACCAGCTCCCCCTCCCCCCGGGAATGCACCAACAGGCGAAGCGTATGCCCCCTGTCGAGCAGCTCCCGGCAGAGGTGACCACCGACAAACCCCGTACCGCCACTGACGAATATTTTCATGTCGCTTGCTCCCCGCTTTTCATTTGCCGCTTTCTGCCCTCGGCCCGATGTATACCAATTGTACCCTGTCCGTGCCGGTCGTCCACCCGCTTCCTCACTTGCATTCCTGCCTGATTTCGCCTAACCTGTCGGAAAAACGCCCTGGGAGACTTCCGACCGGCATCATTTTTCCAAGGTCCAACAGGCTCCCCGACAGGAATCCACCATGAAAAAGACAATCCTCCGTCTCCTCATCCTCCTCGGCGTGACCATAACTCTTTTCCTGGCCGGCTGCAGCAGGCTCCCGATAACCGGCACGCTGCCCGAGGGGCTGACCGTGGAAAAACTTGCCGAAATTGACGAAGACTCCCCCATGGCGGTCTCGCCGGACGGCACGGTGCTCGCCATGGCCAGCGACGGGCTGAAGCTCTTCCACCTCCCCACCCGGCAGCAGCTGGATGTGACCGACCGGTCGCCGCAGGAACTGGCCTGGTCCCCCTACGGCTACAGCCTGGCTGCATCGTATGCCGCCGAAGGGAAAAGCACCATCGTCACCTACGACCAGCACGGCATCAAGGTGGCCGAAACCGGGATCGACGGCGTAATCACCAACCTCTCCTGGCTCTCGGAAACCGAGCTGCTGACGGCCTCCGTGATCATCACGAACTACAAGTTCGGCAGCAACGTCATGACCGTCATTCATCGCTGGCAGCCGGGGAATAGTCTGCCGAAGCGTATCGAAATCAAGAACACCACCATCCAGCCCCTTACCGCGTCCCGCTGGAATCAGCTCCTTGCCGGTGGCCCCATGCTCGACGTCTCCCGTACCGCCGACCAGATCCTCTACCTCCACCCGGTCGAGCCCCCCCTGTTCACCCCCTACATGAAGCTGATTCTCCGGGACCTGGCCAGCGGCAAGGAGATGGATGTCGCCCAGGTGAGCCTCACCTCCCATGGCGGCAGGTTCACCGCTGACGGGGAGAACATCCTCTACGGCGACGGCACCGGCACAATCACCCGCAAAAACCCCTGGACAGGAGAGACGGTAGCGACCCTGAAGGGTGCCGGCACCGGGCTGGAGATCTCCCCCGCCGGGGACTACCTCTTTGCCGACGGAGCACTGTTCCACGGCACCGACATGCTTGCCATGCTCGCCCCCGGCGGCAGCGCCCGCTTCACCCCCGACGGCAGCAAGCTCCTCGTCGCCGGCGGCGGGGAGCTCTACCTCCTCTCCGGCCTGCATCCGGCCAACGACCGGCTGCTCCCGGTAAGCCAGCTGGGAAAACTGCTCCAGCCGCGGGCCTGGAGACTGGACAACCTCATCACCCCCGGGGATTACAAGGACGCCCTGGAGAAAACGAGACAGCCATGAACCTCACGCAACGCTCCGGCTCCCTGGCCCTAGCAGTCCTGCTCCTCCTCCCCCTTACCGCCTCTGCCGAGGAGTGCGTCCCCTGCCACCGGGAAAAGACCCCGGCGGCGGTCGTCCAGTGGGAGAAGAGCGCCCACGGCAGGGCCGGCATCGGCTGCGAGAAGTGCCACGGAACCGACCATGAGAAGATGAAGCGGGGTGAGGCCCGGGTGGACATGAAGGCCTGCGCCCCCTGCCACAAGAAGGCCTTCGACACACACCGCCAGAGCCGCCACGGCATGGGGCTACACTCCGGCTGGGGGTGCACCCGCAACCTGGAGGACCGGAGCCAGAGGGAGTGCGCCTTCTGCCACGACAAGGACAGCGCCGAACCGCTCTCCTCCGTGCAGTGTGCCCGCTTCCTCAAGCAGAGCGCCGAAATGGGTGAGGTGGGGTGCAACTACTGCCACAGCGTGGAGAGCTCCTGCGCCTCCTGCCACACCAACCACAACACCGACCTGAAGATCGTCCGCGACCCTGCCTCCTGCGCCAAGTGCCACATGGGGCCGGACCACCCCCAGTGGGAGATGTGGCAAACATCACAACACGGCACCCTCTATGCCACCGCCGGCGCCTCCCTCGCGCCCGACTGCCAGCGGTGCCACATGCCGGGGGGGAGCCACGACGTCTCCGTCGGCATCACCATGAGCTCGGGCGGCATCCCCTACCCCCCGGACAAGGCGGCGCCGAACCGGGAGGCGATGGTCAAAATCTGCAGCGAGTGCCACGCCCCGAACTTTGCCTCCCGCGAGCTCAGCCGGGGTGACGCCATCCAGAAGCAGAGCATGACCATCGTCAAGGAGGCGGAGAAGATCATCCTCGACCTGGCCGATCGCAGGCTCCTCGACCCGATGCCGGAAAACCGCCCCCCCCACCCCCTGAGCGGCAACACGCTGGTGATCGACAGCCAGCTCCTCTACGAGGACACCTCCCACATCGAGCGGCTCCTCTTCAAGATGAAGAAGTACGACTATGCCCGCACGATCAAGGGGGCCTACCACCAGAACCCGGCCTACACCCACTGGTACGGCAACGCAGAGCTGAAGATGGACCTGGTGGACATCAGGGCCGAGGCGAGCCGACTGCGAAGGGGCGCCTCGGGTCCGGCTCCCGCAGCAACGCCCCCCCCAGCCGAGGGGGAGGAGCTGAAGGTGCTGAAGCGCAGGCTGGAACGGGGGGGAATCACCCCGGAGGAGTACGAGAAGGAGAAAAAGAAACTGCTGGACAGGCATCTGGGGGGTAAGAAACCGTAATGACACCAAGGGCCATCCTCTGTCCCCGCTGCCGGCAGCTGATCGGCAGCGACGAATCGGTCTGCTCCTGGTGCGGCACCCCCCGGGCAGCCTCCTGGTGGCGGCTCGTCAACTGGTCACGGGGCGCATTCGGCGGCGACTGGCTCCTAGGGGCCATCGTCACCCTCAACGTGCTCTACTTCGCCCTCTCCCTCCTGGTCGGGATGGGGGCCGGCGGCAGCGTCATATCCCCGGGCCAGGGGAGCCTCTTTCTCCTCGGCGCCACGGGCACCTACCCCATCGACCACTACGGCCGGATCTGGAGCCTGCTCTCCGCAAACTACCTGCACAGCGGCATCATCCACCTGATCTTCAACCTCATGGCCCTGCGCCAGATAGGCCCCCTCACCGCGGGGGAATACGGCAACAGCCGCACCTTCGTCATCTACACCCTTGGCGGGGTCTGCGGCTATGTCGTCTCCTACCTTGCAGGGGTGCCGTTCACCATCGGCGCCTCAGCCGCGGTCTGCGCCCTGATCGGCGCCATGCTCCACTACGGCCGCAGCCGGGGCGGCGCCTACGGCGAAGCCATCTATCGCAGCGTCGGCGGCTGGGTGGTCGGACTGTTCCTCTTCGGCCTGGTCTTCCCCGGTATCAACAACTGGGGCCACGGCGGCGGCATCGCCGGCGGCTACCTCCTCGGGATGCTGATCGGGTATGGGGATCGCCGCAAGGAGAACCTGTTCCACCACATCCTGGCGGTGGTCTGCGCCGTGGTGACCATCGCCGCCCTGATCCGGGGGGCTCTCTCCGCCTTCGTCGGCTGAGACCGCTTCCCGGGCCGTCTCCCCGCTTCAAAACCACGCGTTGAGGAGTAGCCATGTCCAGGATCGTCGTAACCATGTCGCTGATGAAAGCATCGTGGCAGATACTGAAAAAGGACAAGGAACTGCTCCTGCTCCCCGTCCTGTCCGGCATATGCTGCCTGTCCATCATGACAATCTTTATCATCCAGGGGCTGGAGCATGGCTGGCTGAAGTCGTTTGCGAAGGATGCCGCCGCGGAGCGGAAAAACACGGCGTACTGGTTCATGTTCCTCTTTTATTACTGCAACTACCTGGTCATCGTCTTTTTCAACTCAGCGATCATCGCGTGTGCAGTGATCCGCATGGATGGCGGGAATCCAACACTTGCGGACGGGTTGCAGGCAGCTCTCAACCGCTTTCCCCACATTGCCGGATGGGCATTTATCGCAGCTACGGTCGGCTTTCTTCTCGGCATGATCGAATCGGGCTCCCGGCGAGTGAGAGGCTTTATTGCCGGTCTCCTCGGGATCTCATGGTCAGTGATCAGCTATCTCGCCATTCCCCTGATCGTGGTTGAAAAAACAAATCCTCTCTTTGCCCTGGATTTTTCCATGGAGATGATGCGCCGCACATGGGGAGAGCAGGTAATCGGCAACTTCAGCTTCGGATTGATCTTCTCTCTATTTTCCCTCCCTGTCCTGCCGATTGTGCTCCTGCTCGGTAGAGGGTGGGGTGCTTCCTCATTTCTGCCGAGTCTCATCATTGTGTCTGTTTATCTGATCATGCTTGGCATATTCCAATCCGCTCTCCAGACCATTTTCAATGCGGTGATGTACGTATTCGCCCGTGACGGAAAAGTCCCGGACGAGTTCTCGGCCGAGCAGTTGAAAGGTGCCATGCGGCAACTCTGATTCCTCTCCTGGGCCTCTGCGGTCTGCGAAAGAGTCCCCTGGTGCGTTCCCGAACCGTTCACTGAAGGGGAAACCGGACCTGCATCAAGATTTACCTTAATCCATCAGGTGAACTGGTTTATAGTATGTTTCACCCGTATGGTTACGGACTCCCCCACACTGGAGGACCCTCGTGACGAAACTGCTGTTTTTGCTGTTCTGCTCGGCAATCCTGACCGCCTGTTCCCCGCCACGGGTCCGCACGACGACCCTTGTACCGTCCGACTACCACGACGCCGCCCGGCTTAAGCACCTGGCCGTGGCAACCGTGGACGGGAGGGGGGGACAGACCTTTGCTGACGACGTGGAGGCGGCCCTTGCCGAGGTCGAGGCGGGCGGCCGCCAGTATTTCACCCTCTTCGACCGCAAACGGCTCGACCGGATTCTCTACGAGCAGGATCTGGAGACCGAATGGCTCGACGAGCCTGAAACCGCCGCACAGGTCGGGAGGATTGCCGGCGTCACAGGGGTGGTGGGAGGCAGGGTCACCCGCTCGGTTTCCGATACCCCGTACCGGGAGAAGCACACGGTATGCCTGGAATACGAAGCCCCGCCCCAACATGCGAAAAAGAGCGAGGGGAAGTGCATCCGCTCGGAGCAGCGCCCCGTATCCTGCACGAAACGGGAACTGATCCTCACCTTCACGCCGAAAATCATCGACGTCGCCTCGGCACGGATCGTCTACACCCGCACCCTGCGGGCCGTCAAAACCGACACGGTCTGCAGGGACAGCGACCGGCCACTGACCAGCGAGGCAGCCCTGTACGGTCAGGCGAGGGAATCGGTCCTTGCCGACTTCACCAGGGACATCGCCCCCCACTACGAGACATTCGTCTTCAACCTTATGGATGAGGACGACGGCCTCGGCAATGCGGAAGCAGCGAAACAGTTCGAGGCCGGTCTCGATTTTGCCGCCAAGAACAGGCTGGACCGGGCCTGCGAACTCTGGCAGGCCGCCGCCCCGCTGGCACCGGATGCACCGGCCCTGCAGTACAACCTGGGGGTCTGCGCCGAGATCGACGGGGACCTGACCAAGGCCAAAGCCCTGTATCAGCAGGCCGACCGGCTGCTGATGGAGCCGCATGACGACATCTCCCGTGCCCTGCGGCGGATTAACTCTGCGCTGGCGAATCAACGCCAGCTGGATGAACAAATGGAGTAGGTCCGGCCGCAATGAGACTCTTTCACCTGACCATCTGCCTGCTTATCGCACTGGTTGCTCCGGCTTCTGCACTGGACGAAAACCTGGCCAGACAGGTTCTGGCCGAGATCAACCTGGCCCGCACGGCACCCCATACCTATGGCGGCTTTCTGCGCGAATTCCGCAGCCGGTTCCGGGGGAAATCGTACCTGCTGCCGGGGAACACCACCAGGGTGAAAACCGTCGAGGGGAAAGCCGCCGTGGACGAGGCGATCAGATTCCTCTCCCGCCAGAAACCGCTGCCACCGCTGTCATGGTCGGACGGACTTGCCGCGGCGGCGGCCGAACTTGCCGTGGAACAGGGGAGATCGGGTGGCACCGGCCATGTCGGCAGACAGAGTCGTGGCATGAAGGAACGAATCGAGCGCCACGGAAGCTGGGAACGGCAGATCGCCGAAAACATCGGCTACGGGCCGAAAAGCGCCCGGGAGATGGTTATGCAGCTGATCATCGACGACGGGGTAAAGGGGAGAGGACATCGGAAGAACACTTTTGCCCGACCGTTCACGACCGCCGGGGTCGCCTGTGGTCCCCACCCACGGTTCGACACCATGTGCGTTATCGATTTTGCTGGCGGGTTCAGAGACTAGCCCTGGTCGCCAACAAGCGGACACCGCTGACGCCAGTCGTCCGGCAGCTACCTCGTTAGTGCGCTCGCCGTGGCGGCCGCACTTTTCCTCATCTACATCTTTCAGAAGAAACTGTTTTCGCTTGAAAAAATCATTGAACGAAGAATCGCGAAGGGGGAGTGCCAGAACTGCGGGAAACATCTGCCGTGAAAGCATGCCCCTTCTGCGGGTTTGTTCAATACAAACCGTGCAGCAGTTGCAGCAAACCGAGGCATGTGTACGGGAAATATTGCCGGGAATGCGGCAAGCCGGCAGGCTGAGCCCCTTACCTGGGAGGGGGGTGATGCATGGACAAAGAAAAGAACTTGAGAAACAGGGTTTTTCTGCTGATTCGAACAGCGCTCATTTTATCAATAATTGTTAACATACTGGTAACGTTAGCGGCTGTAGCACATGATGATCATGTAACCAGAATCGAACTAGTGAACGAGATATCCAAACGAATTGAACTTATATTCTGGGGCGCCACTACGTTTCTGTTAACTTTTGGATCCGATCTTATTGAAAGGAGAGAACGGATAGATATTCCGGACATTCTTGAAATTATCATTGTTTTGTTCATTTATGCCGGCCTTTTTTTAAGCGTTCGCTTCAATCTCTATTACCGTTTCTTTTGGTGGGATGATTTTCTCCATATTATATCAGGCGTCATCATAGGGTTTTTAGGATTCATTGTGATCTATAAAATCAACCACAATTATAGCATGGATATCAGTCCGCTACTGGTAGCGGTATTTTCCTTTTCATTCGCCGTCACACTCGGTGTCATGTGGGAAATACTGGAATTTTTATCAGATGTCTTTCTCGGCACCGCAAATCAGAAATGGAATCTGCCTCGAACCGAAATATTGATGGGAAGACCCTACCAGGGAAGTGGCCTGCGAGATACGATGTCAGACCTGATCGTAGATAGTATCGGTGCATTCATTACATCAGTAATAGCGTATTACATGTATAAAAACAGGAAGAAAAGAACATTGGAAGAAATGAAGAAAATATTGAATGATGATGTGGCTGACACGGAAATACATGAATAGTTAACCGGTGAAAGCGATAACCTGTCCATATCTTTTCATTTCGCTTCGGGGCTACCCGACCGTTTCACCAGCGCCGCAACCTCGGACTGGATCTCCGCCGGGTCAATCTTCGCCCGCTGCAGCAGCCCCCCCCCCCCCCTCCCCCCCCCCCTCCCCCCCCCCCCCCCCACCCAAACCCCCCCCCCCCCCCCCCCCCCCCCCCCCGCCCCCCCCCCCACACCACCCCGCCGCGCCCCCGCGGGGGGGGGCGCCGCGCAGGGGCGAGCGGCGGCCGGGGCGCGCGCACCAACTCCCGCC
>Ga0073934_10006890_pt1 | contig 16202 bp, 18 predicted proteins | sample LarsenN4metaG_FD_76834 | JGI IMG/M metagenome (GOLD analysis project Ga0073934, IMG submission 76834) | Hot spring sediment bacterial and archeal communities from British Columbia, Canada, to study Microbial Dark Matter (Phase II) - Larsen... ...
GAGCGTGATGCGCGCGGCCCCTATTGCGGCGCGATCGGCCGGATCGACGAGGATGGGAACGCCGCCTTCAATGTCGCGATCCGCACGCTCAGGCTGACCCCGATCGAGAACGGGCAGGGCTCCGCGGTGCTCGGCATCGGCTCGGCCATCGTCGCCGATAGCGAGCCGATGGCCGAACGCCGCGAATGCGAGGTCAAGGCCGGCTTCCTGCGCCGCGCTGCGCCCGATTGCCCCGCGCCGCAATGCGATCTGATCGAGACGATGCGCTTCGAGCCCGAGAACGGCATCGCCCTGCTCGAACGCCACCTCGCGCGGATGAAGGCCAGTGCCGAGGCGCTCGGCTTTGCCTTCGATCGCCATGCCCTGCGCAACCAGATCCAGGCGCTGTGCTTCGAACTCGATGCGCCCGCGCGTGTGCGCTTGCTGGTCGCGCGCGGCGGGGCGAGCGCGCTCGAGACCGCACCACTGCCCGAACCGCTTGCCGAACCGGTCAAGGTCGCCGCGCTCCCCCACCCGCTCGATCCCAGCGACTGGCGGCTGATGCACAAGACCTCCGACCGGGGGTTCTACGAGGATGCGCTCGCCGCCGCGCGCACGCTGGGCGCGGCCGAGGCGGTGCTCGTGCGCAACGCCGAGTCAGGTGGCGGCCGCGTCACCGAGGGCAGCTGGACCAACGTGTTCGTGGAAGGCGAGGACGGCGTGCTGCTGACCCCGCCCACCCATCTCGGCCTGCTGCCCGGCGTGCTGCGCGAACAGCTCATCGCCGAAGGGTGCGCGCGCGAGGCGGAGCTGACCCTCGACGATCTGGCAGGCGGGTTCTGGCTCGGCAATGCCCTGCGCGGCTTGATGCGGGCCACCCTGATATGAACCTCTCCATCCTCTACGAAGACGGCGAGGCGCTGGTGATCGACAAGCCCGCCGGGCTCCCGGTCGATCGGCCCAAGCGCGGCGGGCCGTGCCTCGAGGATCATCTCGACAGTCTCAAGATGGGGTTCCAGCGCCGCCCCGTGGCGGCGCACCGGCTCGATACCGATACCTCCGGCTGCCTGCTGCTGGCGCGCAACCCCAAGGCGCTCGCCCGCTTCAACCGCGCCTTCGAGGAACGGCTGGTGGGCAAGACCTATCTCGCCATCCTCGCCGGCCATCCTCCGGGCACCGAAGGGACGATCGAACTCGCGCTCGCCAAGATTAGCTCGGCCGACAAGGGCTGGCGGATGATCGCGGCGAAGAAGGGCAAGCCCGCGATCTCGCACTGGGAACTGGTGGCGGAACTCGGCCCCTACAGCCTGATCCGCTTCCGCCCCGAAACCGGCCGCACCCACCAGCTGCGCGTCCATGCATTGAAGGGCCTCGGCGCCCCCTTGCTTGGCGATCCCGTTTATGGCGCGGGGCCCGCGCCCGGCGCGCGGCGCACCATGCTGCATGCCGAGAGCTTGCGCCTGACCCGGCCGGGCAAGACGCCGATCGAAGCGCGCGCACCGCTGCCCGCCGATTTCCGTGCCCTCGGGGCGAATGATGGATGAGGATGTCCCGGAACCGCTGACGGCCCGCGCGCTGCGGCTGGCCGAGGAAAGCTTCCTCGCCGGGTCCGGCCCGGGCGGGCAGAACGCCAACAAGGTCGCCACCGAAGTCCAGCTGCGGGTCAATATCTACGCGCTGCGTCTTGCCCCGCCGTTGTTCGCGCGGCTGCGCCAGCTGGCGGGATCGAAGCTGGCGGGCAATGGCGATCTGATCGTCACCTCCAAGGCGCACCGCACCCAGGATGCCAACCGCCAGGACGCCCGCGCCAAGCTTGCCGCGCTGCTCGAGGAGGCGCAGGTCGAGCCGAAGAAGCGGGCGAAGACGCGGGTCAACCGGGTCGGCAAGACCGAAAGGCTCAAGGTCAAGAAAGTTCGCGGCGCGGTGAAGGCCAATCGCGGCAAGCCGCGTGCCGGGGACTGGTGAGCCACCGCCGGCAGCCGCCTTGACTTTTCCGCGTGAATCGGCGAAGGGCGCGTCCGTGTGCGGTGTGCCGGGCCATCCGGGCGCACCGCGTTTGCTTTTTTGACGCCCGCGCGAGAGCACTGTTCGGGCCGATCCAGTTGACAGGAAACCGCCATGGCGAAGCCCACCACCGTCAAGATCCGCCTCGTCTCGAGCGAGGGCACCGGCTTCTTCTACGTGACCAAGAAGAACCCGCGCAACATCACCGAGAAGATGAGCTTCCGCAAGTACGATCCCGTCGCGCGCAAGCACGTCGAGTTCAAGGAAGCCAAGATCAAGTAATCTTGGGCGCGCCCGCGCGAAGCCTCGCGGGCGCAATGATTCATCGACAGTTCAAGCCTCCGGCCCTAGGCGCTTGCGGATGATGACATCCCGCTTTTTCGCCCGCCCCCTGCTGCTCGGCCTCGGCGCCGGCACGCTCGCGCTCGGCCTTGTCCCCGCACTCCCTGCCGCGCTCGCGCCGGCCCCGCTGGCCGCGCAATCCGCTGCCGAACTCGACGCGGTGGTCAGCGCCCTGCGCGCCATCAGCACGATGCGCGCCGATTTCACCCAGACCGACCGGCAGGGCAATGTCATGTCGGGGGTGATGACACTAAAGCGCCCGGGCAAGATCCGCTTCGATTATGGCAAGGATTCCGATTTCCTCGTCATCTCCAACGGCAAGTCGCTCTATGTCGTCGACTACGAGGTGAGCCAGGTCGAGCGCTGGCCGATCAAGAATTCGCCGCTGGGCGCGCTGTTCGATCCGGAGCGCGACGTCAAGCGTTACGGCAAGCTGGTGCCGACCGGGAACCCGGATGTGATCAGCGTCGAGGTGCGCGATCCCAAGAAGCCCGAATTCGGGATGATCAACCTCATCTTCGTGCGCAACGCATCGGCGCCGGGGGGCTGGCAGCTGACCCACTGGGTCGCGCTCGACGCGCAGAATCATCGCACCCGCGTGCAATTGACGAATCAACGCTACGGCGTGCCGGTGGCCGAAAGCACCTTCACCTTCCGCGATCCGCGCCGCTCGGCCCGTCGCCCGGGATGAACGATTGGGCGGCGAGCGGTTGTAGGAAAGCGACAGAAATTTCCTGCCGTTCATGTCCGTGAAAGGCTCAAACGGCTAATCGTTCTCGACAAGCCAGGCCGAAGGGCGGTTTCCCCCCTGTTGCCCACCCTTCCGAGGCGCCTGTCTTGTACAAGCGTGACGAACGCTCAAAGGAACCCTCGACCCATCGCCCCCGGGTCGAGGGTTTTTTGTTGCGTTTTCTTGTGTTCCGCAGCGCATCCGCGCTGCGAAATCATCGCTCACGCGACCTGAAGGTCGCATAGCTGCGGGCGGCCGGTCGGCCTTGCGGCAGGCTGCGCCGCCGTTCTCGCCGCTATGCGCTGGATCGGTCGCGCAGCGACCGCAAGGCCGACTGGCCGTCGCGCCTGATGGCGCGAAAGCCAAGCAGCGCGGACGCGCTGCGCCCGGCACTTGAGGGCGAAACAAAATCACTCCCAGCCCAGCGCCTTGCGAATGATCGAATAGATCACATTCTGCTCGATCACCCCGCGGGCGCGATCAGCGCCCGGGCCGGTGGCGAACAGCGCGACATCCTCGCCGCCGTGGGTCTCGCTGCCGAGCGGCACCAGCGCCTGCTGGCGCGCGGCGATCCCGGTTTCGGGCAAAGTCCGTTCCCCGCGCACCGCGCCCGGCCCATTGGCATAGCCGAGCGTGGTATAGGGCTTGCCGTCGTCGGCCAGCACCGGGGTGGCGCCGTCGCCGCCATCTTCGCCGCGCCCTGCCGGGGGCACCACCAGCCCGAGAATGTCGTTCCCGCGCTGCGGATAGCCGGCCATGGTGAGCACGTGGCTGTGATCGGCGGTGACGAGGATCAGCGTTTCGGCCGGATCGGTGTGATCGACCGCCCATTGCACCGCGCGCGCGAATTCGACCGCTTCCTCGAGTGCAAAGCCCGCCTGCCCCGCGTGGTGGGCGTGATCGATCCGCCCGCCTTCGACCATCAGGTAGAAGCCGTCGGGATCGGCCTGCAATCGCGCGATCGCCTGCGCGGTCATGTCAGTGAGGGTCGGCTCGGGCGAATCGGCCTTGCGCTCGGCCATGAAACTCATGTGGCTGGGGTGGAACAGGCCAAGCACCGGCTTGCCCATCGGCGCGGCGATCAGCCCGGCGGCATCCTTGACCACCACCCCGCCGCTCTTGGCAGCCCATTGCGCGGGCAGATCCGCCGCCGGCTCGGCGCGGCGTCCGCCCTTGTCCTTGCCGTAGAACACCGCCGTCCCGCCGCCCAGCGCCACGTCGAAATCGGCCTCGGCCAGTTGCAGCGCGATGTCCTTGCAGCCCTGTCCCTGCTGGTCGGCAGGGATGGCGGCATCGGCCTCCCAGTCGCGGTCGGCACTGCGCGAATAGACGCTCGCCGGGGTGGCGTGGGTCAGGCGCGTGGTGGTGACGATCCCGAGCGCGAGGCCGCGCTGCTTCACTTCCTCGCCCAGCAGCGGCAGCGGGTGGGCGAGCGCATCCCTGCACACGCCCTTCTCCGCCTCCGGCCCGATCCCCAGCACGCCGATGCGGGTCTTGATACCGCTATGCATCGCCGTCGCGGTGCCGGCGCTGTCGGGCACCTGGGCGTTGGTGTTGTAGGTCTTGACCAGCGCGACATTCTCGAACTTCTCGAAGCTCAGCTGGTTCTCCTCGCCGGTCTCCCCGCGCTTCTGTCCGTCATAGATGCGCGCGGCGGTAATGGTGGAGATGCCCATGCCGTCGCCGATGAACAGGATGACGTTCTTCGCCTTGGGCTGTTCGGGCGCGGGGGCATGGCTATCGGCGAGCGCGGGGGTGGCGGCGGAGAGCAGCAGGGCAGCGATGAGGGTGCGGGTCATGGTCGGCTCCGGTGAGATGCTGCGGCCTATCGCGCGGCTCTGCGTCAATAAAGTGAAAGCTAGAAGTTTCGTTCCGCCATGACTAAGTCCCCCGCCATGCTCTCTGTTGCCACCTGGAACATCAACTCCGCGCGCCTGCGCGTGGGCCTCATCGAAAAGCTGCTGGCCGAGGCCGCGCCCGACATCCTGTGCCTGCAGGAGATCAAGTGCGAGAGCCACCTGTTCCCCGGCGAGGCGCTGGCGGCGCTGGGCTACACCCACCAGGCGGTGAGCGGGCAAAAGGGCTATCACGGCGTCGCCACCGTTTCCCGCGTCCCCATCCGCGAAGTGGCCCGCCACGACTGGCAGGACAATGGCGAGGCGCGCCACATCGGGGTCGAGGTGCTGGGCAAGGACATCCTGCTCGAGAACGTCTATGTCCCCGCCGGCGGCGACGTGCCCGATCGCGACGTAAACCCCAAATTCGGGCAGAAGCTCGATTTCCTCGGGCGGATGACGCGTTGGGCCGACCGGCTCGACCGGCCGACGCTGATCGTCGGCGATTTCAACATCGCGCCGCTCGAAAGCGACGTTTGGAGCCACAAGCAGCTCCTGAAAGTCGTCAGCCACACGCCGATCGAAGTCGAGACGCTGGGCCGGTTTCAGGACGCCCACGGCTGGGTCGACATCGGCCGGGAGCACATCCCGCACCCGGGGCGCTACTACTCGTGGTGGAGTTACCGCAATCCCGGCTGGCAGGAGAATGACAAGGGCCGACGGCTCGATCACATGTGGGCCTCGCCCGCCCTCGCGCCGCAAGCGCGGGCCCACCGCGTGCTCGAGCAAGCCCGCGCTTGGGAGCAACCCTCCGATCACGTGCCGTTGATCACGGAGTTCGATCTCTGAGCGCCCCGTCCCCAGCCCGCCGCGCTGCGCAGGCGATCGACGGCCTGCGCCACGGCTGGCCGCTGGCCTTCGACGGCGGGCCTGTCCTGCTGCCCGTGGAGACCGCCATCGCCCAAGGAGCCGCCGCGCCCCGGATGCTGATCTCCGCCGCGCGCGCCGCGACGCTCAAGCTCGCCAACCAGCGCGAGGCCGCCGTGCCGCACGCGCCGGTGCTGATTGCGGGGGCTGAGGATTTCACCCTGCGCGATGCCCTGCCGATTGCCGATCCGGCGCTCGATCTCGGCCATCCGCTGAAAGGCCCGTTCAAGGCGCTCACTCTCGACTGGGCCGAAGCCGCCGCCGATGCGCTCGAACTGGCGCGGATCGCCGGGATCCTGCCCGCCTTCCTCGTCGATCCGCTGGACGCGGGCGACGCGGTGCCGGTCGCCGCGAGCGATCTTGCCGCCTATGCCCAAGCGGGCGCGCTCCAGATCGTTACCCGTGCGCGCCTGCCCGTCTCTGCCTGTGAGGACGCCGAAATCGTCGCCTTCCGCTCCGCCGCGGACCTGCGCGAGCACGTGGCGCTGATCATCGGCAAGCAGAGCGGCGACCGCCTGCCGCTCGTCCGGCTCCATTCGGAATGCCTTACCGGCGATATCCTCGGCAGCCTCAAGTGCGATTGCGGCCCGCAGCTCGACGCGGCGCTGCACGCCATGGCGCGCGAGGCGAATGACTCGGGCGGGTGGGGCGTGCTGCTCTACATGCGGCAGGAAGGGCGCGGGATCGGGCTGGTCAACAAGCTGCGCGCCTACCGCTTGCAGGATCAGGGCTTCGACACGGTCGAGGCGAACCAGCGATTGGGCCTGCCCGACGAAGCGCGCGATTTTCCGGTGGCGGCGCGGATGCTGGAGCTGCTGGGCGCGACCACCATCCGGCTGCTGACCAACAACCCGGCCAAGGTCGCCGCGCTCGAAGCCGCCGGGATAACGGTCAGCGAGCGGGTGCCGCACCAGCTCCCCGGAAACCCGCACAATGCCCGCTATCTCGCCACCAAGCGCGACCGTTCGGGCCACCTTCTGCCATGACCGGTGTCGCCTTCCGCGAGGAGCGTCCCGGCGAGGAAGCGGCAATCCGCGAGATGGTGCGCCGCGCCTTCATCGGCCGCCCCTATTTGGACGGCGACGAGCAGGACGTGATCGATCGCCTGCGCCAGGATGGCGACCTCCTGCTGTCGCTGGTGGCGGAGCAGGACGGCGTCATCATCGGCCAGATCACCTTTTCCCCGGCGCTGCTGGACAATGGCGAGGAAGGCTGGGTGGTGCTCGGCCCGGTGGCGATCGATCCGGCACATCAGGGCAAGGGACTGGGCCGCGCGCTGATCGCGGCGGGCGAGGCGATCATGCGTCAGCGCGGCGCCAAGGGCATCACCGTGCTCGGCGACCCGGCGCTCTACGGCCGCTTCGGCTATGCCCGGAACACCCCGATGTGGCTCGCGGGCGAACTCGGCTGGGCGTTCCAGGTCAAGCGCTTTTGCGGGGCGATCCCGGCGACAGAGCAGCGCTACGTCCGCGCCTTCGATCCGCCCGCTGCCTAGTGTGGTGCCGCGATACAAGCGGTTGCTTCGGCGTGCTTTCTGGTCGACAGTCGCAGTCAGGCGAATTGGTGAGGGCCTCGATATGCGTCCGGTGATTCTGGCTCTGGCCCTCGTCTTCGGCATCGCCAATGCGCCCACCAGCTTGGATCAGCAGATGCAGGCGCTGATCGACGAAGGGCAGGCCGAGGAAGCGCGCAAGCGCGCCGAGGCGGCTGCCGCGCGCGGCGGGGCCGAGGGGCACGACTGGCTCGGCTGGCTGCACGAAAGCGGCGAGGGCGTGGGCGTCGACTTCGCCCTGGCCGAGTATCATTACCGCGTCGCCGCACGCGCGGGGGACAACCACGCGGCGTGGCGGCTCGGGGTGCTGATCGACACCGGATCGATCCCCGGCAAGCTCGAGGAGGCAGTGGCGCTGTTCCGCGCCGCGGCCGACCGCGAATACACCAATGCCATCGTCAGCCTCGCGGTGATGCAGGCGACCGGGCGCGGCACGACCGAGGATTTCGGTGCGGCGATGGACAATTACATGCGCGCCGCGCGGGTCGGGGAATCCTACGGGGTCCGCGGGGTCGGCATCATGCTCTATCTCGGGCAGGGCGTGGCCGCCGATGCCGAGGAGGCGGCGGCCTGGTTCCTGGTATCGGCGGCGATGGGCAATGCCGAAGCCGAGGCCAATCTGCAGGCGGTGTTCGACCAGTCACCCGATGGCGATTTTTCCGCGGTGGGCCGCCGCGCGCTCGCCATCGCCGCGGAATTGGGGGTCGAGGTGCAGATCACCGTCGAGGAGGAGGACACCCTCGCCCCCACGGTAAGCTGACCGGCCTAGCGCACTTCGTAGAGCGTCAGCCCGGCAGCCAGGCGGTTGCCCCGCAGCACGATGCGCGATCCCGTCCAGTCGGCGAGGAACACGCTCTGGCGGCTGAGACCGGGAACGAAGCGCGCCTCGTTGTTCTCCACGATGAAACCTTCCGAGGGGTGCAGCACCTCCTCCGCCCCCAGAGCGATGAAGGCCGAATAATTCTCCTTGTCGCGCCCCTGCACGAACCAGTTGCCGGCGATCCGCCCGCGCGCGCCCGCCGGCAGGTCGATCATGTAATTGGTGGCGCGCCCATTGGCGTCGTCGAAGCTGTTGTTCTCGATCACCACCTCGGCGGCGCGGGCCTTGAGGTAATGCCCGCCGGTGCCGCGCTCGAACCGGCTCTCGCGCACGGTGAGCGAGCCGACATCGCCGACATAGAGCGAATGCGCGCAGCCCGCGTCGTTCTCGCAGGTGCCGAGTCCGGAGAAGGTCGAGCGGACGATGGTGATGCGGATCGCCGCATCGGCGGCGGTGAGGATGCCCTGCTGGCTGCTCTCGAACCGGGTATGGGCGACATTCAATGCCCCCGCCTCCAGCCGGATGCCCGCGCCGTTGCCGTCGGGGACGGTGATGCCCGAGAAGGTCAGCCCGCGGATCTCCGCGCCGGTGCCGCGCAGCACCAGCGCCGCCTTGCCCTCGCAGGCGCGGCCCGCCAGCGTGACGGTGCCGGGCGCGGCGGCCTCGTAGATGATGACGCCCGCTTCCTGCACCGCGCATTGGCGGTGGGTGCCGGGCGCGATGCGGATGGTGGCGCGGGTGTTGCCCACCGCGTTCACCGCCTCCTGCAGGCTGGCATAGCCGCGCCCGGTCTCGACCACGGTGAAGGGCGCCGTCTCTCCCTGCGCCAGCGCGCTTGCGAGCGGCAGGGCAAGGGCGGCCAGCGCAAGCGCGGCGCGGGAACGGAGGCGGATCATGCGTCGGGCCCTAGCGCAGATTGGTTAAGCCATCGGTTACGCCGCGATTTGACGCCGACCGCCAATTGCCGCTTGGCGTAGCGCCCCAGCCTTGGCTAAACCCTCGCGCGCAGCCGCCGGACCCGCGTCCGGCGCCGTTCCGGGATTTGAGGAGAGACCGAAATGAAGACCCGCGCCCCCCATGCCGCGCTTGTCGCGAGCGCGCTGATGCTCGCCGCCTGCGGCAGCTCCGACGACGCTTCGACCGAGGCCACCGCCGACACCGTGGAAATGCCCGCCGACGAGGCGCTCGAGGCGATTTCCGACGCACCGGTTGCGGACCCCGAAGCCACCGCGACCGACGCGCCCGCGGCCGCGACCGACGCCGAGGCCGAAGCCACCGCCGAAGAGGCCGCCGATGCTGCGGCCGATGTCGCCGCCGAAGCCGCCGCCGCAGCCGAAGCCGCAACCGAATAGTGCCGCGCTGCCACCTGCCGCACCTGCTCGGTCTCGCCGCGCTTCTGCCTGCGCTCGCCGCCTGCGGCGACGGCGGGGCCGAGGCACCCGGCGGGGTCAGCCAGGGGGAGGCCGAGGCGCTCGAGGATGCGGCGGACATGCTCGACGAGCGCCGCCTGCCGCCCGAGGCCCTGCCGCCCGGGTCCGCCGCCCCGAGCGGTGCGGCCGCTGCCGAAATGACAGGCGACAGCACCCGCCCGAGCGGACAGTGACCGCCCCCAACACCGAGCATCCGGCGCGCGCGCCGCTTGAGAGGATCAGCCTTGCCATGAATGCCCCCAGCGCGATTTCCGCTCCCCGCAACCCGGGCATGGACGCGGACAGTTTCGAACAGTTCGCCGAACAGCTTGCCCGCTATGTCCGCGAACGCCTGATCCCGGCCGAACCGCAGGTGATCGCCGAGGATCGGATCCCGGACGAAATTCTCAAGGAATTGCGCGAGATGGGGCTGTTCGGCCTCTCGGTGCCGGAGGAATATGGCGGCGCGGGGCTCAACATGACGCAATATGCCCGCGTGGTGAACATCATGGCCTATGCCGCGCCGGCCTATCGCTCGATCTTCTCGATCAATGTCGGGATGTTCGCGAGCGCATTGAAGAACGGCGCGACCGAGGCCCAGAAGGCCGAATGGTATCCGCAGATCGCCGCGGGCAAGATCGCCTGCTTCGGCCTCACCGAACCGGGCTCGGGCAGCGACAGCGCGGCGATGGCGACCACCGCGGTGCCCGATCCGGACGGCAACGGGTGGATATTGAACGGCACCAAGCGCTACATCACCAACGCCCCCCACGCCGATGTCGCGCTGATCATGGCGCGCACCAGCAAGGAGGCCCTGCCCAAGAACGCCCACGTTTCCGCCTTCCTGGTGCCGATGACGACGCCGGGGGTTTCGACCGGCTCGCCGGACAGGAAGATGGGACAGAGCGGCTCGCACATTTCCGACATCATGCTCGACGATGTGCGCGTGCCGGGCGATGCCTTGCTGGGCGGGGAGACCGGCAAGGGCTTCGTCTTCGCGATGAAGAGCCTCGACAACGGGCGCATCAGCGTCGGCGCGGCGGCGACCGGCTATGCCCGGCGCGCGTTGGACTCGGCGCTGCGCTACGCCAACGAGCGCAAGGCGTTTGGCGAGCCGATCGCCAACTTCCAGCTGATCCAGCAGATGCTCGCCGACAGCGAGATCGAAATCTATGCCGCTGAGAGCATGATGGCCGATGTGACGGCGCGCGCTGACCGCGGCGAGAACATTCTGGTCAAAGCGGCAGCCTTCAAGGTCTTCGCCAGCGAGATGTGCGGCCGGGTGGTCGACCGGGTGGTGCAGATCTACGGCGGCGCGGGCTATCTTGCCGAATATGACGCCGAACGGTTCTTCCGCGACGCGCGGATCTACCGCATCTACGAGGGCACCACCCAGATCCTCCAGCTCCAGATCGCCAAGCACATGCTGCGCGAATGGAGCGGGAATGTATAACCTCCTCACCGACCTCTCGATCGTCGAGGTCTCAAGCTTCGTCGCCTCGCCCACCGCCGGGCTCTATTGCGCGCAGATGGGGGCCGAGGTGATCCGCGTCGATCACACGGCGGGGGGGCTCGATTACAACCGCTATATGCTGACCGCAGAGGGCCGCTCGCTCTCGTGGGAGAACCTCAACCGCGCCAAGAAATCGGTGGCGCTTGATCTGCAATCCCCCCAGGGCCGCGAACTGCTGGTCGAACTGGCCGCAAGCGTCGGCCAGTGCATCACCAACCTACCGGAGCAGAGCTTCCTGAGCCATGCCGCGATGCAGGCCAAGCGCTCGGACATGATCAGCTTGCGTATCATGGGCTGGCATGACGGGCGGCAGGCGATGGATTTCACGGTCAACGCCGCGGCCGGATACCCGCTGATGTGCGGGCCCGAGGACTGGGACCCGGCGAGTGCGCCCCCCGTCAACCAGGTGCTCCCGGCGTGGGATTTCATCACCGGGGCCTACGGCGCCTTCGCCATGCTCGCAGCGCTCCACCACCGCGACCGGACGGGCGAGGGCAGCGAAGTGCGCCTGCCCTTGGGCGATGTCGCGATCGGCACCCTCGCCAATTCGGGCACCATGGCCGAGATGCTCTATCGCGGGGGCGACCGCGAGCGGCTCGGCAATGCGATCTGGGGCGCGTTCGGGCGCGATTTCCGCGCCCGCGACGGGGCGCGCTTCATGGTCGCGGCGCTGACACCCAAGCAGTGGAGCGGGCTGGTCAAGGCCTTCGGTGTCGAGGAGGGCATTGCGGCACTGGAGGCCGAACTCGGCGTGCGTTTCGCCGAGGGGGACACGCCGCGCTTCCAGCACCGCGCGCGGCTGTTCGCGCTGTTCCAAGAGGCGGCGGACGGGATGGATTACGCCGATCTCGCCGCGCGCATGGCCGCCGAGGGCTGCACCTTCGAACGCTACCGCACCGCCTACGAAGCCGCCAACGATCCGGTGCTGGTGGCGGGCAATCCGCTGTTCGGCCCCTCGCCCGCCAATCCAAGCGGTTTCGCCTATCCCGCCACCCGCAGCTTCGCCAATTTCCCCGGCCGTGCGGCAGGCGATCCCCGGCCCGCGCCTTTTCTCGGCGAGCATTCCGAGGAAGTGCTCAGCGACAAACTCGGGCTTTCCTCCGGCGTGATCGGCAAGCTGATCGATGCGGGGACGGTGGCTCTTTCGGACAAGGATCGATCATGACCAGACGCGCCGCCATCTGCACCCCCATCCGCACGCCCGTCGGCAAGTTCCTCGGCGGGCTCGCCAGCATGAACGCCGGACAGCTGGGCGCGGTGATCCTCAAGGCGCTGATCGAACGCTCCGGCATTGACCCGGCTCGGGTGGACGACGTGGTGTTCTCGCAGGGCTACGGCAATGGCGAGGCGCCTGCGATCGGCCACTGGTCGTGGCTCGCGGCGGGACTGCCGATCGAGGTGCCCGGCTTCCAGCTCGACCGGCGCTGCGGATCGGGCGTGCAGGCGGTGGCAACCGCGGCGATGATGATCGAGACCGGGATGGCCGATTGCGTCGTCGCGGGCGGGGTCGAGAGCATGTCGAACGTCGAGCACTACACCCTCGCCGCGCGCGGGGGGGTGCGGATGGGGGACATGGTGCTGCATGATCGCCTCAGCCGGGGCCGGGTGATGAGCCAGCCGGTCGAACGCTTCGGGGTGATCACCGGCATGATCGAGACCGCCGAAAACCTCGCCAAGGATTATGGCATCACCCGCGAGGAGGCCGATGCCTTCGCGGTGCGTAGTCACCAGAACGCGGCCAAGGCCTGGGCCGAAAACCGTTTTGCCGAACAGCTCGTCCCGGTCGCGATCCCGCAGCGCAAGGGCGATCCGGTGATCTTCGACCATGACGAGGGCTACCGCGCCGACGCCAGCATGGAGACGCTGGGCGCGCTCGCACCGATTGATCTCAAGCGCGATCCTGCCGCCATCGTCACCGCCGGCAATGCCAGCCAGCAGAACGATGCCGCGGCCGCCTGTCTGGTGGTCGCCGAGGACAAGCTCGAGGAACTGGGCCTTGAGCCCATGCTGTGGTTCGGCGGCTGGGCGGCGACGGGCTGCGAGCCGGCGCGCATGGGGATCGGCCCGGTGCCCGCGGTCGAGCGGTTGTTCGCGCGGCGTGGCCTTTCGTGGGACGATATCGGCCTTGTCGAACTCAACGAGGCCTTCGCGCCGCAGGTGCTCGCCGTGCTGAAGGGCTGGGGCTGGTCGGACAACGACTCGCGCCGCGACATCCTCAACGTCAATGGTTCAGGCATCAGCTTGGGCCACCCCATCGGCGCGACCGGGGGCCGCATCCTCGCCGACATGGCGCACGAGATGCACCGCCGCGGGGTGCGCTACGGCCTTGAGACCATGTGCATCGGCGGCGGTCAGGGCATCGCGGCGGTGTTCGAGCGGGCGGCATGAATTACGAGGCGTGGATCGGGCGCGAGGTCCGCGCCAGCGACCGGCTCGACGAGGGCCTGGCGACGCGCTGGCTCGCCACCTTCGATCTGCCCCGCCCGCACCCGCCGATCATGCCGCAGGGTATCCACTTCGCGCTGTGCACCCCCGAGGCTCCCACCGCCAAGCTGGGCGCGGACGGGCACCCCGCGCGCGACGACAGCCCCGACAGCTTCCTCCCCCCCTTCCCCTTGCCGCGGCGGATGTGGGCGTCGAGCAGGATCGCCTTCCACGCTCCCATCGCCATTGGTGCGGTGATCGAGCGCCGCAGCAAGGTCGTCTCGGTGAGCGAGAAGGAGGGCGGATCGGGCCGCCTTGCCTTCGTCGATGTCGAACACGTCACCCGCGCCAACGGCATGGTTGCGGTGATCGAAACGCAGACGCTGGTCTATCGTGACGCCGCCGGGCCCGATGCGCCGCTCTCCCCGCCGCCGCCGGGAGAAGGCCGGTTCGATCCCGCCGGATGGGACGCGCACCGCGTCATCACCCCCGATGCGCGCCTGCTGTTCCGTTACTCGGCGCTGACCTTCAACACTCACCGCATCCACTATGACGCGCCCTATGCGCGCGAGGTGGAGCGCTATCGCGGCCTCGTGGTCCATGGCCCGCTGACCGCAAGTCTGCTGCTGCAACTGGCGGCGCGCGCGCTGGGCGAGAACCGGCTGCGCCGCTTTGCCTTCCGCGGCCTTTCCCCCGCGATCGCGGGCGAGCCGCTGCATCTGGTGATGAAGAAGGGCGAGGACGGCTACGAGCTTGCCGCCTTCGCCGAGGATGGCCGGCAGGTGACGGCGGCGGGCGCGGCGCTCTAGTCCAAGGGGTAATCCGCGATCGGGCGCAGCACCCCGTAGGCTTCCGCCACCGGTTCGCGCCCGAGATCGGGAAATTCGATGGCGGGCGGCGCCTCGTGAGTGTCCGGAAGCCGGTCGAGCAGATCGCGGATCAGGGTCAGCCGTCCGCGCCGCTGGTCGTTGAAATCGACAATGGTCCACGGCGCGTGGGGCGTGTGAGTCGCCGCCAGCATCGCCTCGCGCGCGGCGGTGTAGTCATCATACTTCGCCCGTGCCGCGAGATCGATCTGGGAGAGCTTCCAGCGCTTCAGCGGATCCTCGAGCCGCTCGCGCAGGCGTTCCTCCTGACGGGCCTGATCGGTCGCCAGCCAGTATTTGAACAGCAGGATGCCATCGTCCACCAGCAGCTTCTCGAAGCGCGGCGCCTGGTCGAGAAAGGCGTTCACCTGCGCCTCGCTGGCATAGCCCATCACCCGCTCCACCCCGGCGCGGTTATACCACGAACGGTCGAACAGCACGATCTCGCCCGCGGCGGGCAGGTGGGCGACGTAGCGCTGGAAATACCACTGGGTCGCCTCCGCCTCGCTCGGTCTGGCGAGCGCCACGGTGCGGCACTGGCGCGGATTGAGCTTGTCGCGCACGGCATTGATCGCCCCGCCCTTGCCCGCGGTGTCGCGACCCTCGAACAGCACCACGATGCGCGCGCCGCTCGCCTTCACCCAGCGCGCCATGCTGACGAGTTCATGCGTCAGCGGTTCGAGCGCTTCCTCGTAGTCCTTGCGCACTATCTCCATCCACGTGCCTCTTCGTTTGTTCTTGCCACCGGGCGATGGTATCATCTGCAACGACATGGCCACGCTTGCAGACCCCCAGCCCGACTTTGCCACCCTGCCGCAAATGGCGGCGGATGTCTTCACCGCGCCGCTCGCCCGCCCCGCCCACGTAGGCGAGGACTGGCTCGAGCCGCGGCAGACCGACTACACCGCCGCAGACCACGCCGTGTGGGATGATCTCTTCGCCCGGCAGATGGAGATCCTGCCCGGGCGGGCGTGCAGCGCGTTCCTCGCAGGCCTCGAAAAGCTCGATCTGGGCCGAGGGGGCGTGCCGGACTTCGGCAAGCTGTCGGAGGAACTGGGCCAGCTCACCGGCTGGAGCGTGGTGCCGGTGCCGATGCTGATCCCCGATCACGTGTTTTTCTGGCACCTCGCCAACCGGCGCTTCCCGGCGGGCAACTTCATCCGCACGCGCGAGACCTTCGATTACATCGAGGAGCCCGACGTCTTCCACGACGTGTTCGGCCACGTGCCGATGCTGACCGATCCCACCTATGCCGATTACATGCAGGAATATGGCCGGGCCGGGTGGAAGGCGATGCGCTACAACCGCCTGAAGGCGCTGGGTGCGCTCTACTGGTACACGGTCGAATTCGGGTTGATCCTCGAAAACGGCACCGATCTCAGGGCCTATGGCGCGGGGATCCTGTCAGGCCCGACCGAGGCGCGTTTTGCGGTCGAGGCGGAGAGCCCCAACCGCATCATGCTCAATGTCGATCGGGTGATGCGCACCGATTACGTGATCAGCGACCTGCAGCCGACCTATTTCGTGATCGAAAGCTTCGCCGATCTCTACCGCCAGACGGTGGAGCGCGATTTCGACCGACTCTATCGCAGCCTGCCGGCGGGCTTCACCTATGCCAATTCGGCGGTGATCGACGTGGACAATGTGCTGCACCGGGGGACGCAGGAATATCACCTGCGCGGCGGGCGCGGCAGCGGGGCGAAACCGGTCTAGGCGTCAGCCCGGCGCCGGGCGACGGCGTGATAGAGCACCAGCATGATCGCGGTGACAGCCATCGCGACCCCGAGGCCGAGGAACGAAA